>Ga0308159_1000609_pt1 | contig 74877 bp, 54 predicted proteins | sample PhyCR1_FD_201040 | JGI IMG/M metagenome (GOLD analysis project Ga0308159, IMG submission 201040) | Phyllosphere microbial communities from UC Gill Tract Community Farm, Albany, California, United States - DLSLC.R1 | ecosystem: Host-associated > Plants > Phyllosphere > Unclassified | place: USA...
TCCAGTGTCCCTGGTGTAACTGTTTCTTTGTGTAACATCTGAGTTTTTCTTTGCTCAACTGAAAATATTTGCAAACGGCCTCCATGGTCATATCAGAAAGATAGGTGATGTCTTCTTTGAGGGCTCGGATTACGTTTTCTCTACCATAAAACCTGATCATCTCTTCCCAATCCATTGTATTGCCTTTATCAAGCACGCGTTCGATAACGGTTTTGTAACTCCTGCTCCAGTCCAGTTTTTCGAAATCGAAATCCCAGAGCAGTACCTTTGGAAGGTCGGGTCTTCTGACCTTTTGTATCAGTGGATGTCTTTCAATTTTGATTTCATCGTTTTCGAATGGAACCTTTTTTTTCGAAAGATAGTTGTTCAATGTATGGTAGTTATAGGTTGGGTAGCTGTCGCAAAATCCTTTAAGACTTGAAAATACATCGATATCTGTACTGGCAAATCTTTTCCAGTGCACAACGATTACTCTTTTGTTCAATTCCTTTAACATCCTACAAATCTAACTAAAACAGGATTAACGCCTAATATTTTTAAATATTTGTCAGTTGGCTGTGGTTATTAAATTTATTAATTTATATCATAGCTAACTTTTTCTTTAGCATGGCCATGTCTTCGCTTACCTTGATATCCAAAATCTTCGCGTAATGCTGGGTAGTCCTGATGTTCGTATGTCCAAGCATTTTTGAAACGCTCTCTATTGGTACACCGTTCAACATGGTAACCGTAGTCGCAAAGGTATGGCGGGCAATGTGTGAGGTGAGTTTCTTTTCAATTCCGCACAGGTCGGCAATTTCCTTCAGGTATTCGTTCATCTTTTGGTTGCTGGGAACAGGAAGAAGCAAGCCTTTATTAAGGCAAACTTTGTTGGTTGAATATCTATCGACAATTTCAACAGCTGTTGACAGTAGCGGAACCGATGACCTTGTTTTGGTTTTCTGCCTATTGGTAAAGATCCATCGGTCGCCATCAATTCCCTTTCTGATATTCTCCTGTTTCAGTTTGAAGACATCGACATAAGCCAAACCAGTAAAACAGCAGAAAATAAAAACGTCTCTTACCTGCTTCAATCTCTCCGATAAAAACTCTTTGCCCGCGATATGAGCCAATTCCTCCTTGTTCAGATAAAAGCGATCAACATTCTTTGTTTTGCCTTTATAAGCTGTAAATGGGGATTTGTCTATCCATTCATTCTCCATACAGATGCGAAGGATTTTCCCGAGGTTCTTAATGTTTTTTACAACATAGTTGTTCGCGCAGTTCTTGTCAGACCTTAGGTAATGGTCAAATCCGTTCAGAAATGCCTGGTCGATAGTTCTAATGTCCATATCGGCTACACCATATTTCAAAGAGATAAAAACTTTAAGGTGTCTTTCCAAAACTTTATAACGGTTCAATGTGCCACGGACATAATCTTTACCTACAAGCTGTTCCATCTTTAAATTATGGTCTGCAATGGCCTCCAATAGGGTATGGGAATTAGTAAGCGTACCTTGATAACTTGATTTGATGGCATCGGCAGTAATAGGCAGCCCCATATCGAAAACACGTTGATGGGCATAATAAACCGCATTCTGCAACTGGTCAAGATGGGTGTTCAACACCTTGATCTCTTCTTTTGAGCCGATGGCTCTGCCGCCTTTGGCGTTCCATCGTTTAGGGTCGCAATTCCGATTGGTGGCCATCTCTGCACGGTTTCCCTCTACGGTAATCCTAATGTAGATCGGCACATTTCCACTCACATAGTTCTTTTGCTTTTTCAGATAGAAAAGCATGCTAAAATTGGTCTTCATAATCTAACGATTAAAGGTGAAACAAAAATAGCTTTGCAACTAAATCTACACAAAATGTTCAGTTTGTAACAACCTGTACAATAAATGATTATATACAATTCGGTGAGTCAATTTTAACCGTTTTGCCTTACTCACCGAATCACTCACCAAAGTTTTGTGAATTCGTGCGAAATTTGGCAATTCCCTAAAAGTAAAAACCCTGCTAATCGTGCGATTGCAGGGTTTTATACATTTTGATAGTCTTTGGTGTGATCCCGCTGGGATTCGAACCCAGGACCACTACATTAAAAGTGTAATGCTCTACCAGCTGAGCTACGGAATCATTTCCCTCTGTTTAAGGAGGTGCAAATATAGAGATTATAATTAACCACGCAAATCTTTTTTGAAAATAATTTGGCGGCCGGTTCTTGTTTTATCTTATAAAGAAGTTAAGCTCTTGATAACTAAATGCGTATCGCTTCAAAAGTACCCTAAAAAATTATTTTACTGGCTTAGGGATGAAGTTTAAAAAAGACTGAAACTGTGCTTTATGCTTGTTTTTATCCAGCTTAAAATAAAACGCACCGCGCCTGGAACTTGATTTATCCTTTTCCGTTTGCTTGATTAGTAAACCACTGGCCGTAATTTTTCTGATGAAGTTTCGATTGTCAATCGGAGCATCATAAACCTGCTCATACAACGTTTGTAACTGCGGAATGGTGAATTTTTTTGGCAATAACTCAAACAGAATAGGATGGAGGGCAGCCTGGTAACGAATTTTATCCATTGCCGCCTGCACCATCACATCATGGTCGAAAATGAGTTCCGGAACCTCTTTAATTTTAAACCACTCGGCATGGAACTGATCATTAATCTGCGTACTGTATTTATTAATGTCTATCAGGGCAAAGTAAACCACAGAAACGGTACGTTCGATAGGATCGCGATCTGGTCTGCCATAAGCATGTAACTGCTCCAGATAAACATCATGTAAACCAGTCAGCTCCAGTAAAATCCGCTTTGCAGCGCCATCTAAATCTTCTGATTCGCCAATAAAACCACCCATTAAACTCCATTGATCTTTGATGGGTTCTATGGCCCTTTTGATTACCAGAAGTTTGAGCTGATCGCCATCGTAACCGAAGATAATGCAATCTACAGCAACGAGAACCGGTTTTTGATTAATATATTTTGCCATTTTAAAAGAGCGTATTTAATTGAGTATCATGATAATCATTGATAGAAAAAAGAACATTAGGGTAAGTCTCAAATTCGGCAATATGATGCGTAGTGGTAATCACCACACATTTCATTCCGGCGTTGAGGGCAGATTCTACACCTTTCGGCGTATCTTCAAAAACCAGGCAATCTTCCGGCATCACCAGAAGGGCAGCTGCGGCTTTTAAAAAAGTTTCTGGATCTGGCTTGCTCGTGGCAACGTCATCTGCACTTACAATCGCCTCAAGGTAATGGCGAATCTTTAAGCCATCCACCACAAAGTCTATATTAAAAGGAATTGCGGCAGAACCAATAGCCATTTTGATGTTACTGTTCTTTGCAGCATCTAAAAAAGCGTCTAAACCATCAATCAGCGCCAAATGCGGGAAGTACCCTTCCTGGTAACGCTTTTCCTTATCGAAAGAAAGTTTTTCCACTTCAGCCTCGCTAAACCTGCCTTCGCCAAAAACCCTAACCAGTACCTCATGGTTCTTGCCATACATTTCCTTTTTTACGGTTTCATAATCGAGGTTAGCACCCAGATCATCGTTCATAATCGAACGCCAGGCCATGGTATGATATTCCATGTCGTTAATCATGGTACCATTTAAGTCAAATAAAAAAGCCTTGGGTTTGAAGTTCAGGGCATGCATATAGATAAAAATTAGGTGATTTATAGATCATGGAACAAGCCACGCATCAATATTCTTACAATTATAATTATTATCGTCATGGCAACGATAATATATTTTCTTAATTTAGCCCTAACCAAAATAAATCTCTATGAAAAAAATAATGCTTAGCGCAATACCCTTAGCAACTGTATGTTTGGCAGTATCATTATATTCTTGTAATCCGAAGGCAGAAAAAGGGGCTGAAGCCACTACGCAGACTGATTCTTTGAAATACAACACAACCATTGATGGTAAAGCAGTTACCCTTTATACCTTAAAAAACGCCAGTGGCGCTACCGTAACCATTAGCAACTTTGGTGGGCGGATTGTTTCACTTTTAGTGCCAGATAAAGATAATAAATTAACAGACGTAGTGTTGGGCTATGACAGCATTGGCGCTTACCGCAAAAAAGGTGAACCCTTCTTTGGCGCATTAATCGGTAGATACGGAAACCGCATCGGTAAAGGCAAATTTACCTTAAACGGTAAAGCATATACTTTACAGTTAAACGATGGGCCCAATACCCTTCATGGCGGAACAGATGGCTTTTATGGTAAAGTTTGGGATGCCAAACAGGTAGACGGAAAGAAACTGGAACTTACTTACGTTTCTAAAGATGGTGAAGCAGGTTATCCTGGTAAGCTAGATGTGAAAGTGGTTTACACCTTAACAGATGATAATGCTTTGCAGATTGATTATACGGCCACCGCAGATCAAGCCACGGTGGTGAATTTAACCAATCATGCTTATTTCAATTTAAACGGAGAAGGAAATAAATCAATTCTGGATCATGAATTAACCATTGCAGCAGATTCTATTACCCCGGTTGATTCAACGTTAATTCCGACAGGGAAATTATTGGCAGTAGCCGGTACAGCTTTTGATTTTACCAAAGCAAAAACAATTGGAAAATCAATTGAAGAAACCAATGAGCAGTTGAAATTTGGGAAAGGTTACGACCATAATTTTGCCCTAAATAAACATGACAAAAAAACGCCTGTTGCTACCGTAAAAAGTACCCTTACAGGAATCAAAATGGAAGTTTACACGGCTGAACCTGGCTTGCAGTTTTACAGTGGAAACTTTTTAACCGGTGCAGATAAAGATGGTAAGGGTGGCAAATCCTATCCGTTCCGCTCGGCGATTTGTTTAGAAACACAACACTTTCCTGATGCACCAAACCACCCTAATTTTACAAGTACGGTGTTGAAACCTGGAGAAACGTATAAAACTTCTACCACTTACAAATTCTCTAAATAACATTTAAGCCCTCAGGCGAATGCGCCTGCGAGGTTCAGATGGCATTAAAACCCCGTAAAATATAACAGTTTGCGGGGTTTTGAGTTTAGCTTAAAAACCAGTATAACCAAGCGGTTGGCGTGAAGTTGGCTTTGATGCTTAGTCTAAAAACAGTGCTGTAAGGAGTACTAATTATAGGATTTACCATCCAAAAAAAAAAATAAATACATGATTGTGCATAACAGTTGCCTGTTTAAAACGGGCTATTTTAGCTTTATAGATTCTAACCATACCATGATGCAGATATTTCAGTGCGCAAAAGTAAATCGGAGGGAGATTTTTAATAGATGAGAGTAGGTTTATTTGTTCCCTGTTACGTAGATCAGTTTTATCCTAATGCAGCCATTGCTACCCTTAAATTGCTTCAAAAACTGGGCGTGGATGTACATTATCCAACCAACCAGACCTGTTGCGGGCAGCCGATGGCCAACTCTGGTTACGAGCATTTAACTAAAAACTGTAACAGTTTATTTATAGAGAATTTCGCAGCGTTTGATTATATCGTTTCACCGTCAGGAAGTTGTGTGCTCCACATCAAAGACCACCTTCATGATGAAAAACGGGAAGGTGATGCGCAAGGCATCCGCAAAAAAGTTTATGAACTCGTAGAGTTTTTAACAGATGTTTTGAAGGTAGAAAAGATCACAGCAGCCTTTCCACATAAGGTGGGATTACACCAGAGTTGCCATGGCCAGCGGGGTTTGCATTTATCTTCGATGACGGAACTGGTTGATCAACCTTTTTCTAAACCCATGCAATTGCTGAAACAGGTACAGGGACTGGAAATCATCGAGCTTACCCGTCCGGATGAATGTTGTGGCTTCGGTGGTACCTTTTGCGTAGCCGAAGAAGCGGTATCAGCTAAAATGGGAAAAGACAGGGTAGAAGACCACCTGATGAATGGAGCAGAATTTATTACGGCTGCAGATATGTCTTGCCTGATGCACATGGAGGGTATTTTGAAGAGAAAGAAAAGTAATGTGAAAGTGCTGCATATTGCAGAAATATTAAATGCGGGATAGGATGAGTACAACGAGCGGAATTAAACACGCAGAATTATCAGATATCTTTAATAAAGACGAAGAACGCGTAAACTGGCATGATGATACTTTATGGTGGATCAGGGCCAAACGTGATAAGGCAGCCCATGGCATTTCTGAATGGGAACTCTTGCGGGAAACGGCCTCGCAGATTAAAAACAATGTCCTTTCCAACCTGCACGATTACCTCATCGAATTTGAATCCAAAGCACAGGCCAATGGCATTATCGTCCACTGGGCAGCCAATGCAGAAGAGCACAATAAAATTGTACTTTCCCTGCTAAAAGGGAAGGGAATCAATCAGATGGTGAAAAGCAAATCGATGCTCACCGAAGAATGTCATCTAAACGAATACCTGGAAAGAAATGGGATCGATGTAATCGATTCTGACCTTGGCGAACGGATTGTGCAACTGGCCAAAGAACCACCCAGCCACATTGTATTGCCTTGTATCCATAAAAAGAAAGAGGAAATTGGACAGCTCTTCCACGAACACTTAGGTACAGCCGAAGGTGTTTCAGATCCTCAGGTACTCACCGAAACTGCACGTATTCATTTAAGAGAAACTTTTCTCACCAGAAGATCCGCCCTCACCGGCGTAAATTTTGCCATTGCTGAAACTGGAGAGTTTGTGGTTTGTACCAATGAAGGAAATGCAGATATGGGCGCCCATCTGGCCGACATTCACATTGCTTCTATGGGGATTGAAAAGTTGCTTCCTAAGAAAAAGCACTTGAGCGTTTTTTTAAGGCTGTTAACCAGGAGCGCAACCGGACAGCCCATTACCACCTATTCAAGCCACTTCAAAAAGCCCAGAAAAGGGCAGGAGATGCACATTGTACTGGTAGATAATGGCAGAAGCGTGCAATTGGGGCGCGAAAGTTTCCGTAACTCTTTGAAGTGTATCCGCTGTGGTGCCTGTATGAATACTTGTCCGGTTTACCGCAGAAGCGGCGGGCACAGCTATCATAATGCCATTGCTGGACCTATCGGGGCAATTTTAGCGCCAAACCTGGACATGAAAGAATATGCCGATCTACCTTTCGCATCTACGCTTTGCGGCTCTTGTACCAACGTTTGCCCGGTAAAGATTGATATTCATGATCAGCTTTATAAATGGCGACAGGTGATTGTAAAGGAAGGACATTCACCTGCTGCAAAAACAATAGCCATGAAAGTAATGGACTTTACGTTATCTTCTCCAACACGCTTTAAATTAGCTGGTAAAATCGGCCGGTGGACATTGAAGAATGCACCTTTTACCGTGAATAACCAGTTAAACCTCTGGTTCAAAAACAGGGAGATGCCAACGCCACCAAAAGAATCTTTTTCTGAATGGTTTAAAAAGAACAATAAATAAGGAACCACAATACCATTAATAACTAGACAAGCTATAATAATTAACCATGAGCAGAGCAGCAATATTATCAGCAATTCTAAATAACCAACCTCAAACAACCACCTTACCGGAAGATTTACAATTCGATTCTCCAGCCAAATCTGTTGTAACAGATAAATTTGTTCAGATGATTAATTTCATTGGCGGACGGGTAGTAATCATTCATAAAGTGGAAGACATCAACCTGTATGCCCTGGAGCATTATCCCCCTGGAGCAAGGTTATTGAGCCCAATGCAAGCGCTAGATTTTTATACGCCATTTACCGGCGAAGAAGATCCACACGAATTTGTAAATGCAGAGTTAGCCGTTTTCGAAACGCATTTTGCAGTTGCAGAGAACGGTGCTGTTTGGGTTACAGAAGATAAAATGGGCGCAAGGGTTTTGCCTTTCATTACGCAGCATTTAGGCATGCTGGTTCGCGAAGAAAACATTGTGGCAACCATGCATGATGCTTACAGCGTTATTGGAAATGCAGATTATGGCTTTGGAACTTTCATCGCTGGTCCTTCTAAAACCGCAGATATAGAACAGTCTTTGGTATTGGGCGCACATGGGGCCAGAAGCATGACCATATTTCTGTTGAAAAGTGAAATTTAGTGATAATCTGGGTTACCGATTTAGGTCGACATGCAGTTTATCATTCATTAAAAATCAACAGAATAAACACGCATCATGAAAGGGGTAAAAAAGGAGAACCTGCCAACTAAAACCTGTCCGGTTTGCCAGCTACCATTCAGCTGGAGAAAGAAATGGGAGAAGAACTGGGATAGTGTTGTCTATTGCAGTAGAAAATGTGCTGGTGCGAAAGCAAAGACAAATACTTAAATTTAATTTCAATAAATCTATTTAAATTTAATCACCTGCAAAAGGATGATAAATGAACGCCACATTATCTTAAATATAATGTGGCGTGCTATTTTATTATAATGATTTTAACCACGTGATCACTTCATCGCGGGTTTTTCCGGTCTTCTGCTGGATTCTTCCATAAAGCTCATCGTCTTTTCCCTCCTCATGCTTCAAATCATCATCAGTAAGATCGCCGTAAGCTTGTTTTACTTTTCCTTTGAGCTCATTCCAGGCTCCTTTTAATTCTAGCTTGTCCATATTATATCGAGTTTAAATACTGATATTAAACAAGGTGTTGCCAATAATGTTTTTAAGGAAGCTTTAAAAGCCTATTCCTGCCTGCTCTAAGCAAAATTCTCAGGAGAATGTTAATAAAAACTGACGTGACATAACGCATTCGCTGTTTTTTTCCTATTCCGGATGTTGAATTGCCCTTCATTCCATTTTATGGTAGATTTTTTTTCTGCTTTAAAAACTAAATATCCCTTTTATAGTTAATGTATCTAATTGTTATCATTTTTCCTGTTGGAAAATATAGCTAATAATCAATGAGGATAGGTTAAAATATTAGAAATATGAATGGCCATTCAGAAAAAATTGATGGAACTGACCAGAAAACAATGAACATAATTGAAAACGGAGACTTCACCATCTCCAATAGCGACTTTAAACAGGATTTTGAACTGCTTACACGTGCAATGGATGCATCTGTATCAGGAATCATCATTACTGATAATCTGGAACCAGATAATCCAATTATTTACTGCAACAGTGCTTTTGAAAAGATCAGTGGCTACAGTCGTGAAGAAATTATAGGGCATAATTGCAGGTTTTTGCAGCGTGAAGATCGTTCTCAAAAAGAACGGGCAATGATCCGCGAAGCAGTTTTAAAAGGCGAAGGTTGCACGGTAGACATCAGGAATTACAGAAAGAATGGAGACTTGTTCTGGAATGAGCTTTACATATCGCCGGTCACTGATGCGAACGGACAGGTAACGCACTTTATCGGCGTGCAGCACGATGTAAGTTTACGTAAAAAAGCGGAGCAGGATTTGAAGCAACAGCAAGATTCCATGGAAAGGCAGATTGCAGAACGCACGCAGAGCCTTAGAGAAAGTGAACTTTTCTTAACCAGTATTATTCAAACGGTTAGGGAGAGCTTATTGGTTCTGGATCCTGATTTCTCAGTAGTTAGTGCAAATGATCATTTTATCAAAACCTTCAAGGTAACCAGAGAAGAAACCGTTGGCGCAGATTTGTATAAACTGGGTAACCACCAGTGGGACATACCAAAGCTGAGGGAATTGTTGGTTGATATCCTGCCCACCAATAATCCGGTAGAAGATTTTGAGGTGGAACATGATTTTCCCCACATTGGCCGTAAGCTGATGTTGCTTAACGCTTACCGTATAGAGCTGGAAGGACAGTTTAAAGACCAGATTTTACTGGCAATAGAAGACATTACCGAAAAGCGGGAAATTGAGCGAAGAAAAGATGATTTTTTATCCATTGCCAGTCATGAATTGAAAACACCTTTAACCACCATTAAAGGCTATGTGCAAGCCATGGAAAGGGTAATGCCTGAAAATGCCAGCGACCGTTTTAAAAATATGTTGGCCAAAACCTCGCAGTACCTGGATAGGTTGAATAACCTCATTGCCGAGCTCCTGGATGTATCCAGAATTCAAACTGGTAATATTGAACTGCATAAAAAGCCCTTCGATTTTGATAAGATGGTAAAAGAAACGGTTGAAGCGATCCAGTCGGCTTCCAATCACCATCAGATCCAGGTAACTGGTAACTCTGGAATCACTGTTTCAGCAGATGAATCGCATATTGTGCAGGTATTGAATAACTTGCTGTCTAATGCCATCAAATATTCACCTGAAGCAGAAACGGTAAAGGTGCACATTTCCAGGGTAAGTGAATTTGTAAAGGTATCTGTAACCGATGAAGGGATGGGCATTAATTCAGAAGACCAAAAGAAAATTTTTGAACGTTTTTTTAGAGCTGGAGAAATTCAGCAACGTTTTCCGGGTATGGGTATCGGCCTTTATATCTGCGAACAGATCATTAAGAATCATAATGGAACATTATGGGTAGAGAGTGAGAAAGGTAAGGGATCATCTTTCAGCTTTACTTTGCCGGTAAATACTAAAAATTAGCATAGCGTGATGAGTGAGAATAAAAAAATTTTGATATGTGATGATGATGAAGGAATTCTTGACATGCTTGAAATGGTATTTGAAGACTCTCCCTATACCATAATTGCTGAGCAGAATAGCTTGAATGTTAAAGGAATAGTAGAAAAACAGTCGCCAGATTTGGTAGTACTGGACCTCTGGATGCCGGTACTCTCTGGAGATCAGGTACTCCAGATGCTTCGTAAAAACCCGGGGACAAAGGAAATTCCTGTGATTATCATATCGGCAAGCAGGGAAGGCAGGCAAATTGCATCAAATGCAGGTGCCACAGGTTACATCTCTAAGCCTTTTGATTTTCAAGAGTTGATGAATATGGTAAACAAATTGATCAATTAGAGGAGCAATAGCGTTTTGTAGAAATTAGTGTTTTTTTTAAGCAGCAGTTAGGATAGAAAAATGGAACCAGTAACGCCAGAAGAAGATTATCAAGCAAAATACATGCAGAGTGAAGAGCGATTTAGGAAAATCTTCTCACTCACCTCTGCTGCCACAAAAATCATCGACGAAAATTTGGTGATTTTAGAAGTTAATGATGCATTGACTGATCTGCTTGGCTACACTAAAGAAGAGATTTGTGGTAAAAAAATCCTCGACTTTGCCTGTAAACAATACATCGAATCCTGGGAAAACCTTCAGCACCAGATGTGGTCACACGGCAAGCCTTTCTTCAAACTCGAAGCCTGCCTGAAGAAAAAGAATGGAGATTTGGTTTGGGTGCATGTGACCACCATTGTTTATATCGATGGCGATAAACGCTTTGCCTATACAGTTCTTGATGACTATACATTCATGAAAAGCTATCAGGAAAGTGAAAAACGCCTGAACATGTCGCTCAAATATTCTAGGATGGCCGTCTTTGAAATCAATCTCGATAATGGAGAAGTCATGCATTCCGAAGGCTTAAAAGAAGTTATAGGATTAAATGCAGACCAGGATAAGCTTGATGTTGAGGGCTTGGTGAATAGTTTTATAGCCGAAGATGCAGTAGAATTAAGGGCTCTTTTTTCTCACCTCCCGGAGGAATCCTCTATTGACTTTGTGGGGCAGGTTGATGTTGAGCATTCGGGTCTTAAATGGGTTCATTTGCAGGGCCGGATGGAGCCAGGTGAAAACAATGCAAAGAAACTACTTGGCACCGTGCAGGATATTAGTAAAGAAAAGCAGGCCGATCAGCATAAAGATGATTTCATTAGTATTGCCAGTCATGAGCTCAGAACGCCAATCACCATTTTGAGTGGTACCTTGCAGCTGCTCGATAGAATCAAACCAAAGGATGATGTAAAGGTATCGGGACTGATTGATCAGGCCAATAAGAGTTTAAAAAAGGTAACGATCCTTATCGAAGACTTGCTTAATGCCAGTAAAATGAATGAAGGACAGTTGCATTTGAACAAAAATCTGTTCAATATTGTGGAGGCCGTTAATGAATGCTGTGCACACATCAACCGGGAAGGAATTTATAAAATTCAGGTAGAAGAAAATCTTTCCATAAACATTTATGGGGATGCCGATCGCATTCAGCAGGTGATTATTAATTTTGTAAACAATGCCATCAAGTATGCGCCGGATGAGAAACTAATCAGCGTAAAGGCCGTTGACCAGGGAGATGCAGTCCGGATATCGGTAATCGATTCAGGACCAGGTATTGACCACGAAAAAGCGGCACATTTATTCGATCGTTACTACCGTGTTGACTCAAAAGGTAGTCAATATTCAGGTCTGGGCCTGGGGCTCTATATTTCAGCAGAAATAATCAAGAAACATGGTGGAGAAATAGGAGTAACCAGCGAAAACGGAAACGGCAGCGAATTTTGGTTTACCCTGCCAAAACAAAACCCCATCATAGAAATCTAATATTGTAAAAATTTTGTGGCATAGTTTTTATTAATTAGCATATTGACCAGAGATAATCGATCCCGACGCTAAAACTTCGGTGTCATTTTTTGAAATTAACATCATTAATTTAACATGCTACTTAATAAAACGATTCCTGCATCCTACATTCTAAAGAAAATAAAACTAGAAGTACTTTATGTACTCATCATTGGTCTGCTTGTCAACTACCTTACAGGCGAATACCGAAACCTCATTCCCGAAATGCCCATCGCCATACCTACTTTTATTGGTACGGCCATCTCTGTAATTCTTTCGTTCAAAATCAATCAATCTTATGACAGGTGGTGGGAAGCCAGAAAAATCTGGGGAAGTATTGTAAACGACAGCCGGACTTTTGTATTGCAGTTACAATCTTTTGTTGCGGAAGCTAAAAAAAGCGAAATCAAAGAAATAGCCTTTAGACATATTGCATGGTGCTTCAGCCTTGGGCAGACCTTAAGGGGGAACGATCCTCTCGAAAACATTAGTAAATACCTGAGCGAGAAAGACCTGGAAAGCATTAAAAGTCACAACAACAAACCGCTTGCCTTGCTACAGTTAAATACGCTGCAGGTTGCGGGATTAAGAGAAAAAGGTTCATTAGAACTGTTTAGTCATATTCAGATTAACAATACGCTGGTAAACTTTTCCAACTGGATGGGCATGGCAGAGCGAATTAAAAGCACCGTTTTCCCTAAAACTTACCGATTGTTTTTACACTTTTTCATTTACATTTTCGTGGTAACGCTTTCTATAGCTTTAAGAAACATCGATAGCTTCTTTGAAATTCCATTATTATTGGTCATTTCTTCCGCATTCTTTCTACTAGAAAAATCTGCCACGCATTTACAAGAGCCTTTTAATAATAAGCCTACAGATACTGCGGTTACAACCATTGCAACTACTATTGAAATCAATATTAAACAATTGCTTGGAGAAACTGATGTACCTAAGCCATTGGAACCATTTAGTTATTACGCCGTTTAACAGCATATAATCGATTCGATTGCCGCCAAAGGCAGATCAGCCAATAGCATGATTACACTTACCTTTTGATGAATAGTTCAGTTGAATGAAGCATTAAAAAAATAAAATAATAAACAAACGTTATTTAGACGTTTATAAGTTTTATTAATTATATTTGGTTGTCAATGAAAACGATCATGGATAAATGGTGGATTAAAACCGCATTTATTCATGATGTTTACTAACTAACCAATATATAAACTGATGAAATTAATTTCACTTTTAATTGCGATGCAACTGTCGGCATGCGCATATACCATGGCCCAATCTCCAACTGCCGCGCAGAATGGAGCCAATCAAACTGCTTTTCAAGCCACTTCAAATCCACTCTTTAAACATAAATATACTGCAGACCCTGCTGCTTTAGTAGTTGGTGATACCTTTTATATCTATGCCGGTGAAGATACCGGTGAAGGTAAGCGGTATGAAATGCCTAACTGGCTTGTTTTCTCTTCTAAAGATTTAAAGAACTGGACCGAACACCCTATCCCATTACGCAATAAAGATTTTAGCTGGTCTGTTGATCAGACATCCTGGGCATCTCAGGTAATTGAGCGCAAGGGGAAATTTTATTACTATGTTTCTACCGAACATAAGAGTGAAAATGGAAAGAGGGGAAAGGCAATAGGGGTGGCTGTGTCAGACAGCCCCATCGGCCCTTTTAAAGATGCACGCGGAACTGCGTTAATTACAAACGATATGACCACAAAATGGACGAATATCAGCTGGGATGATATTGATCCTACCGTATTCATCGATGATGATGGACAGGCATATTTATTCTGGGGGAATACGCAATGTTATATGATCAAACTCAAGGAAAACATGATCGAAACCGTTGGAGAAATTATTCCCATTACGCTTCCGAAATTCACCGAAGCGCCATGGATTCATAAACGGGGTAAATCATATTATCTGTCGTTCGCAACCGGATTTCCAGAAAAAATTGCTTACGCCATGAGCAACAACATCAATGGCCCATGGGAGTATAAAGGCATCTTAAATGAATTGGCTGGAAACAGCAACACCAACCACCACGCAATAGTTGAATTTAAAGGCGATTGGTATTTTGTTTACCATAACGGCGGCATTGAAACAGCGGGAGGAAGTTTCCACCGCTCTGTATGCATAGATCGGCTATACTATAACAAAGACGGCACCATGAAGCGAGTACAGATGACATCAGAAGGGTTATGGGGAAAAGCTAAATAGGCAATTTTATCGGCCAAAGTAACTAATTGGTCTTTTTAACATGCGTTGCACCTGTTTGATGGTGCAGCTGCCGGTATTGACGTGCTTTCAGTGATCGTGTTTCTCAACCTTAACACTGATCTGGATCGCCACGTCTGCAATATTTCGAATCAACCAAATATAAACCAATAAATCTTATCTTATGAGAGTCTTTATCTATGAAAGGACGTTTCTTAAAACGATTTTAACCGTTGTTCTGACGTTTATTTCGTTTATGGCGTTCGCCCAGATTTCTGTAAAAGGAAAAGTACTGGATGAAAAAGGTCTGGGAATGCCAGACGTCAATGTCATTGTAAAAGGTACAACCAACGGCGTAAAAACTGATCCGAATGGAAATTACGCCATTAACGTACCCAATCAGCAAGCTACGCTGGTTTTCTCCTACATCAGCTTTACCACGCAGGAAATTAAAGTCGGGGAACGTACTGCGATCAATGTTTCCTTAGTTGCACAAGATAATTCACTGGAACAGGTAGTGGTGGTGGGCTACGGCGCACAAAAAAGATCAACCATTACCGGAGCCGTGAGCGACATTAAATCTGATGCGCTTATGCGAACCCCGGCCATTACCACATCAGGTGCACTTGTTGGAAAAATTCAGGGAGTAAACACCCGACAGACAGATGCCCGGCCAGGCGGTGCAACCGGATTACAAATCAGAAATATGGGTGAACCCCTTTACGTAATAGACGGGGTCCCATCGGATGCAGGGCAGTTTAACAACCTGGGCCAAAACGACATCGAAAGCATCTCCATACTAAAAGATGCCTCTGCAGCCATTTACGGTCTTCGTGCAGCGAATGGCGTGGTACTGGTTACTACTAAAAAAGGGCGTGCCAATCAGCCCACCACCATCAATATTTCATCTTATTACGGTTTGCAAAATTTTACCCGAATGCCTAAACCCGCAAATGCAGGTGATTATGTAAGGGCGTTAGCCGAGTCTGATCAGAATTTGAAAAGACCAACCATATGGACAAGGGAACTGTTAGACAAATGGCAAGCCGGAACGGAACCGGGATTCCAAAGCTTCGACTATTATGATTTCATCGTAAAACCGAATGTTCCACAGCGATATTTATCTGCAAATGCATCTGGAGGGTCAAACAATACCAATTTCTTCATCTCCGCTACACACCTTAATCAAGAAGCGGTAATTAAGGATTTTAGTTTTAACCGTACCAATATTCAGGCAAATTTGGATGCGGGTTTAACAAAAGGCTTAAAAATTGGAACACAGATTGCCGGAAGACTCGAACGCCGTCATCAATCTGGGGTACCAGGTTATGATGATTACTTTAATCCATTATTGAGTTTGTATACCAACTGGCCAACTGAACGTCCCTACGCCAATGATAATCCGAATTATATCAATGCAACACACAACATCAATGTAAACCCTGCTACTTACGAAGAAGATATTTCAGGTTATGCTGACAATGACTGGCGGGCATTGAAGGCGAATTTTTATGCCCAGTATAGCCTTCCTTTTGGTCTGGTAGCAAAGGCGACGTATTCCTATAATTATACCACTTACATCGGTGAAAATTTCGAGTATACCTACAATGCTTATACTTATGATCCGGCTACAAACAGCTACAATATAAACGGTGGAAATCAAAATCCGTTTAGAAGAAAGGAACGAAGAGAGATTGCCGAAAACTTCGGTCAGTTTCAATTAAACTATGCTAAAAGCTTTGGCGAACACTCATTTGACGTAGTGGCGGCTTATGAGCGTTACGATTCTACGGATGACTATGTAGAAATAATCAGTAATCCACCCAACAATACTGTGCCACTAATTTATTTCGCAGACCAGACATTTTTGGGTAATAGTTACGGGGTATCTGCAAGGGCAGGTTATATTGGAAGGGTAAATTATAATTACAAACAAAAATACTTACTCGAAGCGCTGGGCCGTTACGATGGTTCATTTCTGTTTAGAAAAGAAAATCGCTTCGGCTTCTTCCCGGGTGTTTCTGCGGGCTGGATTATTTCAAAGGAAAACTTCTTTCGCAACATCAAATTTGTAGATAACCTGAAACTTCGGGTTTCGTATGGTCAAACCGGTACAGATCGTCAGCCCTATGGTGATACCACCTTGCCTTTGGTTGCGCCTTTTAGTTATCTGCAAGGTTATGACTATGCACGTGGCGGCGCCGTTTTTAATGGGTCGCTGGTTACCGGTGTTGCGCCTAGGGGCTTGCCCATTACTAATTTATCATGGATTACCAGTATCGCAAAAAACATCGGGATTGATTTTGCAGTGCTAAATAACAAGCTAACCGGTTCTATCGATTTTTTTGAGCGCAAACGAACTGGATTACCCGCTCCAAGATATGACATTTTATTGCCGAGCGAAGTGGGTTATTCGTTGCCGGATGATAACGTCAATTCTGATGCTAACCGCGGAATGGAGGGAATTATCACTTACCGAAGTAAAGTCAGAGCAGTTGATTATTCGATTGGTGTAAATGCGACACTATCGCGCTTGCGCACCCTCGATTATTATAAGCCGCGTTTTGGTAACTCTTGGGATGAATACCGAAATTCTGGTGTAGACCGTTGGGCGGGTGTAAATTTTGGCCACCATGTTATCGGCCGTTTTCAATCGCAGGATGAAATAGATAACTATCCGGTTAATAATGACGGCCAGGGAAATCGTACGCTACTGCCTGGCGATCTTAAATTTGAAGATACCAATGGCGATGGAATTATAAATGGAATGGATCAACGTCCGATTGGATATGCCCAGGGTGGCCTCCCTTACCTGAATATTGGGATTAATGGAAGTGTAATCTGGAAAGGCATTACCTTACAATTTGATTTTGCAGGTGCAAGTATGCAAACTTTCCAGAGGGAATATGAATTGCAGATTCCATTCCAAAATAACGGAAACTCTCCGGCTTACTTGTTAAATGACCGCTGGCACCGGGCAGATCCGTTCAATCCGAGTAGTGAATGGATTCCAGGAACTTATCCTGCTTTACGTAAAGATAATCCCGGCCTTTCTAACTTCTCTTACCGAAACGATTTCTGGATCACCAATGTCACCTATCTCCGCTTAAAAAACCTGTTGCTGGGTTATTCGCTTCCAAAAAGCTGGATTGAAAAAGCAGGTTTCAAAAATATATTTGTTTACGCAAATGGAACGAATCTGATTTCGTTTGACAACTTGAGGAAATTTGAAATTGATGGGGAAATATCTTCGACAAATGGAATTGTATATCCGCAACAGCGATTATTTAATTTCGGATTTAACGTTACACTTTAAGACTTCCAAAATGAAAAATATTAGAACTTATATAGCCATTATTGCATTCATGTCGGTTTTTTCCGCTTGTAAAAAGGATTTTCTGGAGCGTGAACCGCAAAGTATTGTGGTGGAAGACCAGGTTTTTAGCGATCCTAAATTGATCGAAGGCGTGCTTGCCAACTTATACGATCGGATTCCTACCGATGCTTCTTTAACAAATCGCTGGACAGAGCACACTGCTTATGATGATGCGGTATGGTCTGGAAGTGGCAATTCAGGCGATGAGTACCGCAATAATATCATTTCTTACCCAGTAGATCGGTGGAGACTTTGGGACTATGGATTTATCCGCGATGTAAATTTAGGCATTGAAGGCGTGCAAAAGAGTACAAAGTTAACTACGCAGCAGAAAGATCAATTCAGTGCCGAATTTCGTTTTTTACGTGCTTACGATTATTTCGAAATGGTAAAACGGATGGGTGGCGTGCCATTGGTTACTTCACCACTCGTTTATGATTACAGTGGCGATGCCACCAGTCTTCAGCTTCCAAGAAGTAAGGAAGTAGATGTTTACGATTTTATCGCTTCTGAGCTTGATGCAATTGTAAACCTGGTGGGTAACAATGGCAGCACATCTCGTGCGAACAAATACACCGTGTTGGCTTTGAAATGCAGGGCGATGCTGTATGCAGGTTCTTTGGCAAAATACAACAGCTTAATGGCGAGTCCAATAACCTTGCCAGGTGGTGAAGTTGGCATCCCGGCGCAACGTGCGAATGATTTTTACAATAAGGCTTTAGATGCCGCGAAGCAGGTAATTGCGGGTCCATATTCGCTTTACAAAGCAAATGCTGCTAATCTTGGTGAGAATTTCTATGAAGCGCTAACCAAGAAAACAGGGAATCCGGAACTCATTTTAATTCAGGATTTCTTACAGTCAAAGGGCTTTAAGCACGGATTTAGCTATGATAATATTGCAAGGTCCCTGCGCGAAGATAACCTGGCATCCTCAGCTATCGCACCAAGTTTAAATCTGGTTGAGAAATATGAATACCTCGATGGTACAGCTGGTACCTTAAAAACCAGGACCGCAGATAACAGTGATTACATCTATTATACCAATACACAGGACCTATTTGCAAATAAAGATGCGCGTTTATACGGAACAGTGATTTATCCGGGAACAAGTTTCAGAAATTTACCAGTAAACATACAGGCTGGTGTGGCTTTATGGAATGGATCGTCTTATCAGATTATTGAAGGTGATTTAGGTGCAAAATACACAGACGGTAAACTTTTGACAGGGCTTGATGGTCCCCAACGTTCAGCTTTGGATTTATCCAATACAGGTTTCTATCTGCGTAAATTTATTGATAACACGCCTTTAGCCAGTACCCGTACACGTGGAACTGATATTGCCTGGATCAGGTTTAGATTAGGCGAAGTTTACCTCAATGCTGCAGAAGCGGCTTTCGAGCTTGGACAAACTGCAGGTGCATTAAGCTATATTAACACTTTAAGAGAAAGAGCTGGTTTCGGTGCCAATAGTTTAACCACCCTAACCATCGATCGGTTAAGAAACGAACGCAGGGTTGAGCTGGCCTTTGAAGATCATCGCGTTTGGGATCTTGCCCGCTGGCGCATTGCAGATAAGGTTTGGAATGGCAGTACCAACAGTCCTGATGCAATGCTTTATGCTTTGTACCCTTACCGGGTAGTACGCCCGGGCGATGCTGCCAAGAATGATAAATACATTTTTATTAAGCAAGTTGCGCCGAGGTTCAAAGCACCACGCTTTTACCAGATCGCGAATTACTATTCTTCCATTAGCCAAAGCGTTCTCAATAACAATCCTAAAATTATTCGTAACCCATTTCATTAATTAAACATCATGAAAAATATAAGCTATATCATATTGTGCGCAATGGTCGCACTTTTTTCCTGCAAGAAGGATAACTATGATGCACCAACATCCCGTCTTTCTGGGCGGGTTATTTTCCAAAATCAACCTGTTGGCGTTCGCTCTGATGGCGTACAGCTGGAATTATGGCAACGTGGATTTTCACTTTTTACTAAAATCCCTGTTTTTGTAGCGCAGGATGGAACATTCTCTGCTACACTTTTTGATGGAGATTATAAACTGGTGAGGTTGCGCGGAAATGGTCCGTGGATAGATAATACAGATTCTATTGCTGTTAAAGTGAGTGGCAACACACAAGTCGACGTTCCGGTAGTGCCGCACTTTAATTTAAGCAATGTAACTTGCAGCAAATCAGGGACAACCATTACCGCAACATTCACGGTTCAACAAGTAACCGCGGGCAGCAATCTGGAACGCGTTAACCTTTATCTGGGAACCACCATGATCGTAGATAATACCAGGCAAGACGCGAGTGCAGAGAAGTTGGCAGCCGACGTGGTAATCGGGCAGCCCGGAACAATTTCAGTAACTATTCCAGCAGCGCTGGCTTCAAGAAACTTTATGTATGCCAGGGTTGCTGTGAAAACAAATGGGGTAGGTGAAGCACTCTTTTCGGCGCCTCAACGCATAGAATTTAAATAGTAGATACAGTTTTTAGAAGTTTTTTGGATGCTGTTAAAGCTGAGTCGGTTTTATGATCGGCTCAGCTTTTTTTGTTCTTAAGGTCATTCTTGTTATCCCTTATAACGATGAAGATGCGTGTTTAAAAAATCTTTTTAAACCTGCGGGAATATTTTTGAATTATTATTAGTGAAATCAGCATGATGCAAAGGTCGCCCGCTGATCAATAATGAATTACGCAGATTTTTAAATGATCAGATGGAAAAGCTTTGTCAAGCAGCATTTGCCGATATAAAACTTTCAACTTAAAGATCATCTTTAATCTGCGGGGGGAGTAACTCAGGCTTTAAAATCTGATCAGATCTGCGGGAAATATTTTTGAATGGATATTAATTGAGTCCGCATAATATAAAGGTTGACCGCTGATATACAGCAAATTAAACAGATTTTTAAATGATCAGATGGAAAACTCAGTCAAGCAGCATTTGCCAATACACAACTTTCAAATTAAGGATCATCTTTAATCTGCGGAGGGATTAACTCACGCCTCAAATCTGATTAGATCTGCGGGAATATTTTTGAACTAATATTAATTAAGTCAGCAGGATAGAAAGGTTGCCCGCTGATCAATAATGAATTACGAAGATTTTTAAATGATCAGATGGAAAAACTTTGTCAAGCAGCATTTGCGGATATAAAACTTTCAACTTAAAGATCATCTCTAATCTGCGGAGGGAGTGACTCAGGCTTCAAAATCTGATTAGATCTGCGGGAAATATTTTTGAATTACTATTAATTAAGTCAGCAGGATAGAAAGTTGCCCGCTGATTTACGCCAAATTACGCAGATTTTTAAATGATCAGATGGAAAACTCAGCTAAGCAGCATTTGCCGATATAAAACTTTCAACGTAAAGATCTTCTTTAATCTGCAAAGGGAGTGACTCTTGCTTTAAAATCTGATTTACGATAGATCACACAAATCTTAACTGAGGCGGCCGAGAATGACTTTTAGACTTCAGGTTAAATTTCTGATCACACAAGACATGGCCTATAAACAAAAAAATACTTATGTTACTCGGGTAGGGCTTAACGAACGTCGTTATTTGGTTGACTTCGACCTCACCTTATTCAGAAACGCAATTACATCACTCGCAAACTGCTGCGGTTTGGCATAATGAATATTGTGTTCAATACCATCATATTCCTTTCTGGTGATTAAGCCAGGGTGTGCTTCAGCGAGCTCGATGTTTTGCTCCTTAAATGGCATCGGATCATTGTTTGAAACAGGATCAAATATCAAAACCGGCACGCTCAGATTTCTAAAAATAACTTTGGGTGCGATGTAAGTAATGGATGCGGCATACGAAGAAGTTATCGCGGGGCGCAAAACCAAATTTTTAAAATCCTTATCATTTGCCATACCAAAATATCGCATCAAACCCTTGTAAGTAATCCATTTATTTCCTGCTGGTTTGAGTATAGCCATAATTTCAACTTGAGATCCGCCAGTCTGCCGGTCATATAAACTTTCATAAGCGGCAAAAGCAGAAGCGTATTCTTTGTTATAAAGGCTGTCTATCGCGGGAGAAAGGTTCATGGTTTCTACTTTTTTCTCCAGTTCAGATGCACTCATGCGATGATAATAATAGTTAAATGCAACAGAACCACCATCTTCCAAAATCAACGCGCTAACCCGGTTAGGGTAGGTTTGATAAAAGGCCGTAGCAATATAACCACCCCTGGAAAAGCCACCCACAACCGCCTTCTTAATATTAAGCGAATCCATTAATACCCGAATATCGTCAGCGGTATGGTACAATGAGACTTCTTTTTCGGGTATCGGCGTTTTCCCATGACCATAATAGTCAATTGCAATCAGATAATAACCCTCATCAGTCAGCACTTTAGCTACCGGAGCAAGTTCGTAAGCATTCATCAAACTTCCATGCGACCAAATCAATGGTGTGTTTTTCGGATCGCCCCAGGTGAGATAATGCATCAAAACATTAGCTGTCTTCACATAATGGCCATGTAGCTTTTCGAATTCGGCATAGGCAAGCTGATCTTTCTTAAATTGCTGTAGAATATCGGCCTTTGGAATTTGCCCGTAGCTGATGAAGTTTAGCCTTAGCAATAGAAATGTCCAAATTGCGCCGTAAACAAAAAGTCTGCATTTGTAGTTCATTCGATAAAACTATAAATAGTACTTCAAGAATTATTGCGGCGCAAAATTTTGACGTTTAAAAGGCGATAACAGATAATATCTCAATTGGAAGTTAAGTGCTTATTTTCAGGTGTTCTTTATTAGTGTTCGGGATAGTGGTGATTGCTTTTCTTGATTTCGAATCCAGTCGCTGGATCACCAAAACCAGTTCCACGCAAGCGATGAAGATCAGCAGGTAACCATAAGTCTCGAGAGATTCTTCAGAAATGTTCTTTACATCTCGCATATATCCGTTTTCCATCGCTGCCATCCAGAAAACTTTTCTGCCATATAATCTGGAGAAAACATAAGTGGTTAATACGCCGGAAAGCATTATTCCAAAAGAAAACAAAGAAGTGTACAATCTTAAATTTTCTAGTAAAAGCTTCCATTTCCTAATTGCAAAATAAATAGGGAAGGGCAGGGAGATGAATACGATCGTTTGCCAGGCACCATCAAAATAATGTAAATCAAGGTAGGCATCCTGCTCCCGGATAAAAGAAACAAAAATGAATTCAGCAATTAAAAAAAGTAAAGGTCTCCAGTTTTTATGAACAACAATGGCATATCCCAAAGCCATGATAGAAAAAAGTAAAAATAAACTCTGTAAGGCTTCAACATGAGATTCTTCTGAAAATTTCATTTCCTGTTGTTCGTTCGCCACCTGCCGCATTAAGAACTCGGCTAAGCCAACAATCATCAACCCATAAATGATGAATTTTGTGAACAAACTAACCAGAACTTTTGAACTGGCTTTATTGGTGTTAAATTGGTTCTGCGGAGTATACTGGGTTTCGGCGCTTTGTAACTGACTAATCATTGGATAAAAATTTTAGTCAAAATTCCTTAAAAACTGTTCCCCCGTCAAGGTCTATATGTATGGGAAATTGGCCATTTTGTACAACAAAAAGTGGTAAAAATGTGGGATTTTTAAAAGATTCCCTGACGCGGTAAGCGGTTTTCTGTACGATATACGGATGGAGATATGCCCGCATTCTTCTTAAAATACTTCCCGAAAAAGGAGGAGTTGGAGAAATTCAGCGCTTCGGCAACTCCTGATATATTATGTAAATGATTGGCCAGTAGAATCTTCGCTTCGCCAATTACAATATCGTCAATCAACTCACCTGCGGTTTTTCCTGTAACGGCTTTTACAACCTGCGAGAGGTGCCTTGGCGTAATGTACAACTTGCTGGCATAGAATATCACCTGTCTCTCCGTTTTAAAATTTTCAGAAAGTAAATTCAAAAAATTTGTGGTCAGTTCTAATTTACTGTCTCTTTTGGAAGGTTCGATATGATCACGATTATTGTTGGAAAGCATGAGGTCGTATAGAATTTCAATAAAACTGTTCCTGATGATGTCGTTTCGGTACGGCATGTCATTAGGGATTTTGAGCTTCTTTTCTAAAGCAATCACGTTATAATATAAATCGTGGTATTCATCTTTAGAAAGAGAAAATTTATTGATCGATTTGGTCTGTAGTACCGTATAATGTTGTGCTGCACTCAGGTAAATGCTTTCTCTTGACAGGTAATCCCTGCTGAAAGTAATTTTGATAAAGGAAAAATCAGTGTGGTCTACAATTTCATAAACTGAATCAGGAAACACAAAAAAGATATCGCGTTCTTTTAAAGTTTCATGTGTAAAGTTGGTCTTTAGGTCAATCCGGCCTTTTACTACCAAAAGAAACGCATAGGAGGTAGCCCTGAAAGGTTGCCGGTAACAGCCATCACTGGTGAGGTGGTTTATTCTGGAAACTTCCAATTCCTCGCCATCAGAGAACTTGTAAATAAGCCCCATTTGTTGTGGTACGGTGCGATTTGATTGTGCTTGCATTGGAGTTAGCGGTTTAATAATTTAATGTTAACTAGATAGAACTTTGACCATATGCTTACCCCGACTTGCGAGATTACGCCATTTAAACCAAAATTTTGACCCGATATCTGATGTTATTAACGGCAACAAATCTAGTATTCCCAGCTAATTTCCGATTTTTTTTTAATAAAAATGACTAAACGCTGATTAGAATTTTGTGCGCTGATTAATTTGCGTACCTTGCAAAAGGTTGATAAACAATGCTGTATTGTGTTTTAAACGTGTTTTTATTTAACTTTAAACCGTTTTACTTTTTTGTATAAAAAGTCAATAAGTCGAAAAGTCAATTCATCTGAATGTCAAATTTCAACCATCCCACATATTGACCAATAATTCCCACATTTCAACCTTTTTTTAGGTAATAAAGTGGGTTAAAATTGCGTTATCAAATTGTTACCAAACTTTTACCGGAATTCAAGCATTTTATTTTAGGTATAGTCCTATCAAAATCGTCTTAAAAATGATTTTCGATAACACTAACATTTGAACGGAGCAAACATTACAATAAACGCATGCGCAAAAAATTAGAAGATAGAATCGACGCATTTAAAGATGCTACCCTGATTAAAGAGAAGGGACTGTATCCATATTTTAGATCAATAGAATCTGCACAGGATACAGAAGTGATTATAGACGGCAAAAAGGTGCTAATGTTTGGCTCAAACTCCTATTTAGGCTTAACGAACCATCCGAAAATCAAAGAAGCGGCTAAAATCGCGGTAGATAAATACGGAACGGGATGTGCAGGTTCAAGATTTCTTAATGGATCACTTGATATTCACATTCAGCTCGAAAACAGATTAGCTGAATATGTTAACAAGGAGGCGGCTGTATTATTTAGTACAGGCTTTCAGGTTAATCTTGGCGTAATCTCTTGCTTATTAGATAGGAATGATTATCTGGTATTGGATGAATACGATCATGCTTCTATTATCGATGGTAGCAGACTTTCCTTCTCCAGGACGATCAAATATGCTCATAATGACATGAACGATTTGCGCAAGAAACTGAGCCGACTTCCTGAAGACGCAGCCAAACTGATCGTATCAGATGGAATCTTCAGTATGGAAGGTGATCTTGTCAACCTGCCTGAACTGGTACAGATTGCTGATGAGTTTGGTGCAAATGTGATGATGGATGATGCCCATAGTTTAGGGGTAATTGGTTTCAACGGTTCTGGAACAGCATCACACTTCAACTTAAATGATAGTGTGGATCTGATCATGGGAACTTTCAGTAAATCACTTGCTTCCCTTGGTGGTTTCATTGCAGGTGATACCAAAACCATCGAATATGTAAAACACCGTGCCCGCTCCCTGATGTTTAGTGCGAGTATGCCTCCATCAGCGGTAGCCAGCGTAATCGCAGCACTTGATATTATTGAGTCTGAACCAGAAAGAATTGATAAACTCTGGGAAAATACAAACTACGCCAAAAAATTATTGGTTGATGCTGGATTTGATATCGGACACAGCAATAGCCCGATCATCCCGGTTTACATCAGAGACAACACTAAAACATTTATGATCACCAATATTTTACAGCAAAATGGCGTGTTCGTAAATCCGGTGGTTTCTCCTGCAGTACCGTCAGATTCGTCGTTAATCAGATTTTCTTTGATGGCGACACATACTTTTGAACAAATTGAAATCGCAATAGAAAAGCTTACAGCTGCTTTTAAAGCTGTTAACGTTGATTTAGTCAGAGCGCAATCATGAAAAATATAGTAAAGGTTTCTACTAAAAAGCAACTTGCTTCTTTTATAGATTTCCCACATGACTTGCATGCGAACGATGTAAATTACGTTCCGGAACTTTTTATCGCACAACGTGATTTACTTACACCCGGTAAGCACCCTTTCTACGAGCACTCACAAATACAGCTTTTTTTAGCTTACGAAGGTGATAAAATTGTAGGCCGTATTGCGGCCATTAACAATACCAACCACAATAAAGTTTACGAAGGAAAAGATGGTTTTTTCGGTTTCTTCGATACAATTAACGATCAGGAAGTGGCTGATTTGTTGATTCGTACCGCAGAAGAATGGCTAACCGAAAAAGGCCTCACAAAGGTTTTAGGTCCGGTAAATTTTTCAACTAATGAAACTTGCGGGTTACTTATCGAAGGATTTGATGGTCCTCCGGTCTTAATGATGCCTTACAACCCGCCTTATTATTTAACACTTCTGGAGCAAATAGGCTTCGTTAAACACGTAGACTTGAGGGCTTATCGATATACCGCTGGTAATTATGACGATCGCTCAGTTGGTTTAATCGATAAAATTGAAGAACGCCTTAAACGAAATGATATCACGATTCGGAAGATCAACATGAAAAACTTCAAAGAAGAACGTGAAGCTCTTCGTGAAGTTTACAACAAAGCTTGGGATAAAAATCTGGGTTTTGTTCCGCTTACGGATAAGGAATTTGATTACCAGGCAAACGATATGAAGCTCATTCTTGATCCTAATTTCTGCTTTTTAGCAGAGCAAAAAGGACAGATTGTCGGTTTCGCATTGGCATTGCCAGACATTAACCAGATCCAGATTAAAATAAAGCGTGGTCGTTTATTTCCAACTGGGTTAATTAAGTTATTAACCGGAAAGAAAAAAGTAGACGGCATCAGGATTTTATTGTTAGGCGTGATTGATGGTTACCGCAAAATGGGTATAGAGGCCTGTTTATATGGCAACATTATTAAAAGCTTCGCAGCAAAAAAAATGAAATATGCAGAGGCCAGCTGGACCCTTGATCACAATGATATGGTAAATAAGCCGATTGAAAATATTGGTGGCAAATTATATCGGAAATACAGAATTCTCGAAAAAACGATATGAAAAAGAGGGTATTGATTACAGGAGCAACAGGTTTTGTCGGTTATCATTTAATCGAAGCTGCCTTGGCCAGTAATCTGGAAGTTTACATTAACGTTCGGAAAGCTAGTGCCGTAGCGCACCTGCAAGGACTGGATGTGAATTATACCACCCTGGATTTTGAATCCATTTATCAGTTAAGGGAGAATATAGATGAGCATAAATATCATTACATTATTCACGCTGCTGCTACCACTAAGGCTAAAAACCGGGAGGAGTATTTTCACATCAATGCCACATATACCAGGAATTTGGCGATAGCCTCTTCTTTATGCGCCCATAAAATTGAAAAGTTTGTGTTTCTGAGTAGCCTCGCTGCTCGTGGACCATTAACTAATACTGACAATAACAAAATATATACACCGGTAACCAATTACGGCAGGAGTAAAGCCCTTGCGGAGACCTATTTAAGCCAGGTGTTAGATTTGCCACTGATTACTTTCAGACCAACAGCCGTTTATGGCCCGCGTGAAAAAGACATTTTCATTCTCATTAAAGGAATTAATTCTGGCTTTGAGCTTCACGCAGGTAAACAAGAGCAGCAACTCAGTTTCATTTATGTAACTGATTTGGCAAGAGTAGTAGTAGAAGCGCTGTCTTCTGAAGTGATCAATAAAACATACGATATCTCGGATGGGAGAATCTACAGCAAGTTTTCTTTGGCTGCTTATGTAAGGAAGGCCTTAAATAAAAAGCCGTTCGTATTGGAAGTGCCAATGCCTATAATTAGAGGATTAGCCTGGACTTTAGAGAAAACATTTGGTTTTTTTGATAAAGTGCCGGCACTTAACGTAGATAAAATTAATGAACTCACTGCCTTAAACTGGGCATGTGACATAGATAACATACAAAAAGACCTTGGCTTTGTGCCAAAATATCAATTGGAAAATGGATTAAATGAAACCATTGCCTGGTACAAGGAAAATAAATGGTTATAAATTAAAAGCTTAAATAAAAATAGAATGAAAGAAGATGTAAAATCGGCTGATGGCAAGCTTGGGATATTGATGCCAGGACTTGGCGCTGTTGCCACAACGATGATTGCCGGCGTAGCTGCAATAAAAAAAGGTTTATCAAAACCTATCGGCTCATTAACGCAAATGGGAACGATCCGCATTGGCAAAAGAACAGAGAAAAAAGAACCAAAAATTAAGGATTTTGTGCCTTTGGCAAACCTTGAAAACCTGGTTTTTGGTGGTTGGGATGTTTATGAAGACAACGTTTACGAAGCTGCGCTAAATGCAAGGGTTTTAGATGCTAATCTTTTACGTGATGTTCGTGAAGAATTACAGTCGATCAAGCCAATGAGAGCTGCTTTTGATAAAAATTACGTTAAAAACTTAACTGGAACATACGTTAAAGAAGCGGCAACAAGATATGAACTTGCTCAGGAAGTAATGGAAGATATTCAGAACTTCAAAGCAACAAACAATTGCGATCGTATTGTATTGGTTTGGTGTGGTTCTACTGAGATTTACTTCGAGCCATCTGCTGTTCATGAAACACTTGCTTCTTTCGAACAAGGCTTGAAAGATAACGATCCGCTTATTGCACCAAGTATGATTTATGCTTATGCTGCTTTAAAATTAGGTATTCCTTTCGCCAACGGTGCTCCGAACTTAACTGTTGATATTCCTGCGCTAATCGAACTGGCAAAAGAAACCAACACGCCAATTGCAGGTAAAGATTTTAAAACTGGTCAAACTTTAATGAAAACGATTTTAGCACCAGGTTTAGCTGCCCGTTCATTAGGTGTAAACGGTTGGTTCTCTGATAACATTCTAGGTAACCGTGATGGTTTAGTATTGGATGATCCGGATAACTTCAAAACAAAAGAAGTTTCTAAGTTAGGTGTGTTGGAAGATATCTTCAAACCAGATGTTAATCCTGATTTGTACGGTGATATGTACCACAAAATCAGAATTAATTACTATCCTCCTCACGGTGATAATAAAGAAAGCTGGGATAACATCGATATTTTTGGCTGGTTAGGCTATAAAATGCAGATCAAGATCAATTTCTTATGTCGTGATTCAATCTTAGCTGCGCCGATCGTGTTGGATTTAGCCTTATTCATCGACTTAGCGAAAAGAGCAAATATGTCTGGCGTTCAGGAGTGGTTATCGTTCTATTTAAAATCGCCACAAACTATTCCTGGTGTGCCTGCAGAAAATGATATTTTCAAACAGTTAATGAAACTGCAGAACACATTGCGCTATATTATGGGTGAAGAATTAATCACACATTTAGGGCAAGACTACGAAGAAGAAGTTGTAGAACCTGCATAGTGTTAATTCATAAAATTATATCAACCAGTCTGGGAATTGGGTATATAGGCAAAGGTGCAGGTACGTACGCTGCGATAGCAACCTGTATTTGCTGGTACTTCTTCCAGACTGGTTATAAATACCCCGGGCTCGATGCCATATTGATCACCATTCTGATTACGCTTCAAGGCGTTAGGAGTGCAGATGTGGTAGAGGAGATTTGGGGAAAAGACCACCAAAGAGTTGTAATAGATGAAGTAGCCGGAATGTGCATTACTTTACTTTGCGTGCCTGTTAGGTGGGAATATATTGTGTTAGGATTGATACTTTTTCGTTTTTTCGATATTCTGAAGCCACTCTATATCCGTAAGATGGAGGATCTGCCTGGCGGGTTAGGGGTAATGGCTGATGATGTTCTGGCTGGAGTTTATGCAAATGTGATTCTTCAGTTGGTAATTATTTTCAAAATACTATAAAAAAGTGCTTAGGTTTTTTAAGGCCCAGGCTTCATCACTGATTGCATCGGCAGCCGATTTTTTAGTGACACTCGCTGCAGTTAAGCTTTTTACCTTATGGTATCTGGCCGCAAGCATCACGGGTACAATCATCGGTGGGATGATTAACTTCTACATCAATAGAAACTGGGTTTTCAACGCGAACACTAAAGCATTGAAATGGCAGGTGCTAAAGTACATCCTCGTATGGATAGGCAATTTAGCATTGGTTACCAGCGGCGTTTATCTGCTCACACATTTTTACCATCTTAATTACTTGCTCTCTAAAGTGCTGGTATCACTTATTGTTGGTACATGCTACAATTATATAATGCAAAAACAGTTTATATTTTCCTGTTAAAATGAAACGTCCGTCCAGTATTCCGATTTATATTCTCTTATTTACAATTATCAATCTATTGTTTGTAGGAAACCTTTACGCACAATCAACCGTGGTATCGGGCACCGTTCGCGATGCAGGTACCAAAGAGACATTACCTTACGTATCGGTATTTTTTAAAGACACCAAAATTGGTACCCAAACTGATGTGAATGGAAATTACACCATCAGCTCGCCTACACCACAAAGTGCCATCACCTTCAATTATGTGGGTTATAACCAGCTTACCAAAAACATCTCCCCGGCAACTACTCAGAACGTAGATGCAAATTTATCACCAAGTGCTAATGCGCTGGATGAGGTAATGGTTGTTGGAGGTAAAAAAACAAGATACCGCAATAAAGATAATCCTGCTGTAGAGTTGATCAGGCAGGTAATTGCACACAAAGAAGAGAATAGAATTAAAAGCTACCAGACTGTAGCTTATCAGCAATATGAGAAAATGTTGTTTTCAGTAAGCAACGTTTCAGAAAAATTCAAGAACAAAAAAATGTTCCGCAATTATCAGTTCCTTTTCCAGGAACAGGATTCTACACTCATCGGTGGAAAAAACCTGCTACCTGTTTATATTCAGGAAAGCTTGTCTGATAATTATTTGAGTAAAGACCCGCAAAAATCAAAAACCGTGGTCGTTGCGCAAAAACAGGTAGAGTTTGATAACCGTTACATCGACAATAAAGGAATGAAAACCTATTTCGACAGGATGTATCAGGACATCGATATCTACAAAAATAATATATCTGTAGTGAGTAACGATTTTTTAAGTCCTATTGCAGATGGTGCACCGGCTTTCTATAAGTTTTTTATCACCGATACGCTGAAGAACCAGAGTCCCCAGATCATTGAACTTTCATTTACGCCAAGAAATACCGGCGACATGTTATTTGAAGGAAAAATTTATGTGACCAATGATGGCAAGTATGCCATTACCGGTGCCTCATTCGGGGTAAATAAAAGCATCAATCTTAATTTCGTTAGGGCGATGAAAATCGACTTAAGTTTTGAGCCGAACGCCACAGGCAAATACAATCTCTCTCAGAGTAAATTGCTGGCAGATTTTGGTTTGGGTAAGGGAAAGGGAATCGGTTTCACAGGCGAGCGTACCGTTACATTCAAAAAATACCAGTTTGATACTGCTTTGCCTGATACTATTTTTCAAGGCAAAAGTAAAGTGGTGCTGGCAGATGCAGCTAAAAAGGATGATTTGTACTGGAAGCAGAACAGGTTAGATACCATCTCCGCCAACCAGCTTAAGATTTATGGAAATATAGATACCCTTCAAAATCTTCCTTCTTTTAAGCGGACAATGAAAATTGTTACCTTACTTTTTGCTGGTTACCAAAATCTGGGCCCCTATGAAATTGGTCCGATCAATACTTTTTATAGTTTCAACAATGTAGAAGGACTTCGCTTACGTTTAGGTGGACGTACCACACCGGAATTGAGTAAGAGATATTATTTTGAAAACTATGCAGCTTATGGACTAAGAGATGAGAAATGGAAATTCTTCCTTTCCGGCACTTACTCCATCAATAATAAATCGATCTATGAATTCCCGCAACATTATGTAAGGGCAAGTTTCCAGCGCGATACGAAGATCCCAGGACAAGAACTTCAATTTGTACAGGAAGATAACTTTTTGCTTTCTTTTAAACGCGGTGTGAATGACATGTTACTTTATAACGATTTCTATAGGCTGGATTATGTAAAAGAATTCGAAAACCATTTTTCATATGCATTAGGATTTAAGAAATGGAGCCAAACGCCAGCGGGTGGCCTCTCTTATCAAAATGATGCAAATCAATTGGTGAACCGGTTAACAACAAGTGAATTGTCGGTAGCACTTCGCTATGCGCCAAATGAGAAATTCTATCAGGGTAAAATTTACCGTTCGCCAATTGCAGATCGCTATCCGATTTTCAATCTAAGGTATACAGCAGGTTTGAAAGGGCTGATGGGTGGCGAATATAACTACCACAACATCATGGGTAGTATTGATAAACGCTTCTACCTTTCACAATTGGGTTATAGCGATGTTACTTTTGAAGGCGGATACATTGCCGGGAAAGTACCTTTTCCACTTCTGGATATTCATAGGGCAAATCAAACCTATGCTTACCAGCTCAGTTCCTATAACCTTATGAATTTTCTTGAATTTGTAAGTGATCATTATGTAAGTATTAATATTGATCATAACTTTAATGGATTCTTTTTTAATAAAATTCCATTGTTGAAAAAGTTGAAATTAAGAGAAGTTGTTTCATTTAAAGCATTGTATGGTGGTTTGCGTGATGAAAATAATCCGGCAATAACTCCTGGCTTATACAGATTGCCTGATTATGAGAATGGTGCCAAAAGAACATATGCTTTAGGCAACGACCCATATATGGAAGGAAGTGTAGGTGTTGGAAACATTTTCAAACTACTACGGGTTGATTTAGTGAAGCGTTTCAATTACCTAAACCACCCGGAAGTATCTGAATGGGGAATTAGGGCAAGAGTAAAATTCGATTTTTAAGAAACTGGTATGAAAGCAAATTTAAGAGACAGCTTACAGCTGGGCATATATAAAGTGATTAATCCTTTTGTAAGGGGATTAATCAAGATCGGCTTAACGCCAAATGCTGTAACTACGATAGGATTAATCCTGAACATTGGCGTTGCTGTGATTTTTGTGCTCGGTGCCGAGAAAACGAATCGCGGCGATATGTCATACGTAGGCTGGGGCGGGGCCCTGGTACTTTTTGCGGGGCTTTTTGATATGCTTGATGGACAAGTAGCCCGACTAGGCAATATGAGTTCCAAATTTGGAGCATTATACGATTCTGTATTAGATCGTTATAGCGAAATGATTATGTTCCTGGGCATCTGTTATTACCTGGTTTCGCACCATTATTTTCTAAGCTCACTTTTTGCATTTATTGCATTAATTGGCTCTATGATGGTAAGTTATACACGGGCCAGAGCAGAAGGGCTGGGAGTAGAGTGCAAAGGTGGGTTAATGCAACGGCCTGAACGCGTGGTTACAATCGGCGTTTTTGCCATTGCCTGCGGAGTTGCCGGCTATTTTATTGGCGGCGATTATAAAATCTACATTCCGGGAATATCATTCCATGTTTTCGAAACAATGTCAATCTTCACTATTCCCATTACCATTATGGCCCTGCTCACTAATATCACAGCAGTAAGGCGGTTACAGGATGCAAAAAAAGGGCTGGAGGCACAAGAATTGGCTGAAAAGAATTCAACGAGCAAAGCGGCCTTAATTATTGGCTTTACACTATCGCTGAGTTTGATTGGATTGGTGAGCTCGAATGTGCAAGCACAAGATCCTTCGCCACTTCATTTCCCAACACCAAAAGACATCAGCAATCAATTATTTTACCTGCAACGTGACCCGAATATTAATACCATTATCTGCCAGTTAAACGTAAATAAAAATGGAGAAGTGAATGTTAAAGAACCGATAAATGTTTTCTGGATGCGTTATGGCGATAATGGCGAAAAGAAAGACCTCAGCTATATTCAGCGTAAATTTGCCTATGGAATTTTGACTAAGAGCTTAGGAAAAGGCGAATTTGAATTGAGATTTACTTCTCATAAAAACCTGCCGATGTACCTGAATAAGTCTGCTGCGGATAAAAAGTACCACGTATTTGCAACGATAAATAATAAGAAGATGCAGATCGAAAGAATTTTTTTGAGAATTGAAGGGGGATCATTCTGGTTGCCTAATGTTAAATATGTTGAAATTAAGGGCTTTGATGCAAGCAACCCATCGAAAGTATTAATTGAGCGAATAAAAGTGTAGAATTATGAAAAAGAATTTTGTTTCGAACTCATCATCATCCATCAGGATGTTTAAGAACGATCTTCTGGAAAGCCTCTCGAAGGTTAAATATTATGTGCCGCTAATTGTATATGTACCGCTGATCGGGTTTCTGTTTTATAAATCTTTTATAGAACTTGAAATGTCTTTTTTGAGCTTTGCCGGATGGTTTTTATTTGGTTTAGGCATCTGGACCATTACAGAATATGTGTTACACCGTTTTGTATTTCATTTTGAACCCGAAGCCGAATGGGGTAAAAAAATTCATTTTATCTTTCATGGTGTACACCACGATTATCCGAATGATGCCAATAGACTGGTCATGCCGCCCTCAGCCAGTATTCCGCTTGCAGCTGCTTTCTATTTTCTCTTCGAATGGCTCCTGCCTGAAACAAAGATCTACCCTTTCTTCTGTGGATTTATTTTAGGATACCTTTTCTATGATATGGTTCACTACGCCTTGCATCATGCCAATTTTAAAAGCGGTTTCTGGAAACGCCTTAAACAGCATCACATGCTGCATCACTATTCAGATTCTACCAAAGGTTATGGCGTGAGCTGGACTTTTTGGGATAACATCTTCCAAACTAAATTTGATAAAAAATAATATGCAGGAAAATATCGCCCATAGAAATTCTTTTTATGGGCTTAAAACGCTTTACGTCACCACACTTATTTCTCTTGCTTACCTGCTGTTATCGATATTATTGGTAGGTTTTAAAACAGATCAGCTGGTGTTGATTTTTATTTTCAATGCGCTCTATTATATCTCGGCAGGCACCAGAAAATTCATTCTTGGTTTTTCAATCTTCATTGTATATTGGGTAATTTTCGATTACATGAAAGCACTTCCCAACTATCATTTTAATGCTGTACATATCGCCGATTTATATCATTTGGAGAAAAGCCTTTTTGGTATACATTTCAACGGAAAGCTACTTACCCCCAATGAATACTGGAAGTTAAATACCAACTCTTTTCTAGATGTGACAACCGGATTTTTTTACCTGATGTGGGTTCCGGTTCCCTTAGCATTTGCAACCTATTTGTTTTTTAAAGATCAAAAGCAATTCGTTTATTTTTCGCTAACGTTTTTATGGGTTAATCTAATCGGTTTCGTCATCTATTACTGCGTTCCGGCTGCACCGCCATGGTATGTACAGGAGCACGGTTTCAATTTTATTCCGGGAACCGTTGGGAACACTGGTGGACTATCTCGTTTCGATCACTTTTTCAACATCAATCTTTTTCAAGGCATTTACAGTAAAGGATCGAATGTATTCGCTGCCATGCCATCCTTACATTCATCTTATCCGCTAATTGTTTTGTATTACGGACTTAAAAATAGGTTGGGCGCAATTAATGTCTTTTTTGCTATACTGGCTTTTGGCATTTGGTTCGCCGCGATATATAATAGCCACCATTATTTACTTGATGTAATTGCTGGCATCCTTTGCGCAGTTCTGGCCATTACCAGCTTCAACCATTTCTTAACAAACACCATGTTTAGTAATCTGGTAAGGCGGTTAATTAATAAGATTCGTTAGTGAATTTTGCTGAAAAAGGCTTCGCCGCCAATGCCGCTAAAAACAAAATCCCTCATGACCAGTAGGCAGGAGGGATTTGTTAGTTGTACTCATTAGTATACTTTCATCCGAAAGAGGAAAGATCGTCATCGTTAATCTTTCAGGCTGAACTGCCTGATACAAGTATAGCACTATTCAAATATAAAAACAACATTTACATGACAAAATAGTACAAGCCTGAGGAATCCACCGCAGGCCTGTGATTAGAAAGTGTCATCAATCTAATTTAAAGACAGTAAATGTAACAAAAAAGTTAGGTGTATTTATACTCGGTTTCAAAAAACTAAATGTAGTGGAAAAAAGCCATTCAACTATGAGTATCTGGCGATCAGCTGGTTATTCGTTACTTGCTCATTTAAAAGAACAGGGTAGAATAAGTTTAATCAAAAGAGTTTGAGCTGCTCGTTGGGGCGTTTTTCTTTGCCAAAAACAGTTCGTCCGCCGTGTTGCCAGCTATCTGCTCGTTCTTTTTCAATTACCTTTTCAAAATCCAGGTTTGGGATAAAATCCTGTTCAGCATTTTTAGCGATTTGATGAAGTGACTTAATGGCAAGCTGCTTATCTGTCTCGCCAATTTTGGCTTTTTCAACAGCCTTTTGCAGCACACTGATTGTCTCGTCAAATACATTTACCGGAACCGGAAAAGGATGTCCGTCTTTACCGCCATGGGCGAAAGAATATCTCGCAGGGTCTGAAAAGCGTGATGGTGTTCCGTAAATAACCTCGCTCACCAGCGCCATAGATTGCAAAGTTCTCGGGCCCATTCCTTCAAGTAGCAGTAATGACTCAAAATCTGCTGGTTGTTTTTCCTGTGCCAGCCATAATATACTCCCCAGGCGTTTCAGATCTACATCTTTGGCTTTTACATCATGGTGATTTGGCATCACCAGCTTCTGGATTTCAGCAATCATTTTAACAGGAGATGCTGCTGTGATCTCCATCATCGTTTGCCTGGTAATATTTGCTTCATTAGCAGTTAGGTTAAGAATTTTTCCCTGGTTAATGCCGCAGATTCCGGTATGAGGTTCTTCTACAAAAGACTTTAAATGTTCAGAATGCCAGTGATACCGCCTCGCAGTAGCATTGGCATTGCTCATGCCTTGCTGCACAACAGCCCAGTCGCCATCGCTACTTAAAATAAAACTGTGTAAATACAATTGAAAGCCATCCTGAATGGCCGTGTTGTCTACTTTTGCACTGAGCTTACTCGCCCTAACCAACTCGTTCCCATTTAAGCCTGTCTTGTCTGCGATTCTTAACAGCTCGCTTGGGGTTTCCCGGCTAAATTTTCCTTTTCCTCCACAAATGTAGATTCCCAATTCTGCAGACAGCGGGTTTATCGATTTTTTCAATGCGCCCATTACAGATGTAGTAATTCCGGAAGAATGCCAATCCATTCCCATTACTGCGCCTAAACTCTGAAACCAAAAAGGGCTGCTTAACCTGCGAATCACTTCAGCCCGACCGTATTCAACCAAGATAGCCTCAACAATGGCTAGGCCCAACTTTGCCATGCGCTGCGCCAACCAAGGTGGAACATGGCCATAATGTAATGGTAAATCTGCGCTTCCTGATCTTTTCAATGCTAACAAAATTAGCAATATCTTTCGGTAAATTGAAATTAACTTGCGGTTGTTAGTCTGTTAATCCTCAAATTGTTGATTTAGAAATTTCAACATGATAGCAGATACCTCATCAAACCAGGGATTAAATAACCAGAAAGGGTGTGGGGTATCGGGTAAGGTATGTACTTCCGTATAGATTTCAAAAGGTTTTAACTTATTAATAAGCTCATCTCTGCCAGCGTGAAAACGGGGCGTGGCACTATTAATAAAAAGCATTGGAACTGAATTTTGTCCTGCATGGTCAAGTGCGGATGCATTGTGCCAAAGACCAGGATTTTCTTTTAAATCTGCACCAAGCCAAATGGCGGCGACTGATTTTTTATTGGGGTCTGTACTCACTTCCGAAGATTCGGGGTGATCAAAGGCCAGGACTCCATCAACATCAATTATTGCCTGTACACTGCTGCTGTGTTGATTAATCTTTTCTTTCTCAAACTGAGGATCATGATTAGTTGTACCTATTAATGCCGCCAATTGTCCGCCTGCAGAAAAGCCGGTTATTACAATTTTATTGGTGTCAATGTGATAGCGTTTGGCATTTGCTTTCATCCATCGAATGACATTTTTTAAGTCATATACCGCTGCAGGGAATTTCGCATGGGTAGACAGTCGGTAATCCGCAGTTACGGAAACATACCCATTTTCTGCCATCTTTTGAGCGAGTGGAATATTTTGAGCACGATTACCCGAACGCCAGCCACCACCAAAAACAAATAATACCGCTGGCCTCAACTCATTTGATACTTTGGGATAAATAATGTCAAGTGCCAGGTTTCCGGTAGGGTATTTAGCGTAGATAATATTGCTTTTTGTTTTGAAATTACCTTTTGCCAGGGGTAGTGCAATGGTAATATATGGACGCTTTTTCTTTTCCTTGATGTAAGTGGAATAAACGCTGAAAGAGGTATCAGCAAGAATTTGCTGTGCTTTTGATACCGTAAAACACAGTATTAAAAGTAAGGTTAGAAGTTTCATCGATTAAAGATATGTAATAGTTACGGAGTGTTCGAAACGTTTGGGCTAATATTTTGTTAAGTTTAAGCCTTTAGTGTGATGAATTAATGCGGAAATTTTTACAACGTCTATTTGGGAATTGGGTAATAAGGATGTCGAACAAATTTGGTTCACGGCCAGATCGAAAACGTATTCATGAAGCCCTAAGTAAACTTTTCCAGACGATTACTCACGCACCCGGAAAGCGGGGGCTAATTTTCGAAATTACCGAACAAGACAAATATATTATTCTTTCTGATCAGCATAAGGGTGCAAGAGATTATGCCGATGATTTTTCGCTTGCTGAAGTCAATTACCTGAAAGCGCTAGATTACTACAACAGCTCAGGATTTCATTATATTAATTTAGGTGATAGTGAAGAGCTTTGGGAGAATTTAGTAGAGTCGGTGATTAAGCACAACAAGGCGACCTTCGAAAAGGAAAAGCTATTTATCAACCGGAATGCTTTCACCAAGATCTTTGGTAATCACGATTTGTATTGGGATAATGATCCTTTAGCGAGCTTTAATTTAAATCGAATTTACGGTCGTAAAATTCCGATCTACGAAGGCGCAATTCTGAAAATAAAAATTAAAAATAAGGAGCTGAATATTTTCCTCACACACGGCCATCAGGGGGATCTGCAAAGTGATGGTAATTGGTTCAGCAAATGGTTTGTAAGTACCATCTGGGCACCTATTCAATCTTTTTTGCAGATTAATCCGAATACGCCTGCCTATGATAATCAATTGAAAACGGTACACAATGCATTGATGTACAGTTGGCAGGCCGAGCAGAGAAACACAGCTTTAATTACAGGCCACACGCATCAACCCGTGTTTGCATCATTAACCCACCTGGAAAGAATTTACCTGAAACTTAAAAATGCCACAGCCGCACACCTGCAGACAGAAATCGAAGATTTGAATAGGGAGTTAAAAAAACGGGTAAAAGCGGGAGATGAAGTGCCAGATTTCAAAGTTTATAAGCCAGGTTATTTCAATAGCGGCTGTTGTTGTTTTAGCGATGGCGACATCACCGGGATTGAGATCGAAAATGGTTTCATCAGGTTAATCAAATGGTCCTTTCAGAAAACGGGGTTGCCTGAAAGGGTGCTGTTGGAAGAAATGAAGCTCGCTGAATTGCTGGACGTTAATTAATAAATAGCACGAGATAAAAAGTGGTTTCTTTGTTCGAACTACTGATATTTACAACAACTTTAAAATCTGGCATTTCACCAAAGACAGTTGTGATTTGCTTTCATTCTTTGAACTACTAATATTTACAACAACATACTTTGAAAGGGATACATCCCGATTTAGGTTGTGATTTGCTTTCATTCTTTGAACTACTGATATTTACAACAACATGCGACGATTAATAATTTGAACAGTAAGAGTTGTGATTTGCTTTCATTCTTTGAACTACTGATATTTACAACAACTCAAAATCTTTACTGAGCTGGTAGTTTGCGGTTGTGATTTGCTTTCATTCTTTGAACTACTGATATTTACAACAACCGGATTTGACAATACACCTTTTATTTGGTTGTTGTGATTTGCTTTCATTCTTTGAACTACTGATATTTACAACAACTGCGTTCGCCAGTAGTACAGACGACGCGGCGTTGTGATTTGCTTTCATTCTTTGAACTACTGATATTTACAACAACGACAGCAACGAAGAAAATTTAATGTCAGCTGTTGTGATTTGCTTTCATTCTTTGAACTACTGATATTTACAACAACCCATTTTCATCTTTAAACATCCAATCCACAGTTGTGATTTGCTTTCATTCTTTGAACTACTGATATTTACAACAACTATTCATTAGTGATCAGACTGTAAGGTATTGTTGTGATTTGCTTTCATTCTTTGAACTACTGATATTTACAACAACCACAACAGGTTTTTCAATCACCAGCAACCCGTTGTGATTTGCTTTCATTCTTTGAACTACTGATATTTACAACAACTTTTCCTATGAACAGCAGCCACAGAAAAGGGTTGTGATTTGCTTTCATTCTTTGAACTACTGATATTTACAACAACTGCGAGGATTAGCGTTTCGAAACGTTCTGGGTTGTGATTTGCTTTCATTCTTTGAACTACTGATATTTACAACAACAACACCACTTCGACGTGTTCGGCCTAATCGGTTGTGATTTGCTTTCATTCTTTGAACTACTGATATTTACAACAACAAACTGGTTTGCAAGGTCTTCCAGGTGTTGGTTGTGATTTGCTTTCATTCTTTGAACTACTGATATTTACAACAACTTGTGGTTCTACGTGTGTTATTTCTTCATTGTTGTGATTTGCTTTCATTCTTTGAACTACTGATATTTACAACAACTCAAGCGTGAAGATCATCCGGCCTTCTTAAGTTGTGATTTGCTTTCATTCTTTGAACTACTGATATTTACAACAACTCAGGGGAACGGTTCAAGTACTAAACCCAGTTGTGATTTGCTTTCATTCTTTGAACTACTGATATTTACAACAACTTAGATTCTGGGCGGGATCTTCCTATGCGAGTTGTGATTTGCTTTCATTCTTTGAACTACTGATATTTACAACAACTCTGGCAAATTGGCTCACAGCTTATTTCTGGTTGTGATTTGCTTTCATTCTTTGAACTACTGATATTTACAACAACAACATTCAAAGTATCATAAACTATAAACTTGTTGTGATTTGCTTTCATTCTTTGAACTACTGATATTTACAACAACTGCTGGCTGGGAACTTCGCCCTTATTTATTGTTGTGATTTGCTTTCATTCTTTGAACTACTGATATTTACAACAACTAATTCAAATCGAATATCAGAACGATTTAAGTTGTGATTTGCTTTCATTCTTTGAACTACTGATATTTACAACAACGCATTTGTAGCGTATAGGTTATCGCCTTCTGTTGTGATTTGCTTTCATTCTTTGAACTACTGATATTTACAACAACGTTCAACCTTGAAGTTTGAATATCCAGATGTTGTGATTTGCTTTCATTCTTTGAACTACTGATATTTACAACAACCAGTAAATGGAAGATTGTGATAAGCCCACCGTTGTGATTTGCTTTCATTCTTTGAACTACTGATATTTACAACAACGATGGGCGAGAGAGTCAAACCAATGGACGGGTTGTGATTTGCTTTCATTCTTTGAACTACTGATATTTACAACAACTGCGAGGATTAGCGTTTCGAAACGTTCTGGGTTGTGATTTGCTTTCATTCTTTGAACTACTGATATTTACAACAACATACTTTGAAAGGGATACATCCCGATTTAGGTTGTGATTTGCTTTCATTCTTTGAACTACTGATATTTACAACAACATGCGACGATTAATAATTTGAACAGTAAGAGTTGTGATTTGCTTTCATTCTTTGAACTACTGATATTTACAACAACTCAAAATCTTTACTGAGCTGGTAGTTTGCGGTTGTGATTTGCTTTCATTCTTTGAACTACTGATATTTACAACAACCGGATTTGACAATACACCTTTTATTTGGTTGTTGTGATTTGCTTTCATTCTTTGAACTACTGATATTTACAACAACTGCGTTCGCCAGTAGTACAGACGACGCGGCGTTGTGATTTGCTTTCATTCTTTGAACTACTGATATTTACAACAACGACAGCAACGAAGAAAATTTAATGTCAGCTGTTGTGATTTGCTTTCATTCTTTGAACTACTGATATTTACAACAACCCATTTTCATCTTTAAACATCCAATCCACAGTTGTGATTTGCTTTCATTCTTTGAACTACTGATATTTACAACAACTATTCATTAGTGATCAGACTGTAAGGTATTGTTGTGATTTGCTTTCATTCTTTGAACTACTGATATTTACAACAACCACAACAGGTTTTTCAATCACCAGCAACCCGTTGTGATTTGCTTTCATTCTTTGAACTACTGATATTTACAACAACTTTTCCTATGAACAGCAGCCACAGAAAAGGGTTGTGATTTGCTTTCATTCTTTGAACTACTGATATTTACAACAACTGCGAGGATTAGCGTTTCGAAACGTTCTGGGTTGTGATTTGCTTTCATTCTTTGAACTACTGATATTTACAACAACAACACCACTTCGACGTGTTCGGCCTAATCGGTTGTGATTTGCTTTCATTCTTTGAACTACTGATATTTACAACAACAAACTGGTTTGCAAGGTCTTCCAGGTGTTGGTTGTGATTTGCTTTCATTCTTTGAACTACTGATATTTACAACAACTTGTGGTTCTACGTGTGTTATTTCTTCATTGTTGTGATTTGCTTTCATTCTTTGAACTACTGATATTTACAACAACTCAAGCGTGAAGATCATCCGGCCTTCTTAAGTTGTGATTTGCTTTCATTCTTTGAACTACTGATATTTACAACAACTCAGGGGAACGGTTCAAGTACTAAACCCAGTTGTGATTTGCTTTCATTCTTTGAACTACTGATATTTACAACAACTTAGATTCTGGGCGGGATCTTCCTATGCGAGTTGTGATTTGCTTTCATTCTTTGAACTACTGATATTTACAACAACTCTGGCAAATTGGCTCACAGCTTATTTCTGGTTGTGATTTGCTTTCATTCTTTGAACTACTGATATTTACAACAACAACATTCAAAGTATCATAAACTATAAACTTGTTGTGATTTGCTTTCATTCTTTGAACTACTGATATTTACAACAACTGCTGGCTGGGAACTTCGCCCTTATTTATTGTTGTGATTTGCTTTCATTCTTTGAACTACTGATATTTACAACAACTAATTCAAATCGAATATCAGAACGATTTAAGTTGTGATTTGCTTTCATTCTTTGAACTACTGATATTTACAACAACGCATTTGTAGCGTATAGGTTATCGCCTTCTGTTGTGATTTGCTTTCATTCTTTGAACTACTGATATTTACAACAACGTTCAACCTTGAAGTTTGAATATCCAGATGTTGTGATTTGCTTTCATTCTTTGAACTACTGATATTTACAACAACCAGTAAATGGAAGATTGTGATAAGCCCACCGTTGTGATTTGCTTTCATTCTTTGAACTACTGATATTTACAACAACAGTGTAGCAAAAAACTCTTTCAGCTTGTCAGTTGTGATTTGCTTTCATTCTTTGAACTACTGATATTTACAACAACAAGCAGACAAGAACCTATTGCTATCAGCGAGTTGTGATTTGCTTTCATTCTTTGAACTACTGATATTTACAACAACGGCCTTTACCAACAGTTGCAACAGCATTACGTTGTGATTTGCTTTCATTCTTTGAACTACTGATATTTACAACAACGAGGAATTGGAAGAGATTTGCGGAAAAATGTTGTGATTTGCTTTCATTCTTTGAACTACTGATATTTACAACAACACACTTTAAGCAAGGAAAAAACAAGACTTGGTTGTGATTTGCTTTCATTCTTTGAACTACTGATATTTACAACAACTACATACCCTGTAATATTGTTACCGGCAAAGTTGTGATTTGCTTTCATTCTTTGAACTACTGATATTTACAACAACGTCAAAACAACCAAATACGCGTCCGAAAAAGTTGTGATTTGCTTTCATTCTTTGAACTACTGATATTTACAACAACGACATTAAGAAAACTGAGGCGTTCAAAATCGTTGTGATTTGCTTTCATTCTTTGAACTACTGATATTTACAACAACATCTTTTGGGGAGAGATGTACCTCCTTTCTGTTGTGATTTGCTTTCATTCTTTGAACTACTGATATTTACAACAACAATATATGAATCAAGCAGCTTTATGCGCTTGTTGTGATTTGCTTTCATTCTTTGAACTACTGATATTTACAACAACGGAAAATAATTACTAAGCAATGGCACCACGTTGTGATTTGCTTTCATTCTTTGAACTACTGATATTTACAACAACATGACAAACAAACAAGCGAAACAGGAAGCTGTTGTGATTTGCTTTCATTCTTTGAACTACTGATATTTACAACAACATCAGAAGAAATTCGATGATTACCAGATTGGTTGTGATTTGCTTTCATTCTTTGAACTACTGATATTTACAACAACCGAAATGCCGATTACAATTGATTAAATTATGTTGTGATTTGCTTTCATTCTTTGAACTACTGATATTTACAACAACATTACACCAGAAAAACCACCAGTATACTAAGTTGTGATTTGCTTTCATTCTTTGAACTACTGATATTTACAACAACACTGCTTAGTAGAAGCAATGGACACGATGCGTTGTGATTTGCTTTCATTCTTTGAACTACTGATATTTACAACAACACGAAGCCCGGGTAACCGCGGCCGAAAGAGGTTGTGATTTGCTTTCATTCTTTGAACTACTGATATTTACAACAACAGTTATTTGTTTCCAAACAAGCTACACCACGTTGTGATTTGCTTTCATTCTTTGAACTACTGATATTTACAACAACTATCAGTTGTTGTGCCATTACCACTTCCGAGTTGTGATTTGCTTTCATTCTTTGAACTAGTGATATTTACAACAACCAGTTTAAAAATTTACGTGTCGCGGCTTGGTTGTGATTTGCTTTCATTCTTTGAACTACTGATATTTACAACAACATACCTTAGTCCAATTAACTATCCATCAGTAGGTTAGTTCGAAAATTAGAATTAAAAAAATCCTGATGTAATTGCATCAGGATTTTTATTCTAATTATTAATTTAATTGTAATGTCGTTTTTTTTAGAATAATTCGAGCTGCTGCGGTGTATCAGGCAGTTCTTTTTCTTTCTTACCATAAAATAATTCCATCATGCCGAACTGTTTATCCGTAACCGTCATAATACCAATATGTCCTTTTTCAGGAAGTAATCTTTTTACTCTATTAATATGAACATCAGCATTCTCCCTGCTACTACAATGCCTGAGATAAATAGAAAATTGAAACATCGCGAAGCCATCCCGCATAATTTCCTTGCGAAACTTAGATGCTATACTCCGTTCCTTTTTGGTTTCGGTTGGTAAATCGAAAAAAACTAATACCCACAAAATTCGATATTCATTTAAGCGCATCAATTAAAAAGGTAATTCGTCATCAGGTTTTTGGTATCCAGATGCTGTAATTTCATTTATAGTGATAACATCAGTGATTTCTTCTTCCCTGTAATTAAAAGTTCTTTTTGTCTCAAAACCTTTCATAATCGGATAATTAATTCTTCGAATCGTACCTTCATAACATTTAGCTAGAGAAGAAGTGGTGCTTTGCAAACCAACCATCAACGGACTTTTACTTTTTTCAAACTGAACATCAACTGTAGCAATGCCTAAGAGCTGTGTTTTAATTGATGTTCCCAGTTCTAAAAAATTTTCGCCCCGGTCTATTATACCCAAAACAATCTCATCCACATAGGGGCGATAAGGCTCCATAATATCATCAGCTAAACAATAAGCGTTGTATTTATTTCGATGGTGAATACCCAGCGTAGGAAGAAGGCCTGAACAAACCAATCCACGGGCAACAATGGCCCTTAAAATTGCGTAACCGTAATTGAGCAAATTATTAGGTGGATCACCTTCGCGCCCGCGAAAGAAGTCTAACTTTTTCGGAAATACATTTTTCCAATAATAAGCTGCGGCCCTGCCTTCATAATTATCAGGATCTCCAGAGCGGACTGATTTGGCCCAATGCAGCATATTGTCGCAGGCAATGCCTCGATTGAAAAGTATAGCAGCCTGATTTAAAATTTTAGCCTGTGTGGTTTGTTGCCACAATTGCTTTTTTAAGGGTTGCGAGGCATCAATCTGGTAACGAAAACGTTCACTTTGTGTATTATGACCATCTATTGGCAACATCATGCCGGTTGGAAGTCGGCTTTGATTACAGGTAATAATTGCTGCATTATTATCCAGTAATGCAGCAATACATCCATGCGTAATGGTGATTTGCTGATGGTCTAAAATGATAATTCCAATGTCTTCTATCGGAATCGATTTCTTCGATTCTTTTTCTCCCAACGATTTTAAATGTGGTAAATCGATAGCGAGCTGGTTTTTCTGTAAACTCAAATAAGCAGGATTACTAAAATGGAGGGTTCTTTTTATCATCTCAAAGCTCCTTTAGTAGTTCAATTCCTTTATTTATGGTAAAGGCACCTTCTATTTGGTTCCGCTCGAAAACCATAAAATAATTAAATTTTTCGCCTGCCAATTCTGCCCATTTATTACCTAATCTGCATTTAGACTGACTGTCAGAATTATCCCTGTCATCTCCTTTAGTTTCTAAAAGAATGATTCTTCCGGCTTTTGTATATAAAATAAAGTCGGGGTAGTGATTTGATTTGAAACCATTAATATTGAAGCCTTTTCCCTTTGATAAGTTCCGGTGCCAGAAAACAATATTCTGCAATGCAGAAACGGCAGAGATTATGGTAGTCTCAAAACCATTCATCGTTCCTTCGCGCTCGTAAAGTGATTTGCTGATGGCTGCGCCAACATTTCCTGGTACTATTTGCTCTGGAAACTTCCAGGTTGCTTCGGTGTTTATTTTACCCAATTTAATCAAATCATTAAATCGCCCTTCTGCATATCGATCAGCATGGTATTTTATCCGCTCCTTAATTTTACGCGAGTAGTCATCTTTTCGGGATAAAATGTCTTGAAGTTGCTCTGGATTTAGCGAAGACAATACCCTTTCTATGTATAGTCTGATTTCCTGATCGGGGATAGGGTACATATCACCAATGATTTTCATTAACTGATGCGTAATATCTTTAATTTGTCGTGCTGGAGGTTTCGACATAATATAGGCCACAACAGGTTCTCTGAACATTAAATCTTCAATTTTAGAAAATCTCGTATCGAAGTCGTCTTTACCTACCTCCTCTAAATCTACCTTATATAAATCCGCAGTGGCACTACTAAAGTCGATCTTGATATCTTCGTTACTCAATTTGAATTGATTCAGTAAAGGTTCCTGGCTAAGCTTAATTCTTCCGGCACCGAACAAACTGTTTTGCGCTATATCTAAATAAAATTGAGGCAGTTGAATGCTGCTTATGTACTTTTTATTTTGTTCAATTAATTTGTAGCGTTTAACTTTCTCACCCATTTCTGCTAAAATATAATCATCATTCGTTTGCATATCTTGTTTTCTAATCACTTCTTGCATTACTTCACTTTGCTGATAGGCTACTTTATCAATTGTATTAAGAATGGGCAGGAAACGATCAAAATCATTTAAATTATCGATAGAAAAAAGCTGATCGGTTTCATGCTCAGTTTTCGCCTCGAAATCTATTTTTATATTCAGGTTTTCCTGATGATTTGAATTGTCGACATTTAATAAGGCTGATTCCATCGCATCAACACCACGATAATCCTGATCGCTGAAGCCGGAAGCCTGCAAACCCTTTACGATATTTTGAAGGGTATCATTAAACTTCGCCGATGCAGTGAGCACATAAGATACGTTGAGGAGGTAATTTTTATGTTTTTGCACGTAAGGTTGCCTCAAAACGCGACCAAGAATCTGTTCAACATCCACTGCTGAAGACTTGTTAGCCAGAGAAGCCAGGATATAGGCAAACGGACAATCCCAACCTTCTTTTAGTGCGTTAATGGTAATGATGAAACGAACTTCACAGGTGCTGGACATGAGGTCTATTCCCTTCAACTCATCTAGAGTGGCCGTTTTAATTTTAATTTGGTTTTCTGGAATACCGATAGAAATCAATTGCTTTTTCAGTTTCTCGTAAGTAATATTTTCTTCACCTATTTTGGGTTGTGCCTGAAACAATACTATAGGGCGGATATACCTTCCTCCATCATTCTCCTGTTTAATAGCCAATAACTCTAGTTTTTGTTGCAAGTGAAAGGCGCTATGTACAACTGCTGATCTATCCTGATGATTATACACAATTACAGGTAGCTTCACCATGTGCTCTTTTTTCAGTTCTATAGCAGGAACCATGCTAATAATATTGCTGTTGTTTTTTGGTGTAGCAGTTAAATCTAGCACAAAAGATGGATTTAATGCTTTTAACATCTCTACGCTCAAAGCGCTTTCGGCGTTATGACTTTCATCAACTACCACTACAGGGTGAAGATTTCTGATGACATTAATTAGCGAGGTTTCTTCGGTGTCATCCTGAAAATGATTACTGTTCTTAAAAAAATAAGCAAAGGAAGCCAACTGTCCGTTTTCCTGATAAACTTTCCTATCTTCTTTATTTTTTGCCCGTAAACTGGCAAAGCTCATTACAAATATTGATAGTTGTTCTTGTACAATAGATGGGTTGAAGTTTGCGCCTTGTAACAGATCTTTCTTCTGGTAAATTTCTACCCGATGGTTAAAAAGACTGTTGAGTTTTTGGCGATAGGGGTGTGCTGGATTACTCAGCGATGCTACAGTTTGATCGAGCAGGTTACTCCACGGAACCAACCAGACTACTACTTTTGGCATGCTTGATGGGTAAGCGCTAAAAACTGTATGAAGTGCATTACAGGCAATGAAAGTTTTGCCACCAGCCGTTGGAACCTTGATACACACATTTGCTGCATTTGGAATAGTGTTTTTATAGGGCTGCATACCTTCGCCAGTTAATGCGTTGTAGCTACCGATCCGATCTTCCCAGAACTGGTTAAACGATTGGTCCGTTTTTTTATATTGCTTGATGTAAGTTAAATAAGTTTCCAAGTCTTGAATAACCTTACTTTGGTAGTTTTTCAGTTCCATAATTAAAAGCGGCTAATGTCTCTAGGTATTTTTTTGAAAATGATATGATGAGTAAGTAAGAATTCTTTTGATAGCAGGCAGTTATCGGCATAAATGATATATTGATCAGCCTGAATATTTATGGTTTCAAGTGTTTGATAATCCAGCGAAGTAAATTCTTTCGCGTGATAAAGGAGGTAATAGGCTGTAGCCTGATGCTTTCCGAGAAATGGATGGTCGAGATGAATATCGTTCAATAAAGGACTTCTCGTTTCGCTATACCAAACATAATTCCTTATTTTATCTATGCCGACAGCTTCATTAAGGTATTCGTTGTTTTCACCTGTAAATAGTGGTTCGCCCAGGCTATAGTAGGAAAAAGAGCCTCCGGTTCCGGCTTTATTTGCATAACCATTAATTACTCTTTTAACCCTTTCGGCAGTGATACTTTCTGCATATTCTTCCATTTCGATAAGGATAAACTTCCGGTTTCCTCCATCATGTTTATTAAGATTGAGAACGGCGTGTGCAGTTGTTCCACTACCAGCGAAGCTATCGAGGATGACGGATTTGGAATCGGTAGAATGTTGAATTAAAAATTCGATTAAAGAGGATGGTTTAGGCGTTTCAAAAGTGTCCTTTTTGCCAAAAATTTCAGTTAATGATTTAGATGCTTCAGCGGTATTTGTTAAGTGATAAATAATACTGCGCTCTTTAACTTTAATTTTACTAAGATTTGTTTTATAGGTTTTTTCATATGGAATTGACTTTTCATTTCTAATTTCCCAATGAACTAGATTTTTTTCAATTAAACTTTCCATCCTATTTTTTCCAATTCTCCACCTGCCTAAACTTCCATCAGGAGCAATAGGTAAGTATTCTAAACCATTTGGATTTTGAATAGGGAAATGCATGGTTGGACGGTCTTCTTTTTTAGAAGAACTTCCCCATTTTTCGAGTTTTGTTAATTTAAAGTCGCCATATTCATCATTTTTGTTAAATTCTTTATCATTCTGAAATCTTAAATCATCAATCCATATAAAAGCCTCAGTTTTTTGATAGGCACAGATATATTCATGCTCCGTAACAAAGTATTTGTCGGTTTGACCACCACCTTCTTTTTTTCTCCAAATTAGATTGCCTAGGTAATTAGTGACACCAAAAATTTCGTCGCAAGCGAGTTTTAAGTTTGTTTGCTCATTATCATCAATAGATATAAATATAGCTCCATCACTACTGAGCAATTTATGCAGCAATTTTAATCTTGGATACATCATGCAAAGCCACTTATCATGGCGAGCTAAATCATCAATGCCAATTCCTGCAATAGCATGATTATCTTTGGCTCGAAGAGTTTTCTCTAACCATTTTCTAATTTTTGGGTCGTTAACGCTGTCGTTATAAACCCAGCCCTCATTACCAGTATTATAAGGTGGATCGATGTAGATGCATTTCACTTTACCTTCGTATTCAGGTAGGAGAGCCTTCAGCGCTTCTAGGTTGTCGCCGTGAATGATTTTACTTTCATGGTAATGATCTTCATCATCAGCGTTGAAGGAATAGTGTTTGTTTAAAACTTTGAAAGGTACATCATGATGGTGATTGATAACCTTTTCTTTTCCGATCCAGTGTAGTGAGGGCATGAGCGTTGGGGTTTAATGTTTGAAATTAAACACCAAGAAAAAGGTGGCCCTTTGCTTTAAGCATACGACAGATGGTACCGCGAAGAACCGAGCGTATTCAAAAGCATAGGAAACACCTGTTTCCAGGTGCAACCATTCTAATTAAATCTTCCCTCGTCGAAATTCGCGGTTTTTCTGTGGAAGAAGTTTTAGGAGTGGTTTGTGGTTTGTTTATTCTAATTATTTTAGTTCTTAATGTTTTGTCTATAATAAGTTCAATCTGTCTTGATATTCTTGTAATATTATTTCTTTCTCTTGAGCTTTCGTGAGTAAGGCTCTATAGCTTAACATTCCCTAATCGATCGACCTTTAATTTCCAGCAAACTGATTTAATTTGAACTCCGTCAGTTGTTTTTTCCATTTTATTTAATGAAGAAAATTCTCTTTTGTTTATAATGGAAGTTGCAACATTCGCTTTGATAAAAAAACAATCAACCCCTGAGAAACTAACATTTTTGTATATTCTATCTACCTGCTCTCTCGTTAAAAAATCAAAATTTACTAAATTTGGATTTGTTCTTTCTTCTTCTGTTGGCACGTAAACCAAGTCATTTGGCGAAAGATGAAATAATAAATGATGCTCGTTTCCAGTTTTTTCGTCGATATATTTTTGAGGTACAGATGTAGGTTTTTGATTTAGCAATGCACTTTGTTTTTGGCTTTCTAAAACTTCATTTAATGGTACAGAAACATAGTTTCTTTTGCCTGCTTCATTTTGGTAAATGGCGAAAAATAAATTTGTACCTTTTGCAGCCTCCACAAATTTATCTTTTTTATTGCCGGTGCTACCTAAACTAAATTTACTTCCTTCTTCAAATACTCTTACTTTTTTTATTGGTTGATGAAATTTTCCATTGTTTAAACCAGTTAAATTTTGATTTAGTTTTTCTAACCCATCTTCAGAAAATGCAATTTCGTGTGCTGGTATTTTTACTCCTTTTTCGTCGATAGCAGATTGATAAACATCTTGTTCTAAGTGACGAAGTAGAATTTTCTGGATCCCTGTGTCGGTTATCTTCTCAATTTTATTTTTATCAAAAGTAATATCTAATGTTTTTCTAGTTGCTGTTGCCTCAATGGTTTCGTAAATTAAAACCTTATCGAAAGTCCGCTCATCAATTGTTATTGAGTTAGCTTTTAAGTGCTTTTTTATTTGAATAATATCATTACCCAAATCGTTTGATATGCTATGAAGTTTTGTTTTTATTGTTTTATCAACAACAAGATTTATGTTTTCTAAAATACTGATAATTGCAACAGGGTTTTGTTTTATTCTTTTTAAATAAACTTTACCACTAACTGTTTCTGCATGCATAGGTTTTCGTATCGCCCAGCTTTCCCCTTTAGTTTGTGTAACCGTTACTTTTTCGAGTTTATCATTCTTAGTTTCCCATTTTTGGTGTTTATTAACCGTTTTATTAATTATCCGAAGATTTTGTTTGAAACTAATAACAGTAGTTTCAAGCGAATTTTTGGCGTCTTTTGTAAAATTATCCCAAGGTTTTTTAAAAATCCATTTGTAATTCTTTTCAGAACCTTCGTTGTATTTCTTATCGCAGAGCAAACGTTTTAAATCTTCTCTCGATTTTTGTTTCTGCGCTGCATTTTTGCCCTTTTCTAAAGCATTTTGGTTGTTTAGATAATTTATATGGTTACGAGTTGCACAAGCAATAACTAAGGCATCCATTGCGTGGTGGCGATGGTCTATCCGTTTTTTGCTAAAACCCTTTTGTAATTCAAGAGGAACTGTAGGTAAAAACTTATTGGTATTTTTATTTGTTTTCCCAAACTTGCCATCGTCTCCAGTCATTCCATTCAGTCGCTCAAAACGTGGAGTGATTAAGTCATTCCAAACATCATTTAAGCCCCAATCTTGCTTTAATGCTGATGTAATTTGCCCATTACTGCTCAGTACATTTACTGAAGTAGTGCCATCATCATTCTTATCATTTCTTACTATTTTTGATAGCAAACTTTTAACCTCCTTACTAATGTAGCGAGTATCGTTCATTTGTCTTTCAATCATCTTCTCCGGCACATCAAGCAACATTAATTTAGTTTTTTTGCTGTAACTTTTTGCATAATGCTGTTTTACAAATTCTTCATATTGTTGCTCGGTAAACAAAGTAATAAATCTCCCTCCGTTAACTTCTAATTTTGCCCCTCTTTTATTTTGTATATATTCTAATGCGGTTTGATTGTCTTTATCTTTATTAACCTCGCTTTCGCAAATTACTTTGTTACTAAAGCTATCATCAAAATATCTGCTTTGCGGTATAATGTGTTCTATTTCATATTCTGGTGTAAATAATCTGTTTAACGGAATAACCAAACCTGTATATGGCGACCTGTACTTTTGCTCTAACCATAGTTTATATCTAATAAGTTGTGCTTTGGTGGGTTGTGCCATTTTGCTGATTTTTAAAATTTCATCATCAATAGGTATATCAGAATTTATAGCCCCATCTTCATAAATTTTTAAAATCTCTTGTTGCATAGGCGAATAGGGGCGAACATTGGCAATATCAGTATCATTTAATAATTCGGCAAGCAAAGCTTTAATGCGTAAGTTGGTGTTTTCGTTTTCCGTGTTTTTTTCGGTCATCGATTTACGCTTATCGGCCGGGTTTTTCATCTCACGCCCTAATTCGATGTGTATTTCATCAAAAAAGTTTTCAGCTCCATTTCCGTAGGTATTCCAAATGTCTTTTACAACTCTTAGCGTCTCAGTAATTACTTGTTCTACAATGGGATTGCGCAAGCTGTGTTGCCTGAATTCTTTAAGGAAATCTTCTAGCTCTTGTGGATTTTTCCATTTTAAGAGGTCGCCTTCTTCTGAATGTCTATCAAAAACAACATAGCTTGTTAACCAAAGTGGCAATGCGCTAAAGTGTGATATTTTTGAAAGGTTTATAGCTTTATATCTAACTCTTTCCTGAATAGTTGCATCAAACTCTCCGTCAATTATTTTATCTATTCGTTCAATGGTTTGAGGATGAATATTTTCTTCATTCCAATATTTACCCATTCGCATTAAAGGCAATAGTTTTTTTATTGCTTTAGCTGAATAACTGCCATATTCATTTTTATAAGGTGGAAATTTTTTAAACTGTTCTACAAAATCATCGCCTAGGTCATACTTAGTTGCATAGCTTTTTAAAGCTTTTGGGATTTCAAGCTTATCGTTTACTGAGTATAGGATGTGCCAAACTTGTTCTAACTTTTCATCAGTTAAAAAATCTGTTGGTACATTTTCGCATTTATTCAATTTACTTAATATAGTGCTACGAGTTTCGTTACATGGATAGCTTTTATCCTCAACAAAATTCCACCGATGTGTTTTTTCAGAAAGCTTAAAGTACTTTAAAATTGCTTTTTGATCAACTTCTTTTTTGTCATTCAAATACTCATATAGTTTAACATAATCATCTTCGCTACTTAAATAGTGTTTAGTAATTGGTTCTTCCTTTTCTCTTTCAAATAAATGTAAATTCTGCATCCATTGCCATAGCCTAAACTCTTGAAATAAAGGATGCGATTTTGTAATACACTTTAAAGGTTCTGTTTTCTTTTCTCCATTTAATATATAAGTTCTACTTTCAAATTTGCAATTGCTAATTAGCGATTTTTTGCTTTTTAAAGGCCTTTGGTAGAAAATAATATCATTTAAAAATAAATGGACAAAATTTTTAGTGGTAATATTGCTTTTGTGGGCTTCGTTATTTTCATAAAGCTCTTCAATACAATTACTATATAATTTTTTATCTTGTAATTCTGGATGATATTTTTGCTGAGTTTCTAATATTTGCTTGAGCTCTACTTTATAAAACTTGCGCTCAATAACTCGTACTAATTTTCCATTTATTTTTTGTGAAGGGGTTTCTAACAGTGTATTGTAAATGTATTGCCCTACTGTTGTGTTGCTTCTATCAATGGTTTGCTCCGTTTTTGTTTTAACCAAAGTCCAGTCATTTTCTGCAGGTGCTCTAAAAGAACGTTTTTCCTTTCCTTCCTTATCTGTTTTTACCGAACCATCATCATTCAAATCGGTGGTCACAACAAATTCTTTAATTTTGCCATTCCAATTAAATAATGGTTGTTTACTAGCTCTGCGGTAAATCCAACCATTTCCTAATACTATATTATACCAGATTTCATCTTTCCCTTTTTGAGGTTCATCAGCTGTTACTTCAATAACTGTTAAAGAGTGAAATTCAATTAATTTATTTGGATTTTCTTCTTCCTCTTCACCACGTAATTGATAATAGCCACGTTTTTGATTAAAGTTTAATAATAGCCAAGACAACTCCTCCTTATCTATTTTTTCACTTAAGGCTTTCTTGCGCAAATAATAAATCGTCCAATCGTATGGTATTTTTTTTCCATCCTTTACTAATTCAGGTTGATGAATTAAAAATTCTGCTAACATTTCATCAAACGATTTTCTAAAAATAAATTGTTTATCATCATCATAAACCAGTTTAGGTTCAGTTTCCGGTATAAATTGCCCAAATCTTTTTTTAAAATCTATTTGTTTTGCATAATGTTCTGGTAAAAAACCCAATACATTTAAAACACGATGTAAGCGTTCTCTTCTTAATAAATATCTTTCACGTAATCTTCTAACGCCTCTGTAACCAGTTCTTTCTGCAGTTTGAGAAATAGAAACTCCACTGTCAAATTTGCCCAATACATCTTGGCTCATTGGAATTATTCTACTTCCAATATTAATGATAGTTCCTTTTTTAAGGTCGATTATTTTGTCTTCATGGTTTTCGAATTGTTGTTCTATCAATGCCCAACCAATGCTATTTGTTCCTAAATCAAGTCCTAATATTTTTTTCATGAGAGATTGTTTAAATTTTTAACAATATCCGATTTAATTCTTATCCTAACCATTATCGCTAACTTTAAATATCATAATCAAACTTAAATTCATTTATTTTTAATTCATTACGGTTTCCCGTATGCTGTATATTAAAATTAATCATACCTTTGACTTGAAAGCAAATCACAATAAGGATTATTCCGTTGTGAAAACATTTAAGGCGGGGCAACTCGCCTTCCTTTTTAAAACCTTTTTTCATCCAAACCAAAAACTTCTTTCGTAAAGGTTTTTATCCTTATTCGTTTAACACTATATCAAGCGATTAAAAAATCAGATATTAAACAAGCTAATTTCTTGAGGTACTATTTGGGTTACATTGGACTCTTAAGGGAGGACAGTGGCATTTTAAGACACCATTAAAAATATGGTAAAAGCCCAGGTTTTAATAAATCAGCAAAGCATAGATGAATGGTCTGATATCAGTTTTGTGTCCAGCAGGCAGAAGCGGAATAAGGTCAATTTTACATTATTTTGAAGGCAAAATAACGTCAGGCTTTCCTTAAGTTCTATTGGGGTTCCATCCCAGTCCTAGTGCATGATAGTTGCATTTCGTCCCACATTTAGACCAATTTTTGAAGGAGCAAATCAACTCTTAAGAGGCAACTTGATCAGGAAGTGTTTCGCAACCTGTATCTACCCTTTCATCGGTGGTTAATTCCTACCACAATCAATCAGTTTAAACTTCAATACATTTAAATCTCTTTACATCAAGATCACAATATCCTTTAAAAATTAAGTAAGTTTTCTTATCTTTGCCTGGCAAATAATAAATCGTAATTTATTTGCTATGCAACTCGACTCCACAAAATTTATTGCAACAGGTTTAACATATGACGACGTACTCCTGGTACCCGCTTATTCTGAAATTCTGCCCCGCGATGTAAATACAGCCACTTTCTTAACTAAAAAAATCAAGCTTAACGTTCCATTGATTTCTGCCGCAATGGATACCGTAACAGAAGCCGAACTTGCCATCGCCATTGCGCAAAATGGGGGTATTGGTATGTTACATAAAAACATGACGATTGACAGACAAGCTGAAGAAGTACGTAAAGTTAAACGTTCGGAAAGTGGAATGATCCAGGATCCCGTTACTTTATTAGAAACTGCAGTGGTTGCCGATGCTTTCAAAATTATGAAAGAGCACAAAATTGGTGGGATTCCTGTGGTAAGCAGCGATAATAAATTGGTTGGAATTATCACCAATCGCGATTTACGTTTCCAGAAAAACATGGCAAGACCTATTGCCGAAGTAATGACGAAAGAGAATTTAATTACGGCACCAGAAGGAACGAATTTGGTACAGGCAGAAGAAATTCTTCAAAACTATAAAATCGAGAAATTACCTGTTGTTTCTAAAGATGGTTATTTAAGTGGTTTAATCACTTTCAAAGATATCTCCAAAGTTAAAAATTATCCAGCCGCCTGTAAAGATGAACGTGGCCGTTTACGTGTAGGCGCTGCTGTTGGCGTAACTGCAGATACCCTCCAACGTGTTGATGCATTGGTAAATGCAGGTGTTGATGTGATCACTATCGATACCGCGCACGGCCACTCGAAAGGTGTAGTAGATAAATTAAAAGAAGTTAAAGCAAAATATCCAGATTTACAGGTGATTGTTGGAAATATTGCCACTGGTGCAGCCGCTAAGTTTTTAGCTGATGCGGGTGCAGATGCGGTAAAAGTAGGTATCGGTCCGGGTTCAATTTGTACAACCAGAATTATCGCTGGTGTTGGTGTACCACAACTATACGCTGTTTATGAATGTGCCAAAGCATTAAAAGGTACAGGCGTGCCGGTAATTGCCGATGGTGGTATTAAACACACCGGTGATATTGCAAAAGCAATCGCATCCGGAGCAGATACCGTAATGGCAGGTTCATTGTTCGCTGGTGTAGAAGAATCACCAGGTGAAACCATTATTTACGAAGGACGTAAATTCAAGTCTTACCGTGGTATGGGTTCGATCGAAGCAATGGAGCAAGGTTCCAAAGACCGTTATTTCCAGGATGTAGAAGATGATATTAAAAAACTAGTTCCCGAAGGAATTGTTGGTCGCGTGCCTTTCAAAGGTACGTTAGCAGAAGTCATGTATCAATACATCGGTGGACTTCGTGCTAGTATGGGTTACTGTGGTGCAGCTACAATTGAAGCGCTACAAGAAGCACAATTTGTTCAAATTACAGCTGCCGGAATGCGCGAAAGTCATCCACATGATATCACCATCACGAAAGAAGCGCCAAACTATACCAGATAGGCTGAAAGGCGAAAGCTGAAAGATTAAAGCTTTCTTGTCAGTTTTCAGCAGCATTGGCAAAACTTCAAAAAACAATAATACAAAGTGGGGCATCCTAAAGATAGCCCCACTTTGTATTTTCTATTCTTAGTAAATTAGCAAATTAATATCTATTTCGCAGCTCTCATGCCAACTAACGCTTCATTAGTCACTTGTTAACTAGCCTGGACACATAATTGTTTCCGCGTTATCCCGTGTTTCCGTGGCAACTCACACTTCATTTGTCATTGGTTAATAGCTTGCACACAAAATTGCTCCGTGTCATTCTGCGTTTCTCATGCCAACTAACTTCCATTAGTCGCTTGTTAATTAGCTTCGACACAAAATTATTCCGTGTTTCCGTGGCTACTCACTTTATTAGTCACTAGTTAATCAGCTTTAAAACAATTTGCTCCGTGTCATTCCGTGTTTCCGTGGCGACTCACACATCATTGGTAATTGGTTAATAGTTTGTACACAAAATTCCTACTTACTTCCGTGCCAGGTAACTGTTCGTTAATCACTTGTTAATCAGCTTTGAAATGAAATTGTTACGTGTCATTCCGTGTTTCCGTGTTATTCACTCTTTATTAGGTATTAGTTAGTTAGCTTTAACGCAAAATTACTCCGTGTTGTTCTGTGTTTCCGTGGCGACTCACACTTCATTAGTCACTTGTTAATTAACTTTGATGGAAAATTACTCCGTGTTTCCGAGGCAACTAACTCTTAATAGTCATTAGGTGATTTAATTGCACACAAAATTTCTCCGTGTTTCCGTGGCAATAAGTTGTTCCTCATTGATTAGTTATCAGAAGATAATCAATTAATATTTAGCTATGTCTGCTTGTTACTAATGTGTCTAATAATGGTTATCAGTCTATCAGACTACATGTACTATCGATCCGCATCAATTTTTATTCTTTTGACGAAAATGCACTTAACTCAAACTCACCTACAATAAATAACGCAAAATAAAATTTGGCAAATGCTTTTTTTTAATATATTTGTCGACTAAATCTATAGATTTAATATAAGTAGTCATGAATTTAGATAACCAGAAGAATAAACTGTCTTGTTGTTGTATCCAAAAGCTCAATTAGAACATCTCCGAAAGGACAAATAACCAGTAGATCTAAACCAAACACATTAATGTAATTATGAAACAAAGTTTACTTATTTTATTTTCTATCATACTGTCTACAACTGCCGTATTTGCTCAAAATACAGTGAAAGGAATAGTTAAAGGCACCAATGGCATAACAATTCCTGGCGCAACCGTAACGGTAAGAGGCACCAAAACAGCAACGGTAACAGATGTAGATGGAGCTTTCGCCATTGATGCTAAACAACAACCACCGTTTTATATTCGGGTAAGTTATGTGGGATACAAGCCTCAGGATTTTCAAATCCAAAGATTTCAGGAGGCTCCAATTGAACTGGTTTTAGTGGAGGACACACAGCTTGATGAAATTGTAGTAACCTCCAGAAGGCGGTCGGAGGTTTTGCAAGACGTGCCTATTCCAATTACCGTTATTGGTGGGCAGGCTGCAGAAAATGCTGGGGCTTTTAATGTTAACCGTTTAAAAGAGTTGGTTCCATCGGTGCAGCTTTATGCTTCGAATGCGAGGAACACTACTTTAAATATTAGGGGATTAGGCTCAACTTTTGGTTTAACCAATGATGGAATTGATCCTGGCGTAGGTTTCTATGTAGATGGTGTCTATCATGCACGTCCGGCGGCTACCTCTACAGATTTTTTAGACATTGAACAAATCGAAGTCATCCGCGGACCACAAGGAACCTTGTTTGGTAAAAATACAACGGCAGGTGCCTTCAATATCACCACCACAAAGCCTACGCAAACCCCAACTGCAAAAGTAGAGATGAGTGTGGGCAATTATAATTTTATTCAGGCTAAGACATCCGTATCTGGCGGTGTAGCCAAAAATCTTGCGGCAAAGATTTCCATCTCAGGTACACAGCGTGATGGTACCATCTACAATACTAGAGAGGAGCGAAGATATAGCGGACAGAACAACCTGGGTTTTAAAGGTCAATTGTATTTTACCCCGTCTGATAAACTAAAAGTTTTGCTAAGCGGAGATGTAAGTATTCAGCATCCTGCTGGTTATCCGTTGGTCATCGCCGGCGTTACCACCACGGAAAGAAGTGCCTATCGCCAGTATGCCAGAATAGTATCTGATTTGGGCTACCAACAACCAAAAATTGATCCTTTTTCCAGAGAAATTAATACCAATACACCGTGGAAACACAATCAATCTATAGGAGGCATCTCGCTAAACGTAGATTATAAAATTGGCAATGGAACTTTAACGTCAACCACCGCATGGAGGTTCTGGAACTGGGATCCAACCAACGATAGAGATTTCTCAGAGCTTGCCGCTTTAACCAAATCGCAGGGAACCTCACGCCACGATCAATATTCTCAGGAAATTAGATATGCGGGTAATATTACAGAGAAGCTGAGCGGCGTAATTGGCGTATTCTTACTGGGGCAAAACCTAAAAGGCTTAGGACAAACCGAAGAGGTAGGGAAAGATCAATGGAGATTTGTGCAAACTGCAAATACAGGCGCGCAAGCTTTATATTCAACACTAGGCTTATTAGACAATTATGGCATCAAAACCAATTCGACGATCAAATCATTAAGTGCAGCCGTTTTCGGTCAGGTAGATTGGGAAGTAGTGGAGCATTTACATGTGCTACCAGGACTAAGGTTTACCTATGATAAAAAAGATGTTAACTATGACAGAAATACTTATGGCGGCTTACAAACTACAGATGCTGCGTTGTTAGCGCTTAAAGCAGCGGTTTATAGCAACCAGCAATTTAATACCAGTACAGAAAATAATAATCTATCTGGAAACATCACGGTTTCATACCGGCCAAACCCTAAATTAAATGTTTACGGAACTTTCTCTACAGCTTATAAACCAGTTGGCGTTAACGTAGGTGGTTTACCTACTACGGCAAACGGACAGGCAGATTTATCATTAGCAGTAGTAAAACCGGAATATGTAGAACACTATGAACTGGGTATGAAAACAAAACCGTTCAAAGGCGCTATCCTAAATGTAACGGCTTTTAATACAGATATTAAAGATTATCAAACCAATGTACAATCTCCTCAATTGGGTGTAAATAGGGGCTACCTTGCCAATGCTGAAAAAGTTCAGGTTAAGGGTTTAGAAATCGATGGAACCTATCAGCTGGAACGTTTTTTAACTTTGAATGCAGCTTTAGCTTATCTTGATGGGAAGTACGTAACTTTTACCAACGCACCGCTTCCATTGGAAGAAACCGGACATGCTGAATTGGTAAATGGCGTTGCAACCCAGGTAGCTTTTAAAGATGCATCTGGCGGAAGATTACCAGGAATCTCAAAATGGAATGTTTCTGGTGGTGCAGAATTTAGCACGCCAGGCAACCTCGCCACCAAACCAGGACGCTATTTTATCGCTGGTGATGCCAGCTATCGGTCAACTTATTCTTCAAATCCTACGCCATCAAGTGTATTAAATGTTCAGGGATATTCGCTATTGAATGCGAGGCTTGGATTTAAATCTGACAAGTTTTCATTTTTTGTATGGAGCAGAAACTTAGCCAACAAAAACTATTATGAACAACTACAGGCTGCAGCAGGTAACTCTGGATTGTATGCGGGTGTACTTGGAGATCCAAGAACCTATGGTGCCACCTTCCGCTACAGTTTCTAAGCTGCGAACAAAACCTCAATGCTTTATTAGGCCTTGAGGTTTTGTATACTTTTCTCTTTATTTTTGGTTAGAAGCGTCGGTTATTCGGCGCTTTTTATCGTTGTATTCATCGCCTCTGGCGAGTAGCGCAACATTTGTAGCATTATCATATTGAAACAGATAGCGCTAATTTTGCAAAGAGAATGCTTTCAAAGGGTCCGACTATCAAAGATTAAAGTAACAGTTTTGTGCAGAATTAAAATTTACAGCAACAGGATAAAATCTTAACTTCGCTAAATTTTTAATTTAAATGAATAAGCTTAGAGCAGTTTGCGTTTATTGTGGCTCAAACTTTAATGGCGATCCGGAGTTGCGTAAAGCCATTACACAGTTGGCAGATACTTTGGTCAGAGAAAAAATTACCCTGGTATACGGAGGCGGAAGTGTAGGGGTGATGGGCGTATTGGCTAATGATATTTTAGAAGCTGGTGGTTTGGTTACGGGTGTAATCCCACAGTTTTTGATGGATAAGGAAGTGGGACATAAGGGGGTAACAGAAATGATTATCACGGAAAATATGCACCAGCGCAAACAAAAGATGGCAGATTTAAGCGATGGCTTTGTAATTTTGCCGGGCGGGTTCGGTACCCTTGAAGAATTTTTTGAAGTACTTACCTGGCTACAGTTAGGTCTTCATAACAAACCGATCGGCGTTTTAAATGTAGATGGATTTTATGATCCTTTATTTGCACAGATGGAAATGATGGTGAAAAGCAGATTTCTGAAACCAGCCAATCGTGATTTGGTTTTTAATGAAACCGATGCTGAAATACTCATAAACAAAATGGATAACTTTTCGGCAGTGCCGGATGAAGTTTGGTTTAAAGAAAGAAATTTAATCTAAGTAACCGATAACTACAATTATCGAAATTACTATTACTATAAAAGATTCGTAAAATGCAAATTATTAAATCTCATGCAGAATTTGAACAACATTTAGGTAAAGAACTCGGTGTTTCTTCGTGGCATACAATCACACAGGAACAAATTAATAAATTTGCCGATGCTACGCTGGATTTTCAGTGGATTCATACAGATGAAGAGAAAGCTAAAAACGAGGGGCCATTTGGATCCACCATTGCCCATGGTTATTTAACGCTTTCGCTTATTCCATTTCTTTGGAAAGAAATCGTCGATATTCAAAACCTGAAAATGGAAATTAATTATGGTATCGAAAGTTTAAAATTTGCACAACCTGTATTGGTAAATAGCAAGATCAGGCTAAAAGCTAAACTCGCATCTATTGTTAATTTGAGAGGCATAACGAAGGTTCACATGGCTATTCAAATGGAAATAGAAGACCAGAAAAAACCTGCATTTACGGGTGAGGTAGTCTTTTTATACCACTTTATCAGCTAAATTTAATATTAAACTCATCGTCAGCTAAGGTTGTATGGCTTAAAATCACATCATGCGACCTTAGTTCACTTTTAAAAGATTGCTTCCTAAACTTCTTTTTGATTAATCCGCCCAGAGATGCTAAGGTGCTTAACTCCAGTTCAAGTGCTTTTGTACTCAGTTGAATTTCAACCAATGAAATGATCAGTGAGAACATAAAGGATATTAAACTTAACGCGAAAAGCATCTTGGTCACGATATTCCACATCCTATCCTTCATTTACGCCGTGGTTTTTTCTCATTTTCCTTTATAGTTAACTTTTCCTTCTCCATTTTCTTTGCATTTTTCTTTACGTTCTTTGCGGTTAAGTAGCAATTTAACCACCGAGCATACCAAGTTTACAAAGTGAACGTAGAGCTGATTATTTTAACTCCTAATCTTCATGTTACGCTGTGATTTTCTTTGCATGCTTTGCAGTTACCTCCTCTTGAACCAGAAACCAATTTGGTCGCATGCTTAATTCCAAAATAAAATATAAATTGCCAACATGGATATCGAATTCAATAAGAACGAAGATGTAAACAAACAACTGGTTTACGAGCTCAAAACCAAACTTAAAAAAATCTACCTCGGCGGTGGCGAAAAAAACGCCGCTAAACAGAAAGAGAAAGGTAAATTATTGGCTCGTGAACGTATTGCTTACCTGATCGATAAGGATTCAGAATTTCTGGAGGTCGGCGCTTTTACTGCCGACGGTATGTATGCCGAACAAGGAGGTTGTCCTTCTGCGGGAGTGGTTTGTGGGATTGGTTATGTAAGTGGGCGGCAATGCATGATTGTAGCCAACGATGCGACTGTTAAAGCTGGTGCATGGTTCCCAATGACAGCTAAGAAAAACCTTCGGGCCCAGGAAATCGCTATGGAGAACCGCCTTCCAGTAATATACCTGGTTGATAGCGCTGGCGTGTATTTGCCTATGCAGGATGAAATCTTCCCGGATAAGGAACATTTTGGAAGGATGTTTAGAAATAATGCAATGATGTCTGCAGATGGAATTGTTCAAATTTCTGCAATTATGGGAGCCTGCGTAGCTGGTGGTGCCTACCTTCCGATTATGAGTGATGAGGCGATGATTGTTGATAAAACAGGCTCCGTATTTTTAGCAGGTTCATATTTGGTAAAATCTGCAATAGGAGAGGATGTTGATAATGAAACACTCGGCGGTGCAACCACACATTGTGAAATTTCTGGCGTAACAGATTATAAGCATCCAAATGATCAGGCATGTTTAGATAGTATTCGAAACATCATGAGTATGTTAGGTGCACCACAAACTGCAGGATTTGATCGGGTTAAACCTGCTAAACCAAAAGAAAACGAGACAGAGCTCTATGGGATTATTCCAGAAAACAGAGATAAGCAATATGAAATAATGGACGTCATCAACCGTTTGGTTGATCATTCAGCATTCGAGGAGTATAAAAAGGGATACGGACAGAGTATCGTTTGTGGTTTGGGGCGCATAGATGGATGGGCTGTTGGAATTGTAGCCAACCAAAGAAAAGTTGTCAAATCAAAAAAAGGAGAAATGCAATTCGGCGGAGTCATTTACTCGGATAGCGCAGATAAGGCGAGCCGGTTTATCATGAACTGCAATCAGAAGAAAATTCCCCTTGTATTTTTACAAGATGTTACAGGATTTATGGTGGGTAGTCGTTCGGAGCACGGAGGTATCATTAAAGATGGAGCAAAAATGGTAAACGCAGTTGCGAATTCCGTGGTTCCAAAATTTACCATCGTGATCGGAAATTCTTACGGCGCAGGTAACTATGCCATGTGCGGAAAGGCGTACGACCCAAGGTTGATCTACGCCTGGCCAACGGCGAAAATTGCGGTGATGGGCGGGGCACAGGCTGCTAAAACACTCTTACAGATTCAACAGGCATCATTAAAAGCAAAAGGAGAAATTATCACGCCAGAAAAAGAAGCTGAACTGCTTAAGGATATTACCGACAAGTACGATAGCCAAACCACACCATATTATGCCGCTTCACGGCTTTGGGTAGACGGGATTATCGATCCGTTAGAAACCAGAAAAGTAATTTCAATGGGAATTGAGGCTGCAAATCAATCACCGATTACAAGGAAATTTAATGTAGGAATTATTCAGACATAAAGCAGATACGCATTGGTATAAAGTTTGTACTTGCAAACGCATAAACTAACTAGATATGAAAAACTTCAAAAGAATGCTTGCTGTATTTGCAGTAACAATGCTATTTTCTGCACCCTTGATCACTAAAGCTCAAAATTTAAAAACTGCTACAGAAGAAAACGGAGAAACCATTAATGTGGTTGGCAGTGGCTTAAGCAAGACCATAGAAGCTACGGGAAATGAAAAAATTAATATTCAGGGAAGCAGTATTAATGTGGTAATTATCGGGAACTGCAATTCCATTACCATCATAGGTGCATCCATCAAAGTTAAAGCACAAGGAGTCAAGGCAATTGGTATTCAGGGAGCAGATTCAGGTGTAACTTATACATCTAGCCCGAATAAAAATGGTAAGGCAATTTCCAGCGTATCAGGCGCGGCAAGTTACGTTAGAAAGGTTAAATCTTAAATACAACTTTAGTGTGCAAATGCAATTCGTTAAGAGCTTCGTGTTCATTCGTGATTCGTTTAACATGTCTCTAAAGGCTGATAGATGTTAATATAGTAAACTATGTTGACAATGAGTACTTGTCAACAAATGTTTAAAGCATTAAATTTGCGCTACAATTACAGAATTTCAAATACGCCCAATAATGTCACAAGAAAACGAACACGTTCAGTGTTTAATCATAGGTTCTGGTCCTGCAGGTTACACTGCTGCAATTTATGCTGCCAGAGCTGATTTAAAACCCATTATGTATACTGGCATGCAAGCTGGTGGTCAATTAACTAACACAACAGATGTAGAAAATTTCCCTGGTTATCCACAAGGAATCATGGGGCCTGAAATGATGGAAGATTTCCGTAAGCAGGCAGAACGTTTTGGTACAGATATTCGCTTCGGGTATATCAGTTCAGTAGATTTTTCAGCTACACCTCACAAAGTTATAGTTGATGAAATTAAAACAATTACTGCTGATACCGTAATCATAGCAACTGGTGCAACTGCAAAATGGTTGGGTTTGCCGAGTGAACAGCAATATAACGGTTTTGGCGTATCTGCTTGTGCAGTGTGTGATGGATTTTTCTTTAAAGGACAGGACGTTGCCATTGTTGGTGCAGGAGATACTGCTGCTGAAGAGGCTACATATTTAGCTAAACTTTGTAAAACCGTACATTTATTAGTGAGAAGAGACGAGTTTAGGGCTTCTAAAGCAATGGTAAGTCGTGTGTTGGCTACTCCAAATATCGTAGTGCATTATAACACTGAAACCCAGGAAATCCTTGGAAACGGCAAAAATGTTACGGCTGTAAAGGTGATTAACAACCAATCTAATGAAGTGACAGAAATTGCTGTTGAAGGTTTCTTTGTAGCCATTGGTCATAAACCAAATACAGATATTTTTAAAGGTCAGCTGGATATGGATGAAACCGGTTATTTGTTAACAAAACCAGGTTCTACGCTAACCAATATCGAAGGCGTTTTTGCTTGTGGTGATGTGCAGGATATGTATTACAGACAAGCAGTTACCGCTGCGGGTTCTGGCTGTATGGCTGCTTTAGATGCTGAAAGATATTTAGCTGCTAAGGAGCATCCTGTTGAGGCATAAGCTTATTAACTATATTTTAAAAGAGAAACTCAACGGGTTTCTCTTTTTTTTTGGTCGTATTTTTTTGTTCGTAACAAAAAAGTGTGAGTAAGAATACTCCTGTAATTTCTATCTTAGATGGATTTTATTGAAACTTACCTTAAAACAAGCCAAATTATGAACAAACCGTTATCCATTTTTATTGGTGTATTGATGAGTACCAGTGTGTTTGCACAAAGCGATCCAAACTTGGGAATTATTCCTGCACCGGTATCCATCACCAGAGCCAATGGAAACTTCATCTTAGATAAAACAACCGTTTTAGTCAACCAAAGCATAGACGGTGCGAAGATAAACGATCTTTTAAATGCCTTTATTGTAACCAAAGCGGGCTATGCGTTGAGAGAAGCAAAAGTGGCACAACCAAACCAGAAAAGTATCCTTTTAACGTCCACTGGTGCTGATAAGTTACCTGCAGAAGGATATACCATTAAAGTAACGCCCAACCAGTTGGTGATTACCGGAACCGGAGCAGGTTTGTTTTATGCCATTCAGTCTGTGATGCAAATGCTCCCTTCGAAAGTGGCTGATCAAATTACAATTCCTGCAGTAACCATTAATGATTATCCCCGGTTTAGCTATCGCGGAACTATGCTGGACGTATCTCGTCATTTTTTCCCGATTTCGTTTATCAAAAAATATATTGATCAGCTTGCTTATTACAAGATTAACACTTTTCATTGGCACTTAACTGATGATCAGGGATGGAGACTGGAAATCAAAAAATATCCGAAGTTAACAACTGTTGGCGCGGCTAGAAATGGAACAATCATTGGACGCTATCCTGGAACAGGTAACTATCTAACCGAGGTAAAAGGATTTTATACCCAGGCTGAAGCGAAAGAAATTGTGAAATATGCAGCAGACCGTTACATCACCGTCATTCCTGAAATCGAATTGCCTGGCCATGCCTCAGCAGCCATCGCAGCTTACCCAACTTTAAGCGCTTTCCCGGATCGTGATACGTTCATTAGTGATAAAACGGCTTGGGCAGGATCTAAAAAAGGTAAACAGGTTCAGCAAACATGGGGCGTTTTCGACGATATTTTTGTTCCTTCTGAAAATACCTTTACGGTTTTGAATGATGTTTTAGATGAAGTTATTGCAATCTTCCCATCCAAATATATTCACATCGGTGGAGATGAAGCACCTAAAACTTACTGGAAAGAATCGCCATTTTGCCAGGCTTTAATGAAAGAGAAAGGCTTAAAAGATGAGCACGAATTGCAGAGTTATTTCATTCAAAGAATAGAAAAACATGTAAATGGTAAAGGTCGTTCTATTATTGGCTGGGATGAAATACTGGAAGGTGGTTTAGCACCAAATGCTACAGTAATGAGTTGGAGAGGAGAGGATGGCGGAATTGCCGCTGCGCAACAAAATCACGATGTAATTATGACGCCCGCTTCTATGGGATTGTACATTGATCATCAGCAATCTGATTCCCCAGATGAGCCGGTTACCATTGGCGGCTTAGCGCCTTACCAAAAAATTTACGCCTATGATCCTATTCCGAAAGTACTAACAGCCGATCAGCGGAAATACATTAAAGGGGTTCAGGCTAATATGTGGACAGAATACATTAAAACAACAAATAAAGTTGAAAATCATGCTTTTCCACGTCTACTGGCATTATCAGAAATTGCCTGGAGCCAGGTTGATCGTAAAGATTTGAAAAATTTTGCTGAAGACCGCTTACCTGTACACCTCGCACGTCTTGATAAAATGGGTGTTAATTTTTGGGTACCAACACCAATCGGGCAGAGTGAAAAAGTGTTAAATGGCAGTGATTTTAATATTGAACTTAAAGTTCCGGTAATCGATGGAAAAATTTATTATTCGTTGGATGCTTCCAGACCATCAGAAAATGCTTTCTTGTATACTTCGCCAATAAAAGTTACTGTTCCAAAGGGTGAAAAGAGAGTGCTGAAAACAATTGTAATTGCGCCCAGCGGCAAAAGAAGTGTAACTACGGAAACCATTTTAAACAATGGTGCCCCGGAGATTAAAGTTGAGGCAAAGAAATAGACTCGTATCAAAAAGCTATAGTTATGAGTTCTGGGAGATAAAATGCACCCAAGCCAATTACAATAATTACGACAGCATCTCTTGTACAGAGATGCTGTTTTATTTTACCTGACACTAAAATCTGTTTATTCATCATTTAGATCTGCGGGTAACCTTAGGCATCTTACTCATAGCTCCTGAATCATGATTATAGCAAATTCTATCTGAACCATTAAGACATTAAAAAAGTGCTGTTCCAGGCTTAAACTTTTCAGCAAATTTAAGGGGATCGAAACTTGTGATTTATCACCTACCACAGATTGAAAATGATCTGGATAGCAAAAGGCTTCACAAAATATTATAAACACTTGAGCTTAGATGATCTTATTTGTCTATATGGTTAAGTTATACTATAAAAATTAGGGCTTTCTATTAAGCTTCGTATTAATGCGTGAATTATCATTCAAATCTGCTGGTAATCTTTGGCACCCTGTTCACTGCCTAGGAATCTTGATTATAGCGAATTCTATCTGAACCATTAAGACATTAAGAAAGTGCTGTTCCAGGCTTAAACTTTTCCCGCAGATTTAAGAGGATTGAAACTTGTGATTTTTCACCTATAGCAGATAAAAATGATCTGGATAGCAAATGGCTTCACAAAATATTATAAACGCTTGAGCTTAAATGATCTATTTGTCGATACGGTTAGGTTACCCATAGATTTAGGCCATTCTTTTAAACTTCGCGTTTATAATTGCGTAATTATCACTTAAGTCTACAGGCAACCTTACGCTTCCTACTCACTCCCTACAAAATTTAACAATCAATAAGTTTGATCAAAAGATGATTTTGGAACAAAAACAATCAACTCTCCAAAAATCTAACTGAAATTTAAAGTAGTAAAACGTACCTTTAATCTCTAATGGAAGAAAGCAAGAAATTTTCTGTAAGTGCCAGGTTAAGTAGTTTTAAGTACGCCTTCAACGGCCTGAAGCTATTTTTCCGAGATGATCATAATGGAAGGGTACACCTGTTTGCTGCCATCTTAGCTGTTTTATTATCATGGATGTTGAAGATCTCTTCATCAGAATGGATAGCCATTCTAACTGTAATCACACTCGTCATCGGAATGGAAATGATCAATGCATCCATTGAAAAACTTGCTGATGTTGTTTCACCAGCTTATCATCCTAAAATTAAAATTGTAAAAGATTTAGCAGCAGGTGCGGTTTTGATGACCGCTATTTTAGCACTAGTGGTAGGCAGTATAATTTTCGTTCCAAAGTTATTTGCCTGCATCAGCTAAAGTAGCTGCTTTTGATTCTTCTGTTTTATCCTTAATAATCTGATCCCATCGGGCTTGCATTCTATGATTACTTCCATGCTCGGTCTCTTCATCATAATTACGCTGCATGGTATCGAAATAGGTACTTACTTCATTAGCCAATTGTGAGATTTGCGCCTTATAATCTTTAACAGAATAAGTTCTGTTTTTAAGCACCCGTTCAGCCTCTGAAAGTAAAATATATTGAATATTTACGTGGCCCTGCTCGTGGTGAAGCAAGTCTGCACTTACCTGTGAATTTTTTATTTTATCAAATTTAACCCAAGAACGGTCCTTGTCTATCCTCACTTCATTTCTAAGCTTGATTGTCACCCGGTTTCTGGAAACCACAGATTGATAGCTGTACTCCCAAGTCATTGCGGTGAGGGCAAAAAATGGCGAATTCATGTCTGCTTTGCCTTTGAAATATGTTTCCCAATCTAGCTGAACAGGTTCAGTAAAATCTTGTTTAAACGCAAACGTGCAAGGTAAAGTAACCAAAAAGAGAAAAGGGATAAGCAGTTTTTTCATTTCAGTTTTGCAATGAAAAAACCGTGCCTAAAATGTTAGGGAGCGGTAATTTGGTTGCTAATTCTTTCAAATTTTTCGATTAACAGGGAGATTCGTTCTTTTTCGCGCTCCATTACTGCTTTGCGCAGAATGGTAGAACAAAATAAAATCCATATAAATGTGAAACCAATGGCGATTACTTTCTGAATGGTACTCAAGTAACTCAAAATTTCGATAAAATAAAATATAGTACCTGTTGATAACGCTATAGTGTAGAACCAATAAAGCGAGTTGTAAAGTTTATAACGATTTAGCTGATAGGTTTTTAAGTTGTTTAAGTATTCTTGAGGGTGCGCAGTAAAATCTGTTTGAGCAATTAACCGGTAATCTCGGTAAAGAATCAAGGTGTATACGCCAATAGTAATTACAGTGATACTAATTCCCAGGTGTGTAGTCCAGGAATCGAAGTGGAAAAATATCCATAGGGCTGCAATGGCGATAAAAGAAATCGCCATGCCAATAATATTCAACGCAGATTTGAACTTCAAACCATTTACTTCTTTTTTTGCCTGTTGTAACATCTCATCAGCAGAAAACTTAACTTCTACCTCGTGCTTTTGCCACAACTCTTGTATTTGATCAAACGCTTGCATATTGGTTGTATAGTTCTGTTAATTTTTGTTTAATGCGGTGAATTTTTACTCTTAAGTTGCCTTCGCTAATACCAGAAATGTCGGCTATTTCGTGGTAAGGTAATTCGTCGAGTACCATGGTTATAATCAAGCGGTCGTTTTCCTCCAGTTTAGATATGCATTGGTATAATAACGCGACTTGCTCATTTTTCTCCGAAAATTCTTCAATTTTATTTTCGATAATGTTTTCAGTCAGTTCATCCTTAGCCTGTCTTTTTTCCGATCTCAAATAAGTTAAACAGGTATTAACGGCAATTCTATAGATCCAGGTTGAGATTAAAGATTTATTTCTAAACTTATCCAGATTTTGCCACACCTTTAAAAAAGTTTCCTGAAGAAGGTCATTTGCAGCATCGGTATCTCCTGTATAACCGTAACATAAATGGAATATTTTCTTGGAATTAGAATCAAAGATTTCTTTAAATAATTTGTCTTTTTGTTCCATTTAAGGGCGTGTAATTGTTCTTTAGATATTAATGAGATGGCAATGTTACAGCTAAAGTAAAAATTTAAGTGATCTTTAGCTGTGTAAGAAATCAAAATTTGTTACACCACGTAAATATCGTAGTTTTACCAAATTAATAAAGCCACAAACTTTTTTATTCATGAAGAAAAACAAACTCACGCTTTTTATTTTCCTTGCGCTGATTGCCGGTATTGCATTGGGCTACATTTTAAATGTCAATTCTATTGATGTTTACAACCAAAACATTCTGAATGCCGATGCTAAAGTAAAAAGCATAGAAGTAAGTATTGCCAAAACTACCGATACTGCCTCTGCTGCCTTTACTCAACTGAAAGCTGAAAGGAAGGTTAACGCAACGATCAAAAAAACAAATGAAGATATCCGCGAAAAGAAATTAGAATATTTCACCCTTTTAAGTGATATCTTTCTTCGTCTGATCAAAATGATTGTAGCACCGCTGGTATTCACCACGCTGGTGGTAGGTGTCGCAAAGGTTGGTGATATTAAAGCTGTTGGACGGATAGGTGGTAAAACATTGGGCTGGTTTATGGCCATGTCGTTGATGTCACTCGTGCTGGGGTTAATTTTAGTTAACTTATTTGAGCCCGGAAAGCACATGCAATTGACCTTGCCAGATCAGTTGGTAAATACCGGAATCCAAAAAGCTTCTATGAGCGTGAAGGATTTTATTGCGCATGTATTTCCTAAAAGTATAGCCGAATCAATGGCAACGAATGAGATTTTGCAAATCGTGGTATTCTCGCTGTTTTTTGGTGTGGCTACTGCTGCCATTGGAGATTTGGGCCAGGTGGTAATTAAAGCGTTTGATGCCATTGCCCATGTGATTCTAAAGATGACTGGCTACGTAATGAACTTTGCGCCTTTAGCGGTTTTTGGCGCCATGACGGCTATTGTGGCTAAACAGGGTTTGAACGTTTTAAATACCTATGCGATATTTATTGGAGAATTCTATCTGGGCTTAGCGATATTGTGGTGTGCATTAATCTTTTTAGGCTTCTTAATTTTGAAAAAGCGCGTATTCCGTTTAGTCAACGATATGAAGGAACCTGCAATTCTTGCCTTCAGTACCGCCAGCAGTGAAGCCGCTTATCCTAAAACGATGATGCTTTTAGAACGCTTTGGTTGTAAAGATAAAATTGTAAGTTTCGTATTGCCATTAGGCTATTCATTCAATCTGGATGGTTCTATGATGTATATGACTTTCGCATCCTTGTTTATTGCTCAGGCTTATGGTATTCATTTAGGCTTTGAACAGCAAATTTCGATGTTACTGATCTTAATGTTAACCAGTAAAGGGATTGCAGGTGTACCGCGTGCATCGCTTGTGGTGATTGCAGGTACTATTGCCAGTTTTAACATTCCAGAAGCAGGCTTGGCATTACTAATTGGTATTGATCCTTTGCTGGATATGGGCCGTTCTGCAACTAACGTAGTTGGAAACTCCATTGCAACTGCAGTAGTTAGTAAATGGGAGGGAGAATTAAAAGAGTCTTAGAGTCGAGAGCCCTCAGTCTGGAGTCTGTTATCAAATAGATATGATTTTGGAATGAGCATGTCTTTCCGAAAAAAATGCAAACTTTGCAGTGTTTAAAACCGCTATTCAAATTCACTCAATCAACATTTAAAATTCAATCATTATAAATCGTGTCAAGTAGAGGAAAAAAAATATTCTTAGCCATTACCATCATCGTTCCGATGATTATTTATTGTTACATTTATTATAAGCCCATTATTCAGAATGCACCATTCCGCAAAGATGATTTTGTATCCATGCAGTTTAGCTATGGTTTAAAAGATACTTTGGAAAATAGTTACGATTCTAAAACAGGGATTTACCACTATGTAAATAACCGGGATTCTGTCATTACTAAGAAGGTCTTTCTTAAAAGCGATGACGTTTTGTATATGCATAGAAAGGCCAATGAGATAGGTCTTTGGAACTTTCCGGATACAATAGGTAGAAGAAGCGACAAATCGAAAATGGTTCCCAGATATGACATTACGTTTAACTACAAAGAGAAATCAAAACACGTAACTATTTATGGCGATTTTGATGGTAATCCGAAGCTGTTAGATGCTGCTGTTCAAATGCGGAAGATTATTCAGGAGACGTTGCTACAGGCAGAGAAACGTTCGGGAAAATAGATTCCCTTCGTAATGGAAAAGCCTTTAGCAAGATCCCTTGTTAAAGGCTTTTTTGTTCCTATCGTTTTGCTTTAGAGAGAAACTAACTGCCGACTCAAAACATTCGTTGGATAACAAATCATAGCCTCTCAGAATTAAGTGAAAAATATTTTTGATATCTGTTTGTGTGTTAATTGAATTTATTCTATATTTGCACCTCGTTAAATAAAAATTAAAAAACTAATATTTAAACAATGTACGCAATAGTAAATATAGCAGGGCAGCAATTTAAAGTTGCTAAAGACCAGCACCTTTTTGTACACAGATTGCAAGGAGATGAAGGCGCTAGTATTGAATTTGATAATGTATTGTTGGTTGATAACGGTGGTGCAATCACTGTAGGGGCTCCTGCAGTTGCGGGTGCTAAAGTTTCAGCTAAGATCGTATCTCATTTAAAAGGTGATAAAGTAATCATTTTCCACAAAAAACGTAGAAAAGGTTACAAAAAGAAAAACGGTCACCGTCAGTTTTTCACTAAGATCCAGATCTCTGACATCACGTTATAATTAATTTTTAACCCAATAATTCGCTTTTAGCGAGTTACAAAATATAAAATCATGGCACACAAAAAAGGAGCCGGTAGTTCGAAAAACGGACGTGAATCGCATAGTAAGCGTTTAGGTATTAAAATTTTCGGTGGTCAGTTAGCTATC
>Ga0308159_1000610_pt1 | contig 74792 bp, 57 predicted proteins | sample PhyCR1_FD_201040 | JGI IMG/M metagenome (GOLD analysis project Ga0308159, IMG submission 201040) | Phyllosphere microbial communities from UC Gill Tract Community Farm, Albany, California, United States - DLSLC.R1 | ecosystem: Host-associated > Plants > Phyllosphere > Unclassified | place: USA...
GCATGACCTCTACAAGAAGGTCGCTCCGCACATCGGCCCCAAGGCCATCTTTGCCTCCAACACCTCGGGCCTGTCGATCAATGCGCTGTCTGAAGGTTTTGATGCCGGCCTGAAAGCGCGCTTCTGCGGTGTGCACTTCTTCAATCCGCCGCGCTACATGCACCTGGTCGAACTGATCCCGACCCAGTCCACCGAACCGCACATCCTCGACCAGCTGGAAGCCTTCCTCACCACCACCCTGGGCAAGGGCGTGGTCCGCGCTTTCGATACCCCCAACTTCGTGGCCAACCGCGTGGGCGTATTCGGCATCCTCGCCACCATCATCGAAGCCGACAAATACGGTCTCTCGGTGGACGTGGTCGATGACCTGACCGGCGCCAAGCTGGGCCGCGCCAAGTCCGGCACCTTCCGCACCGCCGACGTCGTGGGCCTGGATACCATGGGTCACGTCATCCGTACCATGCAGGACAACCTGAAGGATGATCCCTTCTTCTCTTCCTATGCCACACCGCCGCTGCTGGCCAAGCTGGTCGAGCAGGGTGCGCTGGGCCAGAAGAGCGGTGCCGGTTTCTACAAGAAGGTGGGCAAGGACATCCTGCGCATCGACCCGGCCAAGGGCGATTATGTGGCGGGTGGTGCCAAGGCCGATGACATCATCGCCCGCATCCTCAAGGAAAAGGATCCGGTCAAGCGCATGAAGGCGCTGCATGATTCGACCAATCCTCAGGGCCAATTCCTGTGGGCCATCTTCCGCGACGCCTTCCATTACATCGCCGTGCACCTGGAATCGGTGGCCGACAACGCCCGCGACCTGGACTTCGCCATGCGCTGGGGCTTTGGCTGGAGCGTCGGTCCCTTCGAGACCTGGCAGGCCGCCGGCTGGAAGCAGATTGCGCAATGGGTGAAGGAAGATATCGATGCCGGCCGCGCGCTGTCCAATGCACCGCTGCCGGACTGGGTCTTCGATGGCCGCGATGGCGTGCACTCGGAGAAGGGTTCCTGGTCGCCCTCGAAGAAGGCCGATGTGGCCCGTTCCGAACTGCCGGTCTACCAGCGCCAGGCCTTCCGTGCCCCGCTGGTGGGCGAAGGCGCCGCCGACGGCAAGAGCGCCGGCACCACCTTCTTCGAAGACGAATCGGTGCGCATCTGGCATCAGAACGACGATGTCCTGATCCTGTCCTTCAAGACCAAGATGCACGTGATCGGCCAGGGTGTCATCGACGGCATGAACAAGGCCGTCACCGAAGCCGAGCAGAACTTCAAGGGCCTGGTGATCTGGCATCCGGACGCGGCCGAAGGCGGCGCCTTCTCGGCCGGTGCCGATTTGCAGTCGATGCTGCCGCTGTTCATGTCCGGTGGTGTCAAGGCCATCGAACCGGTGGTGCACCAGCTGCAACAGGCGCACCAGCGCCTGAAGTACGCCAGCGTGCCGGTGATCGCGGCTGTCGCCGGCCTGGCCCTGGGCGGTGGTTGCGAACTGTTGCTGCATACCGCCAAGCGTGTGGTCTCCATCGAGTCCTACATCGGCCTGGTGGAAGTCGGCGTGGGCCTGATCCCGGCCGGTGGCGGCCTGAAGGAAGCGGCCGTGCGTGCCGCCAAGGAAGCCAAGGGCAACGACATCCTGCAGTTCCTGAAGGAATACATGCTGGCCGCGGCCACTGCCAACGTCTCCAAGTCGGCACTGGAAGCCCGCAAGCTGGGTTATCTGCGCGAGGATGACGTGATCGTCTTCAACCCGTATGAATTGCTGCACGTGGCCAAGGTGGAAGCGCGCGCGCTGTTCGACGCCGGCTATCGTCCGCCACTGTCGCCGCAGGTGCCGGTGATCGGCCGCAACGGCCTGGCCACCATCATGGCGCAGCTGGTCAACATGCGCGACGGCGGCTTCATCTCGGCCCACGACTTCAAGCTGGGCAAGATGATCGCCGAGACCGTCGCCGGTGGCGAAGTGGAAGAGGGCAGCATCGTCAACGAACAATGGCTGCTCGACATCGAGCGCAAGTTCTTCATGGAGTTGCTCAACCATCCCAAGACCCAGGAACGCATCATGGGCATGATGCAAACCGGCAAGCCAGTCCGCAACTAAAGAACGCTCCCTCCCCTTCAAGGGGAGGGTTGGGGTGGGGATGGGTTGAAATGCAAGGCCAGACCAACGACTTCACGAAACTTGCAGCCAAGCAGCTGCGCAAGACCATGACCGAAGCCGAGCAAAGGCTCTGGCATCGTCTACGCGGTCAGCAACTGGATGTGAAATTTCGCCGTCAGCACCCCTTTGAAAATTACGTACTCGATTTTGTCTGTCTGGAACAGCGCCTGGTGATTGAAGTAGACGGCTCGCAGCATGTCGGCAATCAGGATGACGCAACCCGGACCGCGAAATTGGATCAGGCAGGCTTCACGGTTCTACGCTTTTGGAATAACGAAGTATTGAATGAGACGGATGTGGTCGTTCAGGCGATCTGAAATGCATTGAACCCATCCCCACCCCAGCCCTCCCCTTGAAGGGGAGGGAGAGTCCAAGGAGATTTTGAATGAGCAAACAACTGCAAGACGCCTACATCGTCGCCGCCACCCGCACCCCCATCGGCAAGGCGCCGCGTGGCATGTTCAAGAACACCCGTCCGGACGACCTGCTGGTGCGCGCCATCCAGTCCGCCGTGGCGCAGGTGCCCGGCCTGGACCCCAAGCTGATCGAGGACGCCATTGTCGGCTGTTCCTTCCCTGAAGGTGCGCAAGGCCTGAACATGGCGCGTAACGCCGTGTTGCTGGCCGGGCTGCCCAATACCATCGGCGGCGTCACCATCAACCGTTACTGCGCCTCCGGTATCACCGCCATCGCCATGGCTGCCGACCGCATCCGCGTCGGCGAAGCCGATGTCATGATCGCCGCCGGTGCCGAGTCGATGTCGATGGTGCCGATGATGGGTTTCCATCCCTCCATCAACATCAATGCCTTCAAGGATGAAAACGTCGGCATGGCCTACGGCATGGGCCTGACCGCCGAGAAGGTGGCACAGCAGTGGAAGGTCTCGCGCGAAGCGCAGGATGAATTCGCGCTGGCCTCGCACCAGAAGGCCATCGCTGCCCAGCAGGCTGGCGAATTCAACGACGAGATGACCGCGTTCGAGATCGTCGAACGCTTCCCCAACCTGGGTACCGGCGAGATCGACATCAAGACCCGCACCGTCAGCCTGGACGAAGGTCCGCGTGCCGATTCGAACCTGGCCGCGCTGGCCAAGTTGAAGCCGGTCTTCGCCGCCAAGGGCAGCGTCACCGCCGGCAACAGCTCGCAGACTTCCGACGGTGCCGGCGCGCTGATCATCGTCTCCGAGAAGATCCTCAAGCAATTCAACCTGACCCCGCTGGCGCGCTTCGTCTCCTTCGCCGTGCGTGGCGTGCCGCCGGAGATCATGGGCATCGGTCCCAAGGAAGCGATTCCGGCAGCGCTGAAGGCCGGCGGCCTGACCCAGGACCAGATCGACTGGATCGAACTGAACGAAGCCTTCGCCGCCCAGGCGCTGGCCGTCATCGGTGATCTCGGCCTGGACCCGAGCAAGGTCAACCCCATGGGCGGTGCGATTGCCCTGGGCCACCCGCTGGGCGCCACCGGTGCCATCCGCGCGGCCACCACCATCCATGCACTGCGCCGCAAGAACCTGAAGTACGGCATGGTGACCATGTGCGTGGGCACCGGCATGGGTGCGGCGGGCATCTTCGAACGCGTCTGATCTGCATGCACAAGCGCTGATGAAAAGCCGCACTGCTCACGCCGTGCGGCTTTTTCATTGGTTCCTGCTTGAGCTTCAAACAAGCTAAATCATTTATAAAATTCAAGGAGACCGCGCAGATGGATATCCAACTGAGCAAGGCCGATGGCATCCTGAGCATCCATTTCGACCGTGAAGAAAAGAAGAACGCCATCACCGCCGCCATGTACCAGCAACTGGCCGATGCCCTGAAGGAAGCCGAGACCGACAGCGCCGTGCGCGCCATCCTCTTCACCGGCAAGCCACAGGTCTTCTCGGCCGGCAATGATCTGGAAGACTTCCTGAAGAACCCGCCCAAGACCCAGGACGCTCCGGTGTTCCAGTTCCTCTGGCAGATCAGCCATGCCAGCAAGCCCATCGTGGCGGCGGTGTCGGGTGTGGCGGTCGGCATCGGCACCACCCTGCTCATGCATTGCGACCTGGTCTATGCGGCGGACAATGCAAAATTCTCGATGCCCTTTACCCAGCTGGGGCTCTGCCCGGAAGCTGCCTCTTCACTGTTGCTGCCGCATATCGCGGGATATCAGCGTGCCGCCGAGAAGCTCTTGCTGGGCGAAGCCTTCGGCGCCGACGAGGCCGCGCAGATGGGCTTCGTCAATCGCGTCCTGCCGCTGGAAGAATTGCTGCCCTATGCGCAAAAGCAGGCCGCCAAGCTGGCCGCCTTGCCGGCCGCTTCGATCCGCGTGACCAAGCAATTGATGAAGAAGAACCGCGTCACCGCCACCGAGCAGCAGATGGTGACCGAGATCGAACACTTCGCGCGCATGCTCACCGAGCCGGAAGCCAAGGAGGCCTTCACCGCCTTCTTCGAGAAGCGCAAGCCGGACTTCAGCCGGTTTTCCTGAGCCAGCTGGCGGCGGGCTGTCCTCGGATGGTGCGTCGCTACTTCCAGCTGCTCTTTCCCGTCGCAATCACAGCCACCGGATCGCTGCGCTGCCCATAAGGATGGCGCAGCACGATGCGGCTGGCGAACTTTTCAATGCCGATCTCGTCCTCCAGGAGTCTCTCCATCAACTCCTGGAACAAGGACACCGTGGGGGAAATGATCTTGAGCAGATAATCGTAGCCCCCGCTGACGTTGTAGCACTCGACGATCTCCGCATATCTGGCCGCACCTTGTTCGAACTTGCGGAAGTCGGCCGGGCGATGGCTGCCGAGTGTAATCTCGGAAAACACCACGACATGGCTGCCCAGTTTCTCCAGCGCGATCTGTGCGCCGTAACCTGCGATGACACCACTTTCTTCCATGCGTTTGGTGCGGGTCAGACAAGGGCTGGGGCTCAGGTTGACCGCTTCGGCCAGTTCCACGTTCGAACAACGCCCCTCGCGCAGCAGGTGTTCGAGAATCTTGATGTCGGTGCGGTCGATTGGGCCTGTGGGGCGCATGGGAAGATCTTATCACCGCAGCTTCGCTGTCAACGGCTGGCCGAGCCGGTCCCGGCTTGCGTCAGCGATTCGTCCAGCGCATCGATCACCATGCCGGCCTGATCCTTCGTCAATACCAGCGGCGGTCGTATCTTCAATACGTTATGTCCCATCGCGCAGGCGCTGAGCAGCACGCCCTTGTCGCGCATCCGGTTGACCACCTCGCTGGTAAGGCTGCGGTCTGGTGTACGCGAGCGGCGATCGGAGACCAGTTCCACGCCGACGAACATGCCCGCGCCGCGCACGTCGCCAATCGCCTCATGACGTTCTGCCAAGGCGGAGATACCGTCAAGCAAGATCGATCCTGCCTCGTGCGCATGGGCGATCAGGCCCTCGCGTTCTATGGTCTTGAGTACTGCAAGAGCCGCTGCGCAGGACACGGTATTGCCACCGAAGGTATTGAAGTAACGCGAGCGCTGGCCGAATTCCTGCAAGGCGTCGGCCGTGGCCAGCAGACCTGCAACCGGTTGCCCGTTGCCCATCGGCTTGCCCATGGTCACGATGTCCGGCACCACGCCGTGGCGCTGGAAGCCCCACATGTGCTCACCGGTGCGACCAAAGCCAGGTTGCACCTCGTCGGCGATGAAGAGGCCGCCGGCGCGCTGAATGGCCTGTACCGCTCCCTTGAGGAAGCCTGCCGGGCCGGGCAGGATGCCATCGCTGGTAAAGAGTGAGTCGACGATCAGTGCTGCTGGCTGGATGCCGTGGCGTTGCAGGTCGGCAATGGCTGCCTCCACATCGCGTGCAAAGCGTTCGCCCAGATCCTGCCCTTGAGCGTGATAACCACGCGGCGCCGGCACCAACCGTACATGCGGACCAAGGTTGACCGTGGCGCCCAGCGAGGGGGAGAACTGCGAGACGGCGTCGGTGATACCGTGATAGGCGGTATCGGTCACGATCACCCCGCTGCCCCCGGTGCGCACTTTGGCGATGCGATAGGCCAGATCATTGGCTTCGCTACCGGTGCAGGTCAGCATCAGGTGTGCCAGTGCCGTTTCCGGTACGGTGGCGAGAAGCCTTTCGGCCAGTTCCAGAATGGTTTCGTGCAGATAGCGGGTATTGGTCGCCAGGGTTTGCACCTGCTGGCAGATCGCCTCGGTGACTGCAGGGTGGCAATGCCCAAGGGAGGTCACGTTGTTGTAGACGTCGAGGTAACGGCGTCCCTGCGGATCAATCAGCCAGACACCCTCGCCACGCACGATCTGCAGCGGATGCTCGTACATCAGGCGATAGGCCGGACCCAGCAGCGCGTCACGGCGTTTGATCAGGGCCTCGGTCACGGGACCGACGTCGGTTCGGCCGGGGATATAGGCGTTGACCATGTTCAGGTCGGTGGTGCTCTTCATGGAATTCTCCTGTTGCGGATTTCTGAAAGCAGGCGGTCGCGTGCGTCCTGGCGCGAGAGGTCGGCCAGTTGCCCCAGTGCCTCCCAGGCTGCCGGGTTGTGGCGCATGATGTAGGCCCGGTTATGGGGGTAGCGTGCTGCACGCCACTCCGAGATCAGCGCCGTGATCAGGTGGCGCGTGGCCATCAGGTCGGTGACGATCTCCTGCTCGGGACCGGTGAGCGGCAGCAGAGCGTGATAGGCGCCCACGAACTGTGCCGGACCTTCGAAAGGATCGGTGTTGCCCGTCATGTGGAACGCCGCTGCGGTACCCACCTCGCCCACCAATGGCGCATGCAGCATGTCGCCGAAATCGATGATGCCGGTGATGTGCTCCTGTTCCTGGGGCGCCACCAGGACGTTGTAGAGATGGTAGTCATTGTGGATGACCTGCGTGCGCACCTGTGGCAGGAGAGGCAGCACGTCCTGTTCGAAGCGAGTCATGAAGCGCTGTGCCAACAGACGGCGGCCTGGATCGATCAGGCCTTCCATCTTGGCCGCCAGGCGGTGCGCGGTCGATACGTTCCATAGCAGGTCATGATGCGCGCCCGGATGCGAGAAGTCGCGCAAGGCCAGGTTCAGTTTCGCCAAACCGCTGCCCATGGCGCGCCGCTGACCAGCTGTGCGAATGGTCTCCTTGATCTGCACGCCGTCCAGGTAGGTCAGCATGCGTACCGTACAGACGTTGCCATCATCAAGGCGAATGCGTTCGGAGGTTCGCCCACCCAGCGTGCGCACTACCCGCGGGATCGGAAGTTCGGGTGCGACGACCGCAATGTGCTCAAGCGCGGCAATCTGGAAATCCACCACCGTGGGTTCTTCGGAAGGATTGCTGATCTTGAGCACATGGCGCAGTCCATCTTGGCCGTCGATGCGGCAGTTCTGGTCACGTTCGCCAGCCAGCACCGTGACCTCCCCGTCGATGCCGTAGAGGCCAGAGGCGAGCTTGTGCAGCGTGGAGAGGGGAATCGCCGGCGCGGCCGTGCTCAATGCTGCAGTTTGATCAAGAGCTTGCTGATGCATCATGGGTCTCGCTTGGAGTTGCGCCAGGGTGGGTAGCGGTAGCGATCAAAGACCGACCAGCCCAGCAAGCTGACGAAAGTCGGTCAGGCGATTGACGCCATAGCCATCGAAGCCGGGTTCATGGTTGCGGTCGATGAAGGCCTTGGCCATGAAGCCCAGGTCGGCGGCCGTCATCAGGTCGTAGCGGAAGCTGGAGGAGCAATGCACCATCTCTTCCGGTCCGCAGCCGAGTTGATCGAACATGTATTCAAACGCCTGGCCGCGTGGCTTGTAGGCCTGTGCTTCCTCTGCGGTGTAGACCGCATGGAAGGGGGCTTTCAGATGTGCCACGCTGTGCGGGATCAGGTCGGTCATCGAATTGGACAAGATCACCAGCGGGATATGCGGTGCGATCTTCTCCAGTGTTTCGACCACGTGCGGATGCGGCTGCCAGGTGGGAACGGCCGCGTAGAGCGACTGCGCATCGCTGGTGCGATATTCCACGTCGTGCGCGTGGCAGGCGCGCTGGATGGCGTTTTCCACGACATCGAAGAAGGGCTTCCAGGCACCTAGCACTTCGTCCAGGCGATAGAAACGGAAGCTTTCCAGAAAGCCCGGCATGCGTTGCTCGCTGACACGATCGGAGAACAGCGATCTGGCCGTGGGGCCCATTTCAAAATTGATGAGTGTTCCGTAGCAATCGAAACTGATGAACTTCGGCTTGAAAATCATTGGATCAATCTCCTTCGTGGTCGATGGAGAAAGTATGGCCGCCCGGCCAAGAGAAAAATCTCTTATTGCCGGGCGATCGGAGCAGCTTCTACTTTTAATCCTGGGCTTTCCGGCATTTTCCTTGGATCGGGGCCATGCGTTCGGGCCGGGTGCCAGACGCGCTGCACCTCTTGGCCTGGCAACCGGCTTTCTTGCCTGTACCGGCCTTAATGCAGATTTAATGAAGAATTAAATTTACATTAATCCCAGTGGCAAACTGCGGTTCCATAATCTTTTCCGAGGGAGGGTCACGGTCCTGTTCCCTCGTCCTGATCGATATTGGTGGGAGCCCATGATGCAACTGAAGTCGTACTGGCTGGACACATCGCCGCCCTTCATGAGCCAGACCGATGCACTGCCCGAGGGCGGCTGTGACGTGCTGGTGGTTGGTGGCGGCATCACCGGATCGTCCGCAGCGCTGGCGCTTGCACGCAAGGGAGCTCAGGTGGTGGTGTGCGACGCCGACATCGTCGGCGGCGCTGCCTCCGGGCGCAATGGCGGCATGTGCAACAACGGCTTCGCCCAGGACTACGCGGCACTATCGCAACGCCTGGGCAGCGAACTGGCCCACCGGATTTATCGAGCCTTCGATGCCGGCGTCGATACGGTCGAAAGGCTTGTCAGGCAGGAGTCCATCGATTGCGACTTCGCCCGTCACGGCAAGCTCAAGCTGGCCGCCAAGCCAGAGCATTATGACAAGCTGGCGCGCAGCCAGGAATTGCTGGCCGCCAGCGTCGATCCGCAGACCCGGCTGTTGACCCCTGCACAACTGCGTGACGAGTTGGGTAGCGATCGCTACCACGGCGGGCTGCTTCTCGAAAAAAGCGCTGGCATGCATGTGGGGCGCTATGTACGCGGCCTGGCACATGCGGCACAGCGCCATGGTGCCGTGTATCTCGAACACACGCCGGTGCTTGGTCTTCAACGGAAGTCAGGCAGCTATATGGTGCGCACCGCGCGTGGTCCTTTACGTGCCCGGCAGGTGTTGCTGGCCAGCGGTATCTCGCAAATCGGTCCGTTCGGCTGGGTCCGCCGTCGCATCGTACCTGTCGGCGCGTTCTTGATCGTCACCGAACCACTCCCGCTGTCGTTGCTGGATGGACTGGTGCCCACGCGCCGCATGTATACCGACACCAAGAACTTCGTGAATTATTTCCGCGTCACGCCGGACAAGCGCCTGCTATTTGGTGGCCGTGCGCGCTTTGCCGCCTCCAATCCGCGTTCCGATGCGCGCAGTGGCGATATCCTGCGCCAGCAGATGCTCACTGTCTTTCCCGGACTCGCCGGGACGCGTATCGACTATTGCTGGGGCGGGATGGTCGACATGACCGCCGACAGGCTACCGCGTGCCGGCCAGCGCGAAGGCGTGTTCTATTCCATGGGCTACAGCGGTCATGGCACTCACATGGCGACGCTGATGGGAACGATGATGGCGGAGATCATGGAGGGGCATGTCGATCTCAATCCCTGGAAGGATTTTGCCTGGCCAGCCATTCCCGGCCACTTCGGTAAGCCTTGGTTCCTGCCCTTCGTGGGGGCGTGGTATCGGCTCAAAGACCGGCTGCGATGAGCGCGAGCGGGGCGGCGGCCGGACAGGATGTGCTGCGGTGATCAAGCGCCTGCACCAGCGCTTGCAGCCGGGCCAATACAGGCCTAGACCTCTGGCGTTCCGACCAGCCCCACCACGACCCGATCACGGCCGGCCCGCTTGGCGTCGTACAGTGCCACGTCGGTGTGCGCCAGCAGGCTTTCCAGGTCGGCCGGCGGAGTCTCGAAGACGCTGCCACCCACGCTCAGGCTGACGGGGTCGGGTGTGGGGAAGCTCTTGCCGGCGACGTGAGCGAAGCCCTGTCGCAGGCTTTCCCCCAGATGGGTGACCTGATCGGTGCTGGCATCCTGCAGCAGGATCACAAATTCATCCCCACCCAGGCGCGCCGCCAGTGCAGCCTCCGGCAAAACCTCGTGCAGCAGCATGCTCAAGGCTTCGAGCAGTTGGTCACCGGCAGCATGGCCGTGCAGGTCGTTGACCTGCTTGAAGTTGTCGATGTCGATCAGCAGCACTGCGCCGGGATGCTGCACGCTGGCCTGCGCCAGCAGCGCGGGGGCGCTGGTCTTGAGGGCGCGGCGGTTGAGCAGGCCGGTCAGGGGATTGCGGGCCGCCAGCTGGCCGATATGCTGTTCGCGACGGTGCCGTTCGGTGCCGGTCATCGACAGCGCGATCAGCATGATCGCCATCGCACCTTCGATCAGCGATATCCGTATCACCGCGCCGCCAAAGGCCGCCAGGTCCAGCAGGGTGCCTGGTACGATGGCGACGATCGCCTTGGCGACATAGAACAGGCCGTGCGCCAGCAGCACATACCGCAATTGCACCGCGCCCACGCTGAGCGATGCGCCATGCGGTCGCAACAGGTGACTGGCGCGCAGCGTGACGGCGGCGATCATCAATGACTGCACGCCCAGCATCACCCGTGACCACCAGGGTTGCGCAGGCAGGCACAACATCACCAGCCACAGCAGTGCGAGTAGCCACCAGCGGTGCGAGAGCCGGGTGCGGGTAAACCACGCCACGCCGGCCAGGAAGCAGGCGTGCGCGGCGATCAGCATGCCATTGGCGAACCAGATGCCGATGAGCAGGTAGCCGCGCGAGCGCAGCAATGCCAGGAAGGAACCGAGGGCGATGATGGCGAAGCCGCTGCTCCAGAGCAGGAGCGAGCGTTCGCGCACTACGCCCCATTCCACCGCCAGATAGAGTGCAGCGGCCGCCGCCAGGGCGATGGTGAGGATGAGCAGGGTGGAGGGATCGAGAGCCATGGGGTGATACGGCACCGGCAGGCAGTACGAACGATGCGAGCGGTGCAAACGGTGCAAACGGTGGGAAGGGCAGGAACAGCCGCTATTGTAGCCGTCGTCCCGCATCCTGGCCGCGTCACCTCCATGGGGGCCCCGTCCCCGGGCGCGCCGGTCAGGCCGGTTCGGTCGATGGCCCGGTCGCCGTCGGGGAGGGGGGCGGCAGTTCGTCACCGCCCGGGATCTGCTGGGGCGAGAACAGCGGCAGCTTCTTCTTCACCAGCGGCAGGTTTTCGCGTTCGGTGCCGTCCGGCAACACGGCCTGCTCGGCCGATAACCAGTTTCCATTGTCTGTGCTCATGTCGCTCATTTTGTTTTCCTCGGGGTTGCGGAAGGGCCAGCTTGTCCGTTTTGGGCAAATGCCTCGTTGATGCAACGCAACCGGGGCAGGTTTTGATGAGAATTCTTCTTGTCGCTTGGATAATACGGTCCGGCTCGCGTACTATGCTTCCCATCCGGTGGTCATGCCGGACCAGCCTTGTCAGGCGGCAATTCCAGGACGCAACAGGAACACCATGTCACACCAGCAGAACTCGCAAGCCTCTTACACTGACCCGGCCCATGCCGTGTCCCTGCGGCAACTGATCCGTTCCGATCAGCTCATGGCGCTGCGCCAGACCGTGCTGCTGTCCATGCCGGTCAACATGCTGCTGGGTGTGATCTCGACCTTCGTGGCCTGGCGCTCGGGCAAGCTCTCCATCGCCCTGATCTGGCTGGCCTGCTCGGGGCTGGTCAATGTGTTGCGCATCCTGGCCTGCCGCATCCCGGTGGAGCGTCTGGCAGCGGCGCTGCCTTTCCTGGCTGCGCGCACTGTCGGCGATGGCGATCGCGTCACCGAACTCAACCTCCGACTGCACTGCATCCTGGCCCTGATGTCGGGCATCGTGTGGGCCGGCGTCCCGCTGCTGTGCGCAGGCTATACCACGCCCGAGACTCTTTTCTATCTCACCTGCGTATGCGGTATCACGGCCGGCGCGGTGACCCACGGCTTCGCATTTGCTCGCATTCCGATCTGCTTCATCACGCCGCCGTTGCTGTCCATCATCTTCTGCCTGGCCACCATCGAGACCAGCGCCACCCGCATGGCACTGGCCGCAGCGGTGCTGCTCTACCTGGCTGCGCTGATCCGGGGCTCCAAGGTCAGCGAGGGCCTGGTCTCGCACGCCAGCGCGCTGAAGAACGAGGCCACCACCGCCAAGCAGGCGCTGGAAGTGGCCCACCAGGACCTGCACCGCTTCGCACAGAAGATGCAATATCAGGCCGAACATGACCTGCTGACCGGTCTGCTGGGCCGCGCCGGTTTCATGGAAGTGGCGCCGCGCATGGTGGCGCGGCAGGAGCATGCCTTGTGCATGATGTTCCTCGACCTGGATGGCTTCAAGGTGATCAACGATGCCTACGGCCACGATGCCGGCGACCAGGTGCTGGTCGAGGTGGCACGGCGGCTGCAGGCCAGCGTGCCCGAGACCGCCACGCTGGCACGCCTGGGGGGCGACGAGTTCGTGATCCTGTACCCGCTGGCGCCGCAGGCTGAACCGCCGGAACAGCTGGCCCGGCGGCTCATCGCTGCCATCCGCCAGCCCTTCGCCCGTCTGGCGCACCGGCACATCGGCCTGAGCCTGGGCATCACCATCACCCGCAGCGATGACATCAACGAGATGCTGGTCTGCTCCGATGCCGCCATGTACGAGGCCAAGCGCCGTGGCCGCAACCAGTTCCATGTGTTCAACGACGACCTCAACGCACACCTGCAGATGAAGCGCGATGTGGAGCGCGACCTGGCCGATGCCCTGGCGCGGCGCCAGCTGGAGGTCTGGTTCCAGCCCATCATCCAGCATGATGGCCGCACCCTGGATGGCTTCGAAGCCCTGCTGCGCTGGCGTCATCCGCGCCACGGCGCCATCGCGCCGCCCGACCTGATCGAGATCGCCGCACTGGCCGGCCTGTCGGAGGAGTTGCTGCGCTTCATCATCGGCGAGACCGGGGCCATGATCGCCTTCCTGCAGGCCAGCGGCCGCCCGGACCTGCGGGTATCGATGAACATTTCGCCACGCGAGATGGAGCGCATCAGTGTCGATGAACTGGTGACGGAGATGCTGAAGTCGCGCCAGCTGCCGGCCCGGATGCTGGAAATCGAGATCACCGAAGAAACCGCCCTGGACCTGCAGGCCGCCAGCCAGAGCCTGGTGGCGCTGGCGATGCAGGGCGTGAGCATCGCCATCGATGACTTTGGCGTGGGTTATTCCTCGCTGGGCTTCCTGCGCCAGATGCGCGTATCGCGCGTGAAGATCGACCGCAGCTTCGTCACCGGCCTGACCGATCAGACCGAAAACCAGGCGCTGGTGGCCGCGGTGCTGCAGTTGTCGGGGTCTTTCGGATTCCAGGTGGTGGCCGAGGGCGTCGAGAGCGAGGACGACCTGCGCACCCTGCAAGCCCTGCAGTGCCATGCCATGCAGGGTTTCTATTTCTCCCGCCCGATGCCGGCGGACCAGGCGCGCCGCATGGTCAGTGCCCTGGCGCAGGTGTAGGCGCCGAATCCCCCAATCCCCAATCCCCCTGTGGCTCCATGCGCCGTGATGACGCGGCGCTGACAAACTTGAAGCAGATCAAGCTTTGTCCGATCAGGGCGCCGCTCCCACCCCGGGGCGGCTATGCTGCGACACAACAAGCATGCCCGCGCATGCCTAGGGCCTGTTCACATTCAATCTGCGAGATGCGTTGGCCCCAGAAGACGGGGTGGCAAGGCGCGCGTCAGGACTGGTGGTGGTGCCACCAGCCCTGACGTGCAACGCCGCCAGCGCGTCTTCTGGGGCCAACCCTCCGGGAGAGGCCGCCAAGCGTCGCCTGCCGTTGTTGCAGCTCCTTGCCGTAGTACCACTACGACGCGTCGCTGCGCCTAGGCAGTCAACGCTTGGCGACCTCTCGCACTCGTAGATTGAATGTGAACAGGCCCTGGTGTCTCGTCATCGCCTCCCGGAGAATGCCATGTTCCCACCCGCCCAGGCCTCGCCTGCGCAGCGCTACGACCAACTCATCCGCGACGCCCTCGGTGCCCGGCCCATGCGGGTCGCCGTGGTCCATCCCTGTTCGGTCGAGGCCTTGCAAGGGGCGCTGGAAGCGCGCGACGAAGGCCTGCTCGAGCCAGTGCTGGTCGGCCCCGAAGCCAGGATACGTCGCATCGCCGAGCAGGCCGGCCTGTCGCTGCAGGGTTTGCCTATCGAAGCGGTCGAGCACAGCCATGCGGCCGCTGCCCGCGCCGTCGAGCTGGCCGTGCAGGGCAGAGTGGGCGCCTTGATGAAGGGCAGTCTGCACAGCGATGAATTGCTGGGCGCGGTCGTCGTCGCCGGCTCCGGCCTGCGTACCGAACGTCGCATCAGCCACGTGTACGCGATGGCCATCCCCACCTATTCCAAACCGCTGGTCATCACCGACGCCGCCATCAACATCGCGCCCACGCTGGCGCACAAGCGCGACATCTGCCAGAACGCCATCGACCTGCTGCACGTGATGGGTGTGCCGCGTCCCCATGTGGCGGTGCTGGCGGCGGTGGAGACCGTCAACCCGGCCATGCCCTCCACACTGGATGCCGCCGCGCTGACGGTGATGGCGACGCGCCACCAGATCACTGGCGCGCTGGTGGATGGCCCGCTGGCCTTTGACAATGCCATCAGCCTGGAGGCCGCCACCATCAAGGGGATAGCCTCACCGGTGGCCGGCAGTGTGGACATCCTGCTGGTGCCGGACCTGGAGGCCGGCAACATGCTGGCCAAGCAACTGATCTACCTGGCGCAAGCCGATGCCGCAGGCCTGGTGCTGGGCGCACGCGTGCCCGTGATTCTCACCAGTCGCGCCGACAGCCTGCGGGTGCGCCTGGCGTCGTCCGCGCTGGCCCGGCTGGTGGCGGCACGGGCCGCCGTGCAGGTATCCCCTCAGGAGGACGCATGAACCGCTGGCTGCTCACCTTCAATGCAGGCTCGTCTTCGATCAAGCTGGGCGTGTTTCGCCTGGATGACGCCCGCGCCACCAGGATCGGGCAGGGGCAACTGGACCTGCACCTGACGCCGCTGCAATTGCGCCTGGAGATCGATGGCGTCCGTTCGGCCATCGAGATCAAGGCCGACCCGGTAGCGTCGATGGACAAGGTGCTCGAAGAAGTGCTACACCAGCTGGAAGTCGGCCATGAGCAGGGCGCCCTGTGCGCGGTCGGGCACCGCGTGGTGCATGGTGGCCTGCACCTGTCGCGCCCGGTGCTGCTGGACCCCGCCATCGAAGCCGCGCTGGAAGCCCTGGCGCCGCTGGCCCCCTTGCATCAGCCCCAGAACCTGCGGCTGATCCGCGCCATCGAGCGTTTGCGTCCCGGGTTGCCGCAGACCGCCACCTTCGACACTGCCTTCCACGCCACCCAGGATGCGCTGGCGCGCCGCTTTGCCCTGCCACGCAAGCTGCATGACGAAGGTGTGCTGCGTTACGGCTTCCACGGTATTTCCTACAGCTATATCGCCGATGAGCTGCGTCGGCGCGGCCTGCCCGAGGCACACGGCAACGTGGTGGTCGCGCACCTGGGCAATGGCGCCAGTCTGTGTGCGCTCCAGAACGGTCGCAGTGTCGATGCCAGCACCGGTTTCTCCACGCTGGAAGGCGTCCCCATGGGCACGCGTTGCGGTGCGCTTGATCCCGGCGTGTTGCTGTACCTGTTGCAGCAGGGGATGACCCCGGCCGCGCTGGAAGACCTGCTGTATCACCAGAGCGGCCTGCTGGGGGTATCCGGCGTGAGCGCCGATGTGCGCACGCTGCAGCAGAGCCAGGCCATCCCGGCCCGTGAAGCATTGGAGCTGTTCGCGCTGCGCTGCGCCGGCGAGGCGGCACGGCTGGCCACCACCCTGGGCGGCATGGATGCACTGGTCTTCACCGCCGGCATCGGCGAGCATGACGCCCGCATGCGCACCGCCATCTGTCGCCGGCTTGGCTGGCTGGGCATCAGGCTGGACCCGGCTGCCAATGAGCAGCATCTGGAATGCATCAGCAGCCAGGCCAGCCGCCTGCGGGTGCTGGTGATCCCGACCAATGAGGAACAGGTCATTGCCGACGACGCGGCCAGATTGCTGATGGGGAAGGAGCGATGAGGGTGTTCGCGCAAGGCGCGGAGCCAATGGCGACGGCAGCGACGGCGCGCTAGTCGCCGGCCGCTGCAACTTTCTTGCGAGGACGGGGCGGCTTCTTTGCAGCGACAGCGGATGGAGCGGCCGTGGTGGCGGTCACCGCCACGGAGGCTTTCATGAACCACGCCAGTACCGACTCGGCAGTCTTGCCGTCCACGATGTGCGGCACGCAGCGGTAGGAGAAACTGACGCCCTCGCACAGCGCCATCAGGCCGATGGCGATCTCGCGCGCCGGTGCGGCGGGGGTGACCCCGGTCAGGTCGCAATAGGCCTGCACGAAACAGGTGATCTGGCGGTAACGCTCTTCCAGGTAGACATCGAGCTGCAGGCGGAACTTCTCGTCGCGCAGGGCCACGATGCGCGCCTCCATCCACAGCAGGCTGCACTTGTCGTCGCGATAGAGCGCCGAATACTGCTCGGCCAGTGCGTCGCGCAGGGCATCGGGATCGGTCACTGCGCCATCGAGCAGTCGCTGGAAGCCACGGTCGATGCTCTCGCCTTCCCGCCGGAGCAACTCGAAGAACAGCTCGGTCTTGTCGTCGAAGTTGGAATAGAACGCGCCCCGCGAGTAGCCCGCCGCCGTGCTGATATCCTCCACGCTGGTAAGCGCATATCCCTTTTGCATGAAGACCGCGTGCGCCGCCTCCAGCAGCCTTGCGCGGGTCTGCTCGCGACTTTGCTCGCGGCTCAGTCGTTGGCGTGGTGGGCTTGGTTCGCGTGTCATGGGGCAGGATTCTAACACTGTTGTATTCAAATACAGGATTGCATCTGAATTCATATCTGCATTAGAATCGCTGAACTTTTGTAAAGACCACCCTCGAGGATGCGGAGCGCCCGGCGATCCGACCCTACCTTCCTGAAAGGAAAGCTGTGAAGCCCGATCCGCGTCCCCGTGTCCTTCCCCTGCATCTGTCGCTACCCCGGCGCGTACCGCTCGGCCTGGCCGCGGTGGCCCTGGCGCTGACCCTGTCGGCCTGCAGCAAGCCGGCGCCGGTGGCCGATGCCCCGCGCGAAGTGGTGATCCTGCAGCCGCAGGAACGGGACGGCGGACAACCTTTGCATCTCCCGGCCGAGGTGCAGTCGCGCTATGTGACCTCGATGTCCTTCCGTGTCGCCGGCCAGCTGGTGGAGCGTCGCGTGCACCTGGGCGACGTGGTGCGCAAGGGCCAGGTGCTGGCCCGCCTGGACCCGTCGGATGCCGATCAGAATGCCGCCTCCGCCCGCGCCGAACTGGCCTCGGCCCGCCAGCACCTGGACGCCGCCGAGAAACAGTTGCAGCGCGATACCGCCCAGGCCCGCGAACAGCTGATCAGCGCCCAGCAACTGGAACAGAGCCAGGATGCCCGCGCCGCTGCACTGGCGCAGTTCCAGGCGGCCCAGGCACGTGCCTCGGTGGCCGGCAACCAGCGCGACTACACCACCCTGGTAGCCCAGCATGACGGCGTCATCAGTGCCGAACAGGCCAATACCGGTGACGTGCTCAACCCTGGCCAGCCGGTCTATTCGCTGGCCTGGTCGGGCGCCGTGGATGTGGTGACCGATGTCGCCGACCGCCAGCTGGCCGGCCTGCAACCTGGCCAGCCCGCGACCGTCACCCTGGCCGCGTTGCCGGGCAAGACCTTCAAGGGCAAGGTGCGCGAAGTCAGTCCCGCCGCCGACCTGCAGAGCCGCACCTATCGCGTCAAGGTCACCCTGGAACAACCCGACGCCAGCGTGCGCCTGGGCATGACCGGGGATGTCGTGATCACGCCCGACGTTCCCTCCGGCCAGGCCAAGGTATTGCTGCTGCCGGCGACTGCGCTGTTCCATCAAGGCGGCAAGCCGGCGGTCTGGATCGTCGGCGCCGAAGGCAAGCTGGAACTGCGCCCGGTGACCGTATCGGCCTATGGCGAGCGCAGCATTTCGCTGTCGCAGGGCGTGGCCGCGGCTGACAAGGTGGTGGTGCAGGGCGTCCATACCCTGACTGCTGGCGAGAAGGTCAAGCCGGTCGCCCCGCTGCACGCCGAGGACTTCGCCCTATGAGCGCGCCCGGCCGTTTCAATCTTTCCGCCTGGACGCTGCAGCACCAGGCGCTGGTGACCTTCATCCTGGCGCTGGTGACGCTGCTGGGCATGGGCTCCTATAACCGGCTCTCGCAGTCCGAAGACCCGCCCTTCACCTTCAAGGTCATGGTGATCCAGACCGACTGGCCCGGTGCCACCGCGCGCCAGGTACAGGAGCAGATTACCGACCGCATCGCCCGCAAGCTGCAGGAAACGCCGGATGTGGATTTCCTGCGCAGCTATTCCCGCGCCGGCCAGTCGCAGCTGTTCTTCACCATCAAGGACACCGCGCCCGCTTCGCAGGTGCCGCAGACCTGGTACCAGGTGCGCAAGAAGGTCGGCGACGTCGCCGCCACCCTGCCGCAAGGCGTCAAGGGACCTTACTTCAATGACGAATTCGGCGACGTCTACACCAACATCTATGCACTGGCCGGCGACGGCTTCACGCCCGCACAACTGCGCGACTATGCAGACCAGTTGCGCGGTGAACTACTGCATGTGCCGGGCGTGGCCAAGATCGATTACTTCGGCGAGCGCCAGGAACACATCTACATCGACATCGGCAACGCCCGCATGACGCGCCTGGGCATCAGCCCGCAGCAACTGGCCGATGCCATCGGCGGCCAGAACGCCGTGGTGCCGGGCGGCCTGATCACCACCGGCAACGACCGCGTCTATGTGCGTCCTACCGGCCAGTTCGACAACCTGCGGGCACTGGAAGACAAGGTCATCCACCTCAACAACCGCAATTTCCGTCTGGGTGACATCGCCACCATCCACCGTGGCTACGACGAACCCCAGGAACAGGAAATGCGCGCCAACGGCCAGCCGGTGCTGGGCATCGGCGTGACCATGCAGCCCGGTGGCGACGTCATCCGCCTGGGCAAGGCCCTGGATGCGCGTACCGAAGAATTGCGCAAGCGCCTGCCGGCCGGCCTGACCCTGACGGCGGTCTCCAGCATGCCGCACGCCGTGGAAAAATCGGTCGACGATTTCCTCGAAGCCGTGGCCGAGGCTGTCGCCATCGTGCTGGTGGTGAGCCTGGTCTCGCTGGGCATCCGTACCGGCATGGTGGTGGTGATCTCGATTCCCATCGTGCTGGCGGTGACCTCACTGTTCATGTTCATGTTCGACATCGGCCTGCACAAGGTCTCGCTGGGCACCCTGGTGCTGGCCCTGGGCCTGCTGGTGGATGACGCCATCATCGCCGTCGAGATGATGGCGGTGAAGCTGGAGCAGGGCTGGAACCGCCGCCGCGCCGCCGCCTTCGCCTACACCAGCACCGCCTTCCCGATGCTCACCGGCACCCTGGTGACGGTGGCCGGCTTCCTGCCGATCGCCCTGGCCAAGTCCGGGACCGGCGAATACACCCGATCCATCTTCGAAGTCTCGGCCATCGCGCTGCTGCTGTCGTGGCTGGCGGCGGTGGTGCTGATCCCGCTGCTGGGCTACCACATGCTCAAGGAAAAGCCGGGCGCGCTCACTGATGAACAGATCGCCGCCAATCCACATGCCGGCCATGACGAGGAAGACCACGATCACCCCATCTACCAGACCCGCATCTACACCCTGCTGCGGCGCTCGGTGTCCTGGTGCGTGGCCTTCCGAGGCCGCGTGGTGATCGCCACCACCCTGCTCTTCATCGGTTCGCTGGCCGCCTTCGCGCTGGTGCCGCAACAGTTCTTCCCCAGCTCCGACCGGCCCGAACTGCTGATCGACATGCACCTGCCCGAGCGCGCCTCCTTCGAGGCCACCCAGCGCGAAGCCATCCGCATGGAAGCCCTGCTCAAGGACCGGCCGCAGATCGATCACTACATCAGCTTCGTCGGTGTCGGTGCACCGCGCTTCTACCTGCCGCTGGACCAGCAACTGGCCAGCCCCAACTTTGCCCAGTTCGTGGTCACCGCCAAGTCGGTGGAAGATCGGGAAGCCCTGGCAAAGGCGCTGGAAGAGCCGTTGCGCAAGCAGTTCAGCGGTGTGCGTACCCGCATGACGCGCCTGGAAAACGGTCCGCCGGTCGGCTTCCCGGTACAGTTCCGCATCAGTGGCGAGCAGATTCCCAAGGTGCGCGCCATCGCCGAACAGGTTGCCGCCGAAATGCGCAAGGAGACCCGTGCCACCAACATCCAGTTCGACTGGGATGAACCGGCGCAGCGTTCGGTCTCCTTCGAGATCGACCAGAAACGCGCCGGTGAGCTGGGTCTGAGCAGCCAGCAGATTTCCAACTTCCTGGCCATGCAACTGTCGGGCTACACCATCACCCAGTACCGCGAGCGCGACAAGCTCATCAGCGTCGATCTGCGCGCGCCGCGCAGCGAACGCGTCGACCCCTCGCGCCTGGCCACGTTGTCCATGCCCACCCCTAACGGCCCGGTGCCGCTGGCGACCCTGGGCAAGTTCCACAACACGCTGGAATACGGCGTCATCTGGGAACGCAACCGCCAGCCCACCATCACCGTGCTGGCCGATGTGCGAGCAGGCGTGCAGGGTATCGACGTGACCAACGATGTCAACCAGAAGCTCGACGCGCTGCGCGCCGAGCTGCCGGTGGGCTACCGTATCGACGTCGGCGGCCCGGTGGAAGAAAACGCCAAGGCGCAGTCCTCGATCTCGGCACAGATGCCGCTGATGTTCATCGCCGTACTGCTGTTGCTCATGGTGCAGCTGCAAAGCTTCGGCCGTACCCTGATGGTGGTGATGACCGCCCCGCTGGGTCTGATCGGTGTGGTCGGCGCGTTGCTGCTGTTCGGCCAGCCCTTCGGCTTCGTCGCCATGTTGGGGACCATCGCCATGCTGGGCATCATCATGCGCAACTCGGTGATCCTGGTGGACCAGATCGAGCAGGACATCGCTGCCGGCCGTGGCCGCTTCGACGCCATCGTTGGTGCCACCGTGCGTCGCTTCCGCCCGATTACGCTGACTGCGGCCGCTGCCGTGCTGGCGCTGATCCCGCTATTGCGCAGCAACTTCTTCGGCCCGATGGCCACCGCCCTGATGGGCGGCATCACCATCGCCACCATCCTGACCCTGTTCTACCTGCCGGCCCTGTATGCGCTGTGCTACCGGGTCAAGCCGGATGAAACCCATCATCGCGACAACGCCGCGCAAGGGAGCCACTGATGAGCGCCGTCCGTTTTTCCCCCGCCCCGCGCACCCTGGCGCTGGCCGCAGCGCTGCTGGTCTCCGGTTGCGCCCTGGGTCCGACCGGCGAGGCACCGGCCTCGCCCCAGCCGGCCCACTACGCCGTCGATGCCACACCCGCCACCCTGGGGCCGCAGGAGGCGCGTCAGAAATTCGTGCTCGGCCAGCGCGCCGTACCGCAGTGGTGGCGTGCCTATGGTTCGCCGGAACTCTCCGCATGGGTGGAAGAGGCCCTGCGCAGCAACCATTCGCTGGCCCAGGCCGATCGCAACCTGGCCGCCGCCCGCCTGCAGTTACGCGCCCAGATCGATGAATCGCTGTGGCCCACCATCGATGCGGTCGGCCAGGCCCAGCGCCAGCGCGCCCTGGGGCTGCCCAATCTGGGGCCGACCACCAACCTGTACAACGTCTTCGCCGGCCAGATTCGCGCCAGCTATACCTTCGACCTGTTTGGCGTGGAGCGCTTCGCCAACTCGGCGGCTGCAGCCCAGGTGGATGCGCAGTCCTACCAGTTCGACGCGGCACGCCGCTCGGTGGCGGCCAATGTAGTGATCACGGCCATCAATGCGGCTTCCCTGCACGCGCAGGTGATGCATACCGAACGCCTGGTGGCGCTGGCCGATGCCGATGTCGAGGAGATGCAGCGCCGGCTGGCGCTGGGTGCGGTGTCACAGGATGAGTTGCTGTCGGCGCAGGCCAGCGCGCAGTCGCTGCGCGCCAGCCTGCCCGCCATGAAAGCGCAGTGGCAGGCCTCGCGCCATGCGCTGGCGGTGCTGATGGGACGCACCCCGGACGCTGCGCCTGCCGATCTGGATATCACCCGTCTGCAACTCCCCGGCGAAGTGCCGATGACCTTGCCTTCGGAACTGCTGCGCCAGCGGCCCGATATCCTGGCCGCCGACGCCGCATTGAAGGTGGCTGCCGCCGAACAGGCGCTGGCCACGGCCGAGATGTTCCCCAGTCTGTCCATCAGCGCCTCCTTCGGCCAGTCCGGTTTTTCCTGGGCCAAGGCGACCAGCGGGGCGGGTGCGGTGTGGGGACTGGGGGCTTCGTTGACGCAGCCGCTGTTCCACGGCGGCGCTCTCAGCGCCCGGCGCGACGCTTCCAAGGAGGCCTATCTCGCGGCCGAGGCCAATTATCGCCAGACCGTGTTGAATGCCTTCCAGAACGTGGCCGATAGCCTGGTGGCGCTGACCCAGGATGCTGATGCCCTGCAAGCCTCCACGGCGGCGCGCGCGGCCAGCGAGCAGGGCTGGCGCAATGCCCAGCGACGCGCCCAGCTGGGCGCCTACCCGGCCAGTGCCGCACGCGCAGGCGAGCGCCAGTATCTCAATGCCAGGCTGGGCGAAGTGCGTGCCACGGCCAGCCGCATGAGCGATACCGCCACCCTGTTCCAGGCCATGGGCGTGGGCATCGAAGTACCGCCCCAGCAGGCGGCGGCCAAGCCCTGAACGGACAGGAGGGTAGCACCCAGCGGGCGCTCCCCTCCCTTCCCTATCCCCTTCTCTCCTCAACCGCCCACGTACTGCTGGAACAGGTGGCTGAACAGCCGGGTCAGGTCCTTCATCAGCATCGCCCCGCCGCGACCGGCGTGGGCTTCGAACGCGATGCTCATCGTACCGATGAAGACGGCCAGGCGCAGGGTGGTGGTGTGCATGATGGGCTCCTTGTGGTGGCGGATTGCTGTGTCGATGGAGTCATCTTGCACCGGTCCGGTCATGCCCGGATGTCAAAAAGCGACGCCCGCATTTCAGTTGAAATAATTTTTCTCCGCTGTCAGTTATTCGTCAGTCAACCGGCAAACAGCTCAGCTATATTCTCGCGTGGTGGTAGGTCTTCAGGGGTAGCGTTATCGCCGCCACGAACCACAACAACAATGAAATCCGCGCGAGCGGACAGAAGAGAATCGGGGAATCCATGTCGAGAATGCTGGTATGCCTTGCAGCACTGCTGCTGGGTGGTTGTGCCTCCATCACGGGCACGCAGACGCAACCCATTTCAGTCATTGCCAACCAGGGCAGCCAGATCATCTCGGGTGCCAGCTGCACGCTGAGCAACGACGTCGGCAAGTGGTACGTCAAGACCCCTGGCAGCGTGGCCATCAAGAAGAGCACGGGTGATTTGCTGGTGGAATGCGCCAAGGACGGTGTGAGCGGTCAGCAGAACGTGGTCTCGCGCGCCAACACCAATGTGTGGGGAAACCTGCTGCTGGGTGGTCCGATCGGCTATGTGGTCGATCGCAGCAGCGGTGCCGGTTTCGATTATCCTGACTCGGTTACGGTGACGCTGGGCAGCCGTCTCGGCGTCCTGCCTTCGGCTGGCGTTGCGGGCGGTACGGCCAGTCCCGATCCGACCCCGCCTGATGGCCGCTGGCGTGCCGTCATGTCCTGCGATGCCAACCGCTTCAACAAGGATTCCAAGCCGTTCCAGGCAAATTTCATCGCCGAGGTCGATGGTAACCGTGTGAGCCTCAAGCGCCGTACCAAGATTGCAGAGGAGGTGATGTCCGGCACCATCATGGGCGAATCGCTGAGCCTGGATGGCATGGGTTACCGCTTCGAGAATCCCGCCAACACCTGGACCTTCAAGATCGATGGCGTCTTCATGGGCAATGCCAAGATCTATAACGGCAAGGGCCCGCAACTGGCCAAGAATGGCATGGTGGCGCGACAGTGCACGGTATTGATGATCCACACCGATGTGCCGCCGCCACCGCCCAAGAACGGGCCACCCGAGGTGGCCGCGACGCCTGCTGCCGCCCAATAGGCGCAGCGGGCTCAGCCCTTGCTGGCCCCGAAGGTGAGGCCAGCCACGAATTGCTTCTGCATCACGAAGAACAGGATCACCGAGGGCAACGCCGCCAGGATGGAACCGGCCGAGACCAGGTTCCAGGCCGTGGTCCACTGTCCGCGCAGGGCCGCCACGCCCACCGTGATGGGCGCCACGTCGTCCCCCTGGGTCAGCACCAGCGCCCAGAAGTAATCGTTCCAGACGAAGGTGAAGACCAGCACCGCCAGGGCCGCCAGCGCGGGCCGGATCAGCGGCAGCACGATGCGGTAGAACACGGTCCACTCGCTGGCGCCTTCGATGCGTGCCGCCTCGATCATCTCGAAGGGCAGCTGCTTGATGAAATTGCGCAGGAACAGCGTGCAGAAGCCGGTCTGCATGGCGATGTGGAACAGCATCATCCCGGTGATGGTGTTGAACAGGCCCAGCGACAGCGACAGGTCCCGCACCGGGATCATCAGGATCTGCTGCGGCACGAAGTTGCAGGCCACGAAGGTGGCGAAGAGCACCGTATTGCCCCGGAACTGGTAGGTCGACAGTGCGAAGCCGGCCATCGCCGCCAGCGAGATCGCGCCGATCACCGAAGGAATGGTGATCAGGCAGCTGTTCCAGAAGTAATGCAGCATGGGCGAGGCGGTCAGCGCTTCGCGGTAGTTCTCCAGCATGGCGAAGTCCTGCGGCCAGCCCCAGTAGTTGCCGGCCATCAGTTCATCGTTGGAGCGCACCGAGGTCACCAGCGCGGTCAGCATCGGCAGCAGCCAGATCAGCAGGGCCACCGGCACCGAGATACGGTACAGCGCCCGATTGAACGGCTTCCATTTTTCTATCGGCATGGGAAACATGGCGATCCCTCTTTTCTTCGTTAGCGTTCGGCGCGCAGCATGCGGCGCAGTTGGTAGATGATGTAGACCAGCATGATGGCGAACAGCGTCACTGCCACCGCGGCCGAGTAACCCTGGCGGTAATACTTGATGGCCTGGTCGTAGGCGTAGTAGGCCAGCACGGTCGAACTCTCGTAAGGTCCGCCGCTGGTCATCACCGAGATCAGGTCGAAGCTGCGCAACGCGCCGATGATGCTGACCACGAAGGCCATGAAAGTGGTCGAGCGCAGCTGCGGCAGGATCACGTAGCGCAGCATGCTCCAGCCCCTGGCGCCTTCCATGCGCGCCGCTTCTACCTGGTCGTGGTTCAGTGCCGTCAGCCCGGTGAGATAGAGGATCATGCAATAGGCAGTCTGCGGCCACAGCGCCGCGAAGATGATGCCGAAGGTGGCGTAGCGGGCGTCACCCAGCACCGGTACGCCTCGGCCCAGGATCAGTGACAGCAGGCCGAAGCTGGGATCATAGAACCAGCTGTAGATCAGTCCCACCACCACCCCCGAGAGCACGAAGGGCGCGAAGAACAGCGACTTCACCACGCGCATGCCACGCATCTTCTGGTTCAGGTAGAGCGCGATGGCCAGCCCCATGGGCGGCGCCAGCAGGAACATCAGCAGCCATAGCACATTGTTCTTGAGCGCCGTGTAGAAGGTCGGCGCGTGGAACAGTTCGACGTAGTTGGCCAGGCCGACGAACCTGGGATCGGTCATGCCATCCCAGCTGAAGAAGCTGAGATAGATGGTGTACAGGATCGGGTAGAGCACATAGACCAGCGTCATCACGCAGGCCGGCGCCAGGAACCAGAAGGCGGCACGGTTGCGACGGGCGGCGCTGCGCTGCGGGCTGCTGGCCGGGGTGGCTGATACCGCAGATGTGGCAGATGTGGCCGTTGCATCGGTCGCAGGCGGCTGCGCGGCGGAAGTGGGCGCGAGCATGGCAGGGTCTCCTTCAATTTCTGCGGGCCATTCCCGCCGCCGTCGGCGACCGGAATGGCCCGGGTGAGTCACTACTTGTCCTGCTGGCGATCAGGACTTCTTGTAGATGCGCTTGCGGGCCTGTTCCAGATCGTTGAGGACGTCATCGAGCTTGTTCGGATCGCTGACGAACTTCTGCATGCCCTTCATGCCTTCATCGGCCATTTCCTTGGTCATGTCGCGATCATAGAACTGCGAGATACCGCCCTTGGCATTGGACAGGATCTCGAAGCCGATGCGCGAGATCGGGTCGCTCGGTGCCGGCGACTTGCTGTTGGCCGGCAGCGATCCCAGGCCCTCGGCCAGCTTGGCACTGATGGCGGGTGTTCCCACGAAGGCGATGAAGCGGTGCGCATCGGCCTTGTTGCGTGCCTTGGCCGGGATGTGGATCGATTCGGTCGGACCTTCCTCGGCCGTCGGCACGGCGGCATCGATGATGGGGAACTGGAAGTAACCCATCTCCGGTGCCAGCTTGGCCGGGAAGCCCTTGGCGATGAAAGTGCCCATCAGCATCATGGCGGCCTTGCCCTGGAACAGGAAGGGCTGGGCGCCGTCCAGGTCGTAGGACAGGGCGTTGTCGATGAAGACCTTGTTGTCGATCAGGCTCTTCCAGGCGGTATAGACCTTCTTCACGCGCGGGTCGGTGTAGGCCACGTCGCCGGCCATCAGCTGCTGGTGGAAGGCATTGCCGTTGATGCGCAGGTCGAGGTAATCGAACCAGCCGGCCAGGGTCCAGGCGTCGCGACCACCGACGGCGACCGGGGCGATGCCGGCGGCCTTGAGTTTCTTGCAGGCCTCCAGGAATTCATCCCAGGTCTTGGGTTCGCTGGCGATGCCGACCTTCTTGAACAGGTCCTTGCGGTAGAACATGCCCCAGGAGTAGTAGACGGTCGGTGCCGAATACTGCTTGCCCTGCCAGGAAGACGCTTCCTTGGTGGAAGCATAGGTGCTGTCCCAGCCGTTCTTCTTCCAGTCTTCGCTCAGGTCTTCCAGCAGGCCGCGGCTGGCGTAGAACGCCATGCGCTCGCCGTTGTGCCAGTTGATGATGTCTGGCGCCTGGGTCGACAGCCAGCCCGGCAATTGCACCTTGTAGGCTTCTTCCTCGATGAAGGACGCCTTGATGTCCACGTCCGGGTTGGCCTTCTTGAATTCATCCATCGTTGATTGCCATACCGCGCGCTGGACCGCCCCCTTGTAGGCGATGTTGACGGCCAGGGTGCCGGCCAGGGCGGCGCTGCTCCAGGCGGATGCGGCCAGGCAGCCGGCGATCACGGTCATGCGAATCATCTTGTTCATTGTTGTCTCCGAATGTTGGTTTCAAAACAGCTGCGTTGTCGATGCCGTGACCGACCAGTGCAACTTCTTTTTCAGTTCTGCCAGGTTCTTTGCCCATCTTACGCAGGTCTCTTGCCTGCTTGTGCGCGGCAGCCGCGGCTGCCGTGCGTTCTTCCAGAGTGAGGCCGGCGTCCTGCCTAATCGGGTTTGCTGCTGCGGTAGATCGCCACGCCCTGCGGTTCCAGGCGGGCCTGTCCCACCAGGTACTGTGCGGTATCGGAGTGCGGCAGCTGTATCGGTGCATCGCTGTAGTTGAACGCGAATTGCAGGCCACCGCGCTGCTGCAGGCGCAGGCCTTCCGGCAGACGCTGGGGTGTCAACCCGGCGGCGCGTGCGACCTCTTCGAAATAGCGCATGGTCAGGTCGGCATCGAAGATGCCGGCCAGATAATGGGCCCGTTCCTTGCGCACGATGGCGGGGTGGCCATCCCCGAAGCGGGCGATGGTCTGCAGACCATCGCCATCGGCTTCGATCAGGTCGCGCCAGTAGCGGCCCTGTCCTTGTTCGCTACCCCATTGCACCGGCTCGCTGACGTTGGGACGCATCGATTCCACACGCCAGACGCGCATCGGCAGCAACTCCTGCAGCGGTCCCGGCGGCAGCGTGTCGGGAATCTGCAGCGAGCCGGTCTTGGAACCGCTACGCGGGCCGAACACTACCTGCGCGCCGCTTTTCGCGATGCGACCCGGCAGGTCGTCCGGCACGATGGGCAGCGGCGGTACCACGATCATGGCGTAGCCATCGAGGTTCGCGTGCAGCGGCACGATGTCCACATCCAGCCCCAGCGCACGCAGGGTGGAGTAGTAGTCGAAGGCGAAGTGCGCATATTCGAAGTCGATACCCTGGAAATGGATCTCGAAGAGCCACTTGGCGTCATAGTCGAACAGTAGCGCCACCTTGCCGCGTGGCTGTGCCAGGGCACCATGGCTGGTTTCGACCGCGAGGATTTCCTGCGCCACGCGCTCGGCCTCCGAGCCGCCCACGTCGAGGCGATTGTCCGGACGGTTCAGGCCGGCATGCATCTGTTCCTGCGCGAACGGGCACTGGCGCCAGCGGAAGTAGGAGACGCAGCCGGCACCGTGGGCGAAGGCTTCCCAGCTCCACAGACGCACCATGCCCGGCAGCGGATGCGGGTTCCAATGTGCCCAGTTCACCGGCCCCGGCTGCTGCTCCATCACCCAGAAGGGCTGGACCGACATGCCGCGATAGAGGTCATGGTTGAAGCTGGCGAAATCCGGATGGCCGGTGCGCAGCCAGCGCGCCTTGGTGTCCTGGTCGAACCACATCACCTCCAGCGCGCCCAGCGGATAGCTATCCCAGGTGGCCACGTCCAGGTCGGCCGCGACCGGATAGTGATCGAACTCCAGGAACATCTGCATGAAGTTGTGCACCATCAAGCGACCCGGCGAGAGCGGACGCAAAATCTCGACCTGCATGCGGTTGTAGCGCACCACCTCGTCGGAGGCGAAGCGGCGGTAGTCCAGGCGATGCGAAGGATGGGCTTCGGTCACCGTGCCGATGGGCGCATCGATCTCATCGAAGCTGCGATATTCCATGCTCCAGAACACCGTACCCCACGCGCTGTTGAGCGCATCGATGCTGCCGTAGCGCTGGCGCAGCCACTGGCGGAAGCGGCGCTGCGCCGACGGTGAATAGCTGACCACGGTCTGGTGGCAGCCGTATTCGTTGTCCAGCTGCCAGGCGGTCACGGCCGGGTGCTGGCCATAACGCTCGCCCAGCAGGCGCACGATGCGTTGTGATTCTTCGTAATAGGAGTCGGACGAGAAATCATAGTGACGTCGCGAACCGAAGGCGCGCTCGCGACCCTGGGCATCGACTGCCAGCACATCGTCATGGCGGTCGATGAGCCACTTGGGGGGCGTCGCAGTCGGGGTGCACATCACCACCTCCAGACCATGCCGGGCCAGCACGTCGATGGCGCGGTCCAGCCAGTCCCAGCGCAGGTCGCCCGGCGACGGCTCGATGCGGCTCCAGGCGAATTCGCCGATGCGCACCTGCTTGATGCCCAGCGCCTGCATGCGTTGCGCATCGCTTTCCCACATGGCCTCGGGCCAATGTTCAGGGTAGTAACAGACTCCCAATCGTAACGACATGGTCGTGATTCCTTAGCGGTAGTGAAGCGTGGAAGGAGAGGTGCGGCGGTGGTCGCGGCCGTAGCCCGTGGTTCAGGCCGCCGCAGCCAGACCGGGAGCAGGCTGCCTGCGCGCCAGCGCCACGCCGTCCTGGTCGAAGAGATAGGTGCAGTCGGGAGACACCGAGACGCGCAGGCGTTCGCCACGGGCGATGTGGGCATCCCCCGCGGCCTTGGCGACCAGCGGTTGACCGGCTGGCTCATCCAGATGCACGTAGGTCTGCTCGCCCAGGCGTTCCACCAACACCACCTCGCGGGTGATGCCGTACTGGCTCTGCTGGCCAGCAGGGCTGCCATGGCCGATCTCCATATGTTCGGGTCGCACGCCCAGCGTCAGCATCTGGCCCGGCTGTACGGCGCCCTGCGCGGCCACCAGCACAGTCTCGTCGCTGCTGGTCAGGCGCACCAGGATGCCCTGGTCCTGCACGCCGACCACCTGCACCGGCAGGAAGTTCATGCGCGGTGAACCGATGAAGCCGGCCACGAAGCGGTTACGCGGATGGTGGTACAGCTCCATGGGTGTACCGACCTGGGCGATGCTGCCGAAGCGTTGCGTGTCGGCTCCGGCATGCAGCAGCACGATGCGATCTGCCAGGGTCATGGCCTCGACCTGATCGTGCGTGACATAGACCACGCTGGCCTGTTCGAACTGGCGGTGCAGACGGGCGATCTCGATGCGGGTCTGGCTGCGCAGTGTGGCATCCAGGTTGGACAGCGGTTCGTCGAACAGGAACACGCCCGGACGTCGCACGATGGCACGTCCGATCGCCACCCGCTGGCGCTGGCCCCCCGACAATTCCTTGGGCTTGCGCTGCAGCAGTTCTTCCAGCTGCAGGATGCGTGCGGCCTCGCGCACCTTCTGTTCGATCTCGGCCTTGGGCAGCTTGGCCAGCGTCAGCCCGAAGCTCATGTTCTCGAACACCGTCATGTGCGGGAACAGCGCATAGCTCTGGAACACCATGGCCACCGAGCGCTGTGCCGACGGCACATCGTTGACACGGCGCCCACCGATGAAGAGATCACCGGAGGAGAGGTCTTCCAGCCCCGCGATCACCCGCAGCAGGGTCGACTTGCCACAGCCGGAAGGGCCGAGGAAGACACAGAATTCATGCTCGCCAATGTCGAGGTCCACATTGCGGATCACCGGCGGCGCATCGCCGTAGGCTTTTTGTGCTGCACGCAAGCTGATGCTGGCCATCACGTCTTCCTTACAGAAATGGATTGCAGGGCAGGACGCCGCAAGGGCAGGGCGGACGTCAGGTCGAGCCTAAGGTTAAGCGCTTAATCAAACTATCCAAAAAAAAGATCGCCTGAGTTTCCTGTGTGCAATCGGGGTTGTCTCCACGTCGTTGTTCTGATCGTGTTGCCGCCTTGGTGGTGGCAAATAATTTTGGTCGATCATACCCATCTTGAATCGGCCCTGCAACAACAATCCTGTAACCGCAGGCCGACAGGAATTTGTCAGCCGCCGCGGGATTGGCGCGCGCCGTGATGGTGGACTGCGTTGACAAGCCCGACATAAGCGGATTGAATGCGAGGGCTTCCAACTCCATGCAGCCATGACCACCTTATCCGAAGTCGCCCGTCTGGCCGGTGTCACCTCGGCCACCGTCTCCAACGTCCTGCGCCAGCGCGGCAAGGTCGGCGAGCAGACGCGCCAGCGTGTGCTGGACGCAGTTGCCCAGCTCGGCTATCGGCCGCACCTGACGGCGCGCGCACTGGCCGAGGGACGGGCGCCGACGCTGGCGCTGGTGGTCTCCAGCATCGCCAACCCCTTCTATCCCGAGTTTGCCCTGGCCGCCGAACGTGCCGCGCGTGATCGTGGCCGCTTCCTGATCGTCTGCAACACCAATGACGATCCCGATATTGGCCGCGCCTATCTGGACCAGATCGCCGGCACCTTGTCCGATGGTGTGCTGATCATGAATGCCAACCTGCCCATGGATGAGCTGCGCAAGACCGAACAGCGCGGTGCACCGGTCGTGCTGTGCATGTGGGAAAAGCCCGATGCGCCGCCGGAGCTGCCCTGCATCGCAGTGGACTTCCATGAGGCCGGCGCAATCGCTGCGCGTCATCTGCTGGGGCTGGGTCACCAGTGTTTCGTCGCGCTGGTGGGCAGCAAGAAAAGCGGCATCCATGCCGAACGCTATCGCGGCTTTGCCAGCGCCTGCGCGCAGGCCGGTCACAAGCACCCGCTGCAGCGCACCCGCTACATCAACGACACCGTCGAGGCCGGCTATCGCGCCACCATGGAATTGCTGAAGGAACATCCACAGGTGACCGCCATCTTTGCCAGCAATGACCTGCCGGCACTGGGCGCGATGAATGCCATCGCCGATCTCGGGCTGAACGTGCCGCGTGACATTTCCGTCACCGGCATCACCGATATCCAGTGGGCGCGGGTCTCGCGTCCGGCCTTGACCACGGTGGCAGTGCCGACCGAAGAGGCGGCCCGCATGTCCATCGATCTGCTGCTGGCGCTGATCGAGCGCCGTAGCCCTTCGCCGGTGATGCGGGTGACCGCCACGCCGCAACTGGTGGAGCGCGCCTCGACCGCAGCGCCACGCAAGCGCAAGGGCTGATCAGCGCACCTGCAGGCTCTCCAGATACGCACAGAACATGTCGGCCATGGCTTCGCCATAGGCGCGGACGGCCTTGGGTTGTTGCGCGCTGCGCGAGAGATGCTCGCCCACCGAGCAGAGCGTGGTCATCACCAGTTCGCCAGCGCGCTTGCGTCGCGGTGCCGGCACGCCCGGCAGGGCCTCGCGCATGAAGGTCGCGATGATCGCATCCCACTCCTGGATCAAGGCTTCGGACTCCACCGCATCGCGATAGAGCGGTGCTGCATCGGCCAGCGCCAGCCTGACCTGGGCTTCCTCGAATTCGCTGCGGATGAAGGCATGCACCAGTTCCCGCAGTCGCCTCGCGGGTGGTTTGTGCTGGTCCTGCAGCAACTGGCGCACCATCCCGGTGGTCTGCTGCCATTCGTCGGCCTGCAGACGGAACAGGATGGCCGCCTTGTTGGGAAAATACTGGTACACCGATCCCACGCTCACACCGGCCCGCTCGGCCACCCGCGCGGTCGTGAACCGTTGCGTCCCCTCGCGTAGCAAAACCTGAACAGCCGCTTCGAGAATGGCGGCGACCAGCTCGGTCGAGCGGGCCTGCTGCGGCGTCTTGCGCAGGGAAATCTGGGGGCGGCGGGGCTTGGGCATGGTGCAGGAAGTGGTCGTAGGGAATGCGAATGGAAAACCTGACGAAATGATCGCATACTGCGTATCGACAGGATGTGACGGATTCGTCGCATTCTAGCCTGGGTGGCCGCGACCTTCAATCGGAACGGTGCAGGCCCGGCAGGCATCCTCACCTCGTCTATCTCCAAGGACATACCATGACTATCAAACCGGCTGACAAGCCTGCTTCCCTGACGCCGCTGGCCAGCCCCGGCGCGGCGTCCTTCATCGTCTTTCTCAGGCTCGCCCCGCTGACGCTGGCGGTCTTCATCGCCTTTCTCACCATCGGCCTGCAGTTGCCGGTACTGCCCCTGCATCTGAAGGATGCCCTGGGCATGAATGCCACCCTGGTCGGCGTGGTGGTCGGCGCACAGTTCGCGGCAGCCCTGCTGTCCCGTGCCTGGGCCGGCAACCAGGCCGACCTGCACGGGGCCAAGCGCGCGGTGGTCATGGGCTTCATCGCCGCTGCGGTCTCGGCGCTGATCTATCTGGCTTCCCTGGCCCTGCTGGATCGACCTGCGCTGTCGGTGCTGGTCCTGCTCGTCGGCCGCGTGGTGCTGGCCCTGGGCGAGAGCCTGGTGGTCACCGGCACCATGAGCTGGGGCATTGCGCTGGTCGGTCCGCAGCATGGCGGCAAGGTCATGGCCTGGCTGGGTATCGCCATCTATGCCGCCATGGCCTGCGGAGCGCCGCTGGGGGTGGCGGTCAGCCATGTATATGGATTTGCCGGCATCTGCCTGGTGAGCCTGGCCATCGCCCTGCTGGCACTGGCGCTCATCGCCGGCCTGCGCCCGGTGGCACCCGGCGCCAGTCGTCGCACGCCCTTCTACAAGGTGTTGGGCGCGGTATGGCAACCTGGGCTGGGGCTGGCCCTGTCCAGTGTCGGATTCGGTGTCATCACTGCGTTCATCGCGCTGCTGTTCGCCGCACGTGGCTGGGGCGACTCATCGCTGGCCTTTACCAGCTTCGGCGTGGCCTTCATCATCGCCCGCCTGCTGTTTTCGCATCTGCCTGATCGCATCGGTGGCGCCAGGGTGGCACTGGTCTGCGTGCTGATCGAAGCCCTGGGTCAGTTGCTGATCTGGCAGGCCGATGCCAGCGCGCTGGCCTATGCCGGTGCAGCCCTGACCGGCTTCGGCTATTCGCTGGCCTTCCCCGGCTTCGGCGTGGAGGCGATGCGCCGCGCGCCACCCCAGACCCGTGGCCTAGCCATGGGCGCCTACGTGGCCTTCCTTGATCTGTCGCTGGGCGTCACCAGCCCCCTGGCCGGCGCATTGGCCAGCCAGGTGGGTGTGCAGGGTGTGTACCTGGCGGGAGCGGTCCTGGTGGGATTGTCGATGCTGGTGGCGCTGCATCTGATGCGCTCACCCGGCGAGGGGACATGAGCACCGTTGCGTAGCGCGTCAGTCCCTAGGGCGCTGACATGAAAACGCCGCTGTCTGTGCAGCGGCGTCATTGGTTTGCAGCGGGTTCTGCAGACTTCAGGCGTTGCGTGGATTGCGGCCGTGCTTGCGTTGGTACATGGCCTGGTCGGCCGCATGCAGCAGTGCGCTGAAGTCGCACATTTCGGAGGGCGTTACCGTGGCTGCGCCCAGGCTGATCTCGATATCGGTATGCGGCCACTTCACCCGTGCCACCGCCTGCTTGATGCGATCGGCAACCTGCTGTGCGCCGGTCTCGTCGGTATCGGGCAGGATCAGCGAAAACTCGTCGCCACCGTAGCGGGCCAGGAAATCGCTGGCACGCAGCGGTGAACGCAGCACCCTTGCCAGTTGCTGCAGCATGGCATCGCCGGCCGGGTGACCGTAGGTGTCGTTGTACTGCTTGAAATAATCCACATCCACCATCAGCATCGACAGCGGTCGCGCATTGCGCAGGTGGCGGGTCCATTCTTCGCGCAGGCGCGAATCGAAGCTGCGACGATTGCCGATGCCGGTCAGGGAATCGGTCATGGTCTGCTGCTCCAGCTTCTGCATGGCACGATGGCTGTCGAGCAGGGCTTCGAGCTGGCGGCCCAGCTTCAGGAAGGCATCACGTTGCGTAGCGGACAGGGTGCGTGGTTCGCGGTCCATCACGCACAGCGTGCCCATGATGTCGCCATTGCCCGACACCAGCGGCACGGCGGCGTAGAAGCGCACCGGTGGGGTGCCATTGGCCAGGGCGCTGACAGCAAAACGTTCGACAGTACGCAGATCGGTGATTTCCGTCACCACGCCCGGCGTGCGGGCCGCCATGTCGCACAAGGAAAAGTCCACTGCATTGCGCAGCACGCCGGTCTGGCCGGGGAAATGCCACCACTGGTTGCGGCTGTCGCCACGGCCGTTGATCACCGACAGATAGGGTTGTTGCAGGCCGATGTCGGGGTGCAGCTGGCTGAACATGCCCATGGGAGTACCGCACACGCTGGAGGCCAGCGAGATGAAGTCGGAGAGTGCCGGTTCCAGCCAGGCGTCGGCGTCGCTGTCGGTGTGCGCCAGTTCGACGCGGGTGTCGGTCAGTCCGCGCTGGCGGCCTTGGGTACGCTGGAAGAGGGAGCGTTCGGGAGTGTACTGGGCGTGCAAATCTCGAATGTTCATGGCGTGATACTCGTGAGGGTTGGGTTTCGTTTTATTTGATTCACCGTCGGTGCTTCGTGTGAGGCAGTGGGGAGGACGGTGCAGGATGTTCTGGTGGTCTGGTGCGCGGACGGAAATATTTTTCTTCTTCATCAACCGTACATCACCGCACATCATGTTGCCCTGCGACATCAAGGTAGCAGATCACGTCCCGAAGTAAACCGCTTTGGAACATCCGCTTACAATTTATACCTCGTTGTAGCGGAAACGATGCCATTCCGATCACATAAGAACAGCTTCGCTGATCATGCCGACAATTGACGTTTTGCCAGTGTCTTCACGGCGATGCGTAACAATAAATTGCGCCCTCGGAAATGCCCATCGGACAGCGCCACTTTCGCGTGTCAGCGGATTCTTATATTGCTCTGCAATAGAGCGAAAAGAGGCGACATTCAGGCGTCGCCATGAGGCGACAAAATCATGTCGCCACAAGGTGACGATTAATGCTTGCAAAGCTGCGCGCTCGTAAATAAACTCTGCCGTTCCGTAGATCCGATCAACGTTTTTGAAAGCAGAGATGTCGACCCAGCCCAAAGCAGGCGCAGTCCTGTTCGCCAAAGATGTAGCCCGCCTCGCCGCGTTCTATGCGCAGGTGCTGGCGGTGGTTCCCAAGCATGCCCATGCAGAAAAGGTAGTGATCGAGGCCGAGGATTTCCTGTTGGTGATCCATGCCATTCCGCCCGCCGCAGCAGCCACGTTGGAAATCAGCGCGCCACCGGTGTTGCGTGAGAACGTGCCGGTCAAGCTGTTCCTGCCGGTGCGCTCGCTGGCCCAGGCCAGGTTGAGCACGCAACAGCTCGGCGGTGGCATGAAGCCCGCCGACGCCGAATGGAGCGGGCCGGACTTCCGTGCCTGCGATGGCTTCGATCCGGAAGGCAATGTGGTGCAATTCCGCGAAGTCGCACGCGAGCCGGCGCTGGCCTCCTGAGGGCATTGCTGCTGACCTTGCAGAAGAACAATACCGGTCAGCGCACCCCCATCGACAGCACCAAAAAAGAAGCCGTCCGGCAGACACCGGACGGCTTTTTCGTTCCTGCATTCCTGCACCCACGCAGCTCAAGGAAGCACTTCTACCCTCGCATGACGTGAGCTGCTGCCGCGCTTACTGCACGGCAAGCTTGAAGTAGGTCTCGCGCTGCATGTCCACCACGTCCACCGTGATCTGCACCTGGGTCTATGCCGGCCAGCTCTGGTCCTTCTGGATGGCTGCGCCCAGCAGGTCGGCGACCTGCTTCTTTTCTTCCAGCGTGCGGCCGGTCAGGATGGACAGACGCAGTGCCACGAAGGCGCGCTTGGCATCGGCGGCGGTGCCGACGAGGTAGTCATCCAGACGCACGGCGCGCGCCTTGATGGCGTTTTCATCAAAGTGTCCGCTGGCCACCAGTGCCTGGTTGAGCTTGAGCAGGGTGGGCTGTACGTCGAGGGTGAGATTGCCGGTGTATTCCACAACGAGATGGGGCATGGTGGTTCCAATCCTTGTTAGGTAGATGAGGGGTGTGCGGGCTAACGCTGCCTGCGACTGTAAGCCAAAACCGCCGACGATGATATTGGTGTAAACGATTAGCCGGCCAGGTAAGCCGAAAGCTTGCCCAGGTCCACATTGCCGCCGCTGATGATCACGCCCACCCGCTTGCCCTGCAACTGGTCCTTTAACTTGCGGGCGGCAGCAAAGCCCAGGCAGCCGGTCGGCTCCACCACCATCTTCATGCGTTCGGCGAAGAAGCGCAGGCCGGCAATCAGTTCTGCGTCGCTGACGGTGTGGATGTCGTCCACCAGCTGGCGGATCACCTCGAAGGTGTACTTGCCCAGGTGCTGGGTCTGCGCGCCATCGGCGATGGTCTTCGGGGTATCGATGTGGACCACATGACCGGCGCGCAGCGATTGCTGGCCATCATTGCCGGCCTCCGGTTCCACGCCGTAGATCTTGCAGTCCGGCGCCAGCGCGCGGGCCGCCAGTGCCGCACCCGACAGCAGGCCGCCGCCACCCACACAGACGAACAGCGCATCCAGCGGTCCGGTCTCCTGCAGCAGTTCCAGCGTGGCCGTGCCCTGGCCGGCCATCACGTGCGGATGATCGTAGGGCGGGATCAGCGTCATCTTGCGCTCGGCCGCCAGGCGCGCACCGATGGCTTCGCGGTCTTCGGTGTAGCGGTCATAGGTGACCACTTCGGCGCCATAGCCACGGGTGGCGGCGACCTTGGCCGCCGGCGCATCCTGCGGCATCACGATCACTGCGGGGATGCCCAGCAACTGCGCGGCCAGCGCCGTCCCCTGTGCGTGATTGCCGGAAGAGAAGGTGATCACCCCGTGGCGACGCTGGTCTGCATCAAATTGTGAAAGCGCATTCATCGCCCCACGGAACTTGAAGGCGCCCATGCGCTGGAAGTTTTCGCACTTGAAGAACAGTTGCGCGCCAAGCTCGGCGTCCGCAGTGCGCGAACGCAGCACCGGCGTCCTGTGCGCCCAGGGCTTGATGCGTTCGGCGGCCAGCAGGACATCGGCGAAGCTGGGCAATTCGGTGGCGCTGGAAACGGGGATCATGATTTTCCTTTGGAGGCAGGGTGGAGTCGGAGGGATTCGATAGCGCAATCAGAAGGAGGAGCCGGCGTCGGTGTGGGGCGGGTCAGTCCTTCTCGTCGTTGTAGACCGTCGCACGTGAGACGCCCAGGTGCGCTGCCACGATCTCGGCCGCCCGGCGCACATCCATGCAGCCGCTCTGGCGCAGCTCGCGCATCAACTGGCGGCGGTCCTCGGCCTTGAGGCTGCGCGGCGTGGTCGACAGGCGCGTCGCAAAATCGTCGATACGACTGCGCAGGGCGTCCGCGCCGGCCGGCTCCAGCGTCTCGGCCACGCGCACCGCGCCATCGATGCCGCCGAACTGGCGCAGCATGCCCTGCAAGGCGCCGAACAGCGTCAGGTCGATGTTCATGCACAGCGCCGCCACGTACTTGCCATCGGCGTCCTTGATACCGATCGACGTGCTCTTGGCCTGGCGCCCGTCGGGCAGGGTGTTGGCGTAGTTGGTCAGCACTTGCGGATAGCTTTCGTCGGCGATGCGGGCCAGGCCCAGTTCGGTGGTGGCGTCGCCCACTTCGCGCCCGGACAGGTTGTTGTGCAAGGCCACGATGGAATGGTCCGCATCGCGCAGGTCGTGCAGCACCACTTCGCAGAAGGGGGCGAAGGTCTCGCCCAGCCCAAGGGCCACCTGCTGCAATTGCGACAGCAGCAGGGCATGGTCGGGACGGTCGGGTTTCTTTTTGCGGGAGCGTGAGGTCATGCAATACATATTATCTAAAATTAGACTTTACGTATACTCCGCCGCAGCTTGCCTTGCGCAGCCCGGGCAGGCGCTTGCTATCATGAGCATCCGTTCATACGAGGTTGGCGATGCTGACGACCTCCCGTTCCGAGAGTCCGGCCCATGCGAGACCTGCCCCCCACCGCCACCTTGCGCGCCTTCGAAGTCGCGACCCGGCACGCCACTTTCACCGCCGCCTCCGAGGAATTGCACGTCACCCAGAGCGCGGTCAGCCACCAGCTGCGGCATCTGGAAGAACTCTGGGGTGTGCAGTTGTTCCAGCGTGGCAAGTCGCTCACGCTGACCCCGGCCGGCGCGGCGCTGGCACCGGTGGTGCGGGAGTTCTTCATGAAGCTGGAATCTACCCTGGGCGAACTGCGTGAGCAGAATGGACGCGTCAGGCTCAAGGTCAGCACCACCTATTCCTTCGCGCTCAAGTGGCTGTTGCCGCGCCTTCCCGATCTGGCGCAGGACCATCCCGACATCCTGGTCACGCTGGAGACCACCGACGCCGCCATCCGCTTCATGCCCGGCGAGCCGGACGTGGCCATCCGCTTTGGTACCGGACCCTACCCGGGCCTGTTCTCGGAGTTCCTGTTCCGCGAACAGATCTTCCCGGTGGTCAGCCCGGGCTTGCTGCAGCGCCTGGGCAAGCCGCACAAGCCGGCCGACCTGCTGCGCTATCCCCTGCTCACCCGTGCCGGCGCCGACATGGTGCCCAAGTGGGACCTGTGGTTCCAGCAAGCCGGCGTGACGGCACCGGCCTTGCGCGAGAACGTACGGCTGGCCGATACCAACATGACCATCGAAGCAGCCCTGCTGGGCCAGGGCGTGGCCCTGGCCCGCAGCGGCCATGTGGAGCAGGAGCTGGCCAGCGGTAGCCTGGTCAGGCTGTTCACGCTGGCCCTGCCTTCGCCCCTGGCCTACTACTTCGTCTGTCCCCAGGGCGTGGAGGCGCAGCCGCATGTGGCCAGCTTCCGCGCGTGGATGATGGCGCAATCCCGGCAGGCTGCACAAGGCTATTGACCTTGATGGCCGCGTAGCATGAGCAATTGCTCATGCCGGGATGAGGAGACTTCGCTTGGGTCCGCGCCCGGTCGTGCTTACCATGGCGCATGTCCTTGCCCATCGTGTTGCTCATTCTCTTCGCCGCCTTCCTGCATGCCGCCTGGAACGCCTTGCTGCGTGCCGGCGGCGACCGCCTCTGGTCAATGACCGTGATGTGCATGGCAGTGGCGCTGGCCAGCCTCGCTGCCATGCCCTTCCTGGCTTCGCCGTCACCGGCCAGTTGGCCCTATGCAGCCGGCTCGGCGCTGCTGCATGTGGGCTACAACCTGTTCCTGGTGCGCAGCTATCGCGCCGGTGAGCTGGGCCAGACCTATCCGATCGCACGCGGATGTTCGCCGGTGCTGGTGACCCTGGGCGCCGCCGTCTTCGCAGGCGAACAGATGAGCGCGGTGGTTCTGCTGGGTATCGTACTGGTGTCGGGTGGCATCGTAGCCCTGGCGTTTCGCCAGGGCGGGCTGGCGCTGCCGGGCCTGCCTTATGCGCTGGCGACCGGTTGTTTCATTGCGGCCTACAGCGTGGTCGATGGCATCGGCGTGCGTCTTTCGGGGGCGCCGCTGGCCTATACCGCATGGATGTCAGCGGGCTGGGGGCTGCTCATGCCGCTGGTCTACCTCGCGCTGCGCCGTCCACGTGGCCCGCGCTTGCTCTTCATGTTGCAGCCGGGATTCGCTCGCGCCTTTGCCGGTGGACTGGTCTCGCTGCTGGCCTATGGCATCGTCATCTACGCCATGGACCTGGCACCGATGGGCGCGGTCTCGGCACTGCGCGAGACCAGCGTGCTGTTCGCGGCGCTGATCGGCTACCTGTTCCTGGGCGAATCCCTGGGCCTGGCGCGCCTGCTGGCGTGCGCCGCCATCGCTGCCGGCACGGTCCTGATCGGCTGAAGCGGACAGGGGCTCCTGGCACTGCCAGACAGGTTTCCCGTTTTACCCTTTCGGAGAACGACCATGTCCGTCCCTTCCTCATCCCCTCTGATCCTCATCACCGGCGGCAGCCGTGGCATGGGCGCCGCCACGGCCCGGCTGGCGGCTGCACGCGGCTACGATGTCGCGCTGAGCTATCTCGCCAACGAGCAGGCGGCGCAATCCGTCGCAGACGACGTGCGCAGGCTGGGCCAGCGCGCCCTGGCGGTGCAGGCCGACAGCGCCGATCCGGAGCAGGTTGCCAGGCTCTTCGCCGCCATCGATGACAGCTTCGGACGCATCGATGTGCTGGTCAACAATGCCGCGATGCTGGAGCGCCAGTCACGGCTGGAAGACCTGGGCTACGCACGCATGCAGCGTGTCTTCGCGGTCAACGCCATCGGTCCCATGCTGTGCGCCCAGCAGGCGCTGCGGCGCATGGCCTATCGCTACCAGGGACGCGGTGGCGCGGTGGTCAATATTTCCTCGGCCTCGGCCCGGCTCGGCAGCCCCAATGAATATGTCGACTACGCTGCCTCCAAGGGCGCGCTGGAGACCTTCACCACCGGTTTCGCCAAGGAAGTCGCACGCGAAGGTATCCGCGTGAACTGTGTCCGGCCGGGACACATCTATACCGAGATGCATGCCAGCGGCGGCGAGCCGGATCGGGTCAACCGGGTCAGGGAAAGTATCCCGATGGGCCGGGGCGGCCAGCCTGAGGAGGTGGCGCGCGCCGTGCTGTGGCTGGCCAGCGAAGAAGCATCGTTCATCACCGGCACCTTTCTTGATGTCACCGGCGGCAAGTGAGCCGCCGGCTACTGCCTCAGGCATACACCGCGCCGAACCGGTTGGCCAGTAGATCCGGCAGGGCGATCTGCTCCTGCCGGATGAAGCCCCGGGCCGGCAGCCTGCCTTCGCGGAACAGGTCCAGCGCCGCACAGATACCGGCTGCGGTACTGGCCTGGATGGCGCTCTGCGAGCGGCCATCGGACTGCCGCGCAAAGATCTTGCGGGTGAAGACCTCTTGCATCAGCTTGCCATCGCGCAGCCCGCTCACGGTGACGAACACCAGTACCACGTCCTGCATGGTGGCCGGCACGCTCTTGCGCAGGATGTCCTTGAGCAAGGCCTGGTCATGGCGCAGGCCAAGATCGCCCAGCAGGAATTTCATGCGCTGCTGGTGACCGGGATAGCGTACCGACTTGTAGTCCAGATTGCGCACCTTGCCGGCCAGCGTCTCGCACAGTCTGCCCAGGCCACCGGAGGTATTGAAGGCTTCGTACTCGACACCGTCCAGCGAAAAATGTTCGAGGTCGGCCAGGGCGTCGACGCTGACCCGCTCGCCATCGCGCAGCGCCGCGCAGGGATGGCAGTATTCGTTGATGAGACCGTCCACGCTCCAGGTCAGGTTGTACTTCAATTCATTGGTGGGGAACTGCGGCAGGGCGCCCACCCGCATCTTGATGTCGTGTACCTCGTCGAAGCCGGCCGCCAGGTGATGCGCGGCGATGCCGATGAAGCCCGGCGCCAGTCCGCATTGCGGCATGAAGACGGTGGGGGCATCCGTCGCCAGCGCTGCAATCGCTGCGGTCGCCTGCACATCTTCGGTCAGGTCGAAATAGTGGGTGCCGGTCTGGCGCGCCACCGTCGCCACCGGCACCGCCATGTGATAGGGCAGGGCATTGATGACCACATCGGCCTGACGCAGCAGTGCAGCCAGTGCCTGTGGGTCGGTGGAATCGACTACCGTCTTTTCGACATTCAGGCCTGAGACCGCCTGCAAGGCGTGGGCGTCGCGGTCGGCGATGGTGACGCTGTAGTCGTGGGTGTGGTGACCAGTGCGACCATCACCGGCAGTGGCCAGCAGGCGGGCGATGGTCTGGCCGATGTGGCCGGAGCCGAGGAGGACGGTACGCATGATGACTCTCCAGAATGAAGGTGAACGGATGATTCATTCTAGGTAGCCGTCACGACAGAATACATTGGCAGATCGTCAGAAAGCAGCAAGTTTGCAGACGATATGTAGCGTCAATTAGTCACTATGTAGCGTCAGCGGGTCTTGGCCACATCGCCCCGGTCGATCTTGCGCGCCAGCACCACCGAGGTCGTGGTCTTGATGACGCCTTCCATTTCGCCGATCTGGTCAAGGATCTTGTCCAGTTGTTCGGGAGTGCTCACGCGCAGCCAGGCGACGTAATCGAACTCGCCGCTGACGGCACACAATTGCTGGACCTCGGCGATGCGCCCGAAGCGGCGGACCACATCGCGCCCGGCGCGCGGCTGCACCGTGACGCCCACATAGGCCTGCAGACTGGGATCGACCACGTCGTTCCCGAGCTTGAGGGTATAGCCGCCGATCACGCCGGCCTGCTCCAGCCGGGCGATGCGTGCAATCACGGTGGTGCGCGCCACGCCCAGACGGCGGGCAATCTCGGCCACCGGTTCCCGGGCATTCAGTTGCAGGATGGAGAGCAGTTGCCGGTCGATGTCGTCGAGGTGGTCCAGCCTGATCATTTCCGGTTCTCCTGTCCTGTTGATGGATACGACACAATGACGAAATGGCGCTACAGAGCGTCAGTGTAGTCCAGGATGAGATGGGTGAGGAGCCGGCCCACATACCTGCCATGGTCGCTGTCATGGTGCCGACATGCCGAGGTGTTAATCTACGCAGCCTGCCACCCACTGCAACCGGGCCGCCGCGGCCCTACTGCCGGGAATGACATCGATGCGACCATTCTCTTGCCTGCTCCTGATCTGCCCTCTCTTGCTGCTGTGCAGCCCGTCCGCCACCGCAGCCGCCGATCCCCACAAGCTGTGGGAAATCACCAGCCAGCAATGTGTGCCATCCATGCAGGAGCGGGGGCAGCCGCAACCCTGCGCCATGGTGGACCTGCAACGCGGCTTCGTGATCCTGAAGGATCTGGTGGGTCCGGCCCAGTACCTGCTGATGCCGACCCGGCGCCTGACCGGTATCGAAAGTCCGGAACTGTTAAGGGAGGATGCGCCCCGCTACTGGGCCTATGCCTGGGAACAGCGCTGGCGCGTGGCGCAGAAGCTGGGGCGCCCGCTGGAAGATGAGCAATTGGGTGTGGAAATCAACTCCGCCGCCGCGCGTTCGCAATTGCACCTGCATCTGCACATGGACTGCATGCGGCGCGACGTTGCCGCCAGCCTGGCCAGGCATCGCGACGATCCGTTGAAGCAGTGGCTACCCTGGCATTTCGAGGGCCATCGTTATTGGGTCATGCGCCTGCCTGCCGATGCCCTGCAGGAGGATGATCCCTTCCGGCTGGCCGCCGCCGGCAGCGCCTATGCAGCCGCCAACATGGCCTCGCAGTCCTTGCTGCTGACCGGGGTGCGCCTGGCCGACGGCGGTGCAGGCTTCTTCCTGGTCAACATGCCGGCCAACTTCGACCTGCAGGAGCCGGGCAGCGCCGAAGTCCTGATGGACCACGACTGCAGCTGGTAGCGGAGCAGATCACTCCCTCAGCCCTCAGTTCCTCAGTTCCTCAGTCGGACAGCTCCTGTACCAGCGTATCGAACACCAGGCGCAGCCGTGGCGGCACCGGGCCGCGCTGCGGGCGGTACAGATAGGTATCCCAGGGTTCCGGTTCATGTTCCCCCAGCACCGGCACCAGGCGTCCGGCGGCGATGTCGTCATCGCACAGGAAGCCCGCAATCTGACCGATGGCCATGCCATCCCTGACCAGCAGGTATTCCGCTTCCGAGTCATCGCAAACGAAGCGCGCATGGTCGGCATTCATCTGGCGATCCCCGGCAAACATCCATGGCCATAGCCGGCCGGTGTCGCGATCGAGAATGCCGGTACAGGGCAGGGCGGGCAGGTCTTCCAGCATGGCGGGTGTGCCGTGGCGGCGCAGGAAGCGCGGGGTGGCTACGACATGAAAGCGGGTCTTGCCCAGCCGGCGCACCACGAAGCGGTTGTCGCGCAACGCCCCCACGCGTATGCCGATGTCGATCTTTTCGCCGACTACGTCGGCACGCTGGTCGGTCAGCCGCAGGTCGAAGCGCAGGCCGGGATGGGCGTTGGCCAGCCTTTCCACGATGGGCAACAGGCGACTGCGCCCCAGTGCCGAGGGCGCGGCCAGTCGCACTACGCCGCTCATGTCGTCCGGCGGGCTGGCGGGATCCGGGGCGAACAGGCCATCAAGCTGCTGCAGGCTGGTGCGGGCGCGTTCGGCCAGTTGTTCGCCGAAGCTGGTGATGCGCACCTGGCGGGTGTTGCGGTGGAACAGCATCTCGCCTTGCAGCCGCTCCAGCTCCTGGATCGCGCGGGTGACCGCCTGCGGCGAAATGCCGAGATGGATGGCGGCATCCTTGAAGCTGCCGGCGTCGGCGGCTGCACAGAAGATACGCAGCATCTCCAGTCGGTTGAGCATGATGATTCCTTAAATTGGAATTCTGTAATCTTATCATTTCCATTGTTTGGCATAGTCGCCGTGACAATAATCCTTCCATCGATATGCAGCAACCACAGCATCCGCAGCACCGACAGCATCAGCAACACACATTGGCAGGCATTCACACTATCCATGGAAAGGAATTCATCATGAGCAACAACATCAAGAACAAGGTCATCGTCATCACCGGCGCCAGCAGTGGATTGGGCGAAACCACGGCGCGCCATCTGGCCTCCCTGGGCGCACGGCTGGTGCTGGGTGCGCGTCGCACCGAGCGCCTGCAGAAATTGGTGGCCGATATCACCGCCGCTGGTGGCGAGGCCATCGCGGTGACCACCGACGTCTCCCGCCGCGCCGATGTGGAAGCGCTGGTGGCGCAGGGCGTGCAGCACTTCGGCCGCATCGATGTGCTGGTCAACAATGCCGGCATCATGCCGCTGGCACCGATGGCCAAGCTCAAGGTCGAGGAATGGGACCGCATGATCGACGTCAACATCAAGGGTGTGCTCTACGGCGTGGCCGCTGCACTGCCGCGTTTCTCCGCCCAGGGCTCGGGTCACATCATCAATGTGGCCTCGGTGGCCGGGATCAAGGTCTTCGCCGGTATGGGAACCGTGTATAGCGCCACCAAATTTGCCGTGCGTGCACTTTCCGAGGGCCTGCGTACCGAAGCACCGGAGGGCGTGCGCACCACCATCATTTCCCCGGGGGCGGTGGATTCCGAACTGAAGACGCATAGCAGCGACCAGGAAACCTCGGCCGCCGTGCAGGCCTGGTACGAAGCCAACCAGATTCCCGCCGATTCGGTGGCCCGTGCCATCGCCTATGCCATCGAGCAGCCGGAGAATGTGGACATCAGTGAAGTGGTGCTGCGTCCGGTGGCCCAGGAATTCTAAGTTTTCCACAGGCCTCAGGCGATCCGCTGCCATAGAAGGCGTCGGGACGGCAGACATGCCGCCCGGCGCCTTTTGTCGTCCTGACATTGTCGCCACGGCAAGGAAATGCGCACGGCATGTTGCTTGCTTCAAACGCTGCCGGACATCCGTGCAGACAAGCACGGTGCTTTTCTATATGATTGCCGGCCGAAAAAACAAGGAGTGATCGATGGCGATGGCGAACGCGTGCGGTGTGGATTTCGGCACCTCCAATTCCACCGTCGGCTGGCTGCGCCCGGATGCGGGGGATTCCCTGCTGCTGCCGCTGGAAGAAGGCCGTGCGACGCTGCCATCGGTCGTGTTCTTCAACGCCGACGAGAACAGCTTCAGCTATGGTCGCGCCGGACTGGGGGAATACCTGGCCGGCTATGAAGGCCGCCTGATGCGCTCGCTCAAGAGCCTGCTGGGCTCCGGTGCCATCGACGGCCAGACCGAGGTCGGCGGTCGGGCGCTGCCGTATCGTGGCCTGCTGTCGCAGTTCATCGGTGAATTGAAGCAGCGCGCCCAGCGTGCCGCCGGTACCTCGTTCTCCAGCGTGGTGCTGGGGCGTCCGGTGCATTTCGTGGACGACGATGCGGCTGCCGACCAGCTGGCGCAGGATACGCTGGAAGAGATCGCGCGTGACGTCGGTTTCAAGGACATCGCCTTCCAGTTCGAACCGATTGCCGCCGCCTTCGACTACGAGTCGCGCATCGACCGGGAAGAGCTGGTCCTGATCGTCGACATCGGCGGGGGTACCTCCGACTTTTCGCTGGTGCGCCTGTCGCCGCAGCGGGCGCAGCGCAGCGAGCGCCGTGATGACATCCTGGCCAATGGCGGCGTGCACATCGGCGGCACCGACTTCGACAAGTATTTCAGCCTGGCCTGCGTCATGCCGCTGCTCGGCCTGGGCGGCCGCCTGCAGGGCAATGCCGAGATCCCCTCCAGCTATTACTTCAACCTGGCCACCTGGCACACCATCAACCAGCTCTACACCCGCAAGGCCTGGCAGCAATTGCAGGACGTGGGGCGCGAGGTGGCCGACCGCGAGCGCTTCTCCCGCCTGCTTGATGTGGTGGAGCAGCGCTGCGGCCACTGGCTGGCCCTGCAGGTGGAAGCCGGCAAGATCGCGCTGTCCTCGGCGGAGCAGACCGTGCTGGACCTGGAGCGCCTGCGCAATCCAGAGCAGCTGCAATTGCAGCGCAGCGATTTCGATGCCGCCGTCGACCACCTGGTGCAGACGGTGGAGCAGACCGTGCTGGCGCTCTTGAAGCAGGCCGGCCTGCGCGCCGACGATATCGACAGCGTGTTCTTCACCGGTGGCTCCAGCGGCGTGCGCCTGCTGCGCGAACGCATCGCGGCCCTGGCGCCCAAGGCACGCCATGTGGAAGGTGACCTGTTCGGCAGCATCGGCAGTGGCCTGGCCATCGACGCGGCGCGCAAGTTTGGTTGAACTGCGGCCTTTCGTGTCGCGATAGCTGCTATACAATGCGGCGATCCTGATAGCACCGCAGCGGGCCCGGCCCGCGCCACCATGAGACCTTCTTCCGAATCCTTCGTGCGCCGGGTGCGCAGCAAACTGGACGAGTTGTCGAGCACCGAGCGCCTGCTGGCGGACTTCCTGCTGGAATTCCCGGGTGAACTGGCCAGCTACGCCGGCAACGAGCTGGCGCAGCTGGCCGGCGTGTCGCCCTCCACGGTGAGCCGGTTCATCCGCCGTATCGGCTATGACAGCTACGAAGAGGCCCGCCGTCACGTGCGCGAGGAGCAGGAAGTCGGCTCGCCCCTGTTCCACGGCAGCAGTGCCGGTGCGGCACGCCAGGTGCGCTCGGTGACGGCGCACTTCCAGCAGTCGCAGGCCAATCTGGCAGCCACCTTCGAGCGCCTGTCCGATGCCACCATGGCCGAGATCGCCCGCGCCATCGTCGGCGCCCCGCAGGTGCTGATCTTCGGCAGCCGCAGCAGCCAGGCCTTTGCGCTGTACCTGCGCTGGCAGATCATCCAGGTGCTGCCGCGGGTGATGGTCATCCCCGGTCCCGGCGAGACCCTGGCCGAATACACCGCCGGCCTGTCCGAGCGCGATTGCGTCATCGTCTTCGGTACCCGTCGCCAGACCAGCCAGATGGACCGCCTGCTGCAGGCGGCCGTGCGCGCCGCTGCCCCTATCCTCTACATCAGCGACCATGCCTCGCCGGATTGCACCCAGGCCCGCTGGTCGCTGCAGGCCCAGTGTCGCGGTCCCGGCCCGCTGGACAACCATGTCGGCGTGATGGCCTTGTGCGACCTGCTGGCCACCCTGGTCATCGATGCCAGCGGCGCCGCCGGGCGCAAGCGGCTGGCGGCGGTGGAGCAGGAGCATGAGGAGCTGGGGGATTTCGAGTAATCCCCGGCTTGCCGGTTTGAAATATTGATTTCAGAGAATCTACCGGCTTGACTCCCTGTTTTCATGCAGGTGGCGCACTGGTACGGTGCGCGGTGACTGTCGAGGTATCTGTCGCTGCCCCGGCGGGGCGCACCCGATGGCACACCTGAAAGGGCGCCCCTAACGGGCGACCTGGCTTCCTATCTCTTCCGACATCCCCACTCCTGGCGGCTTTGCCGGCGACGCCGATGTTCCTGAAAGCTGGATTTCATACATTAAGCATTGCTGGCATGCAGATTGCTAATAGCCTGGCGTGAGTGAAATTTGAATTTCATAAAATACTATTTATTGAAATCAAACTTCCATTTGCGGGCATGCTGGACTACAGTATCCGAACGGTGACATGCAGTAGCCGTGGTTCCACAGCCTTGATTCGACCGCAGACCGAGCAGCATTCATTTGCCATCCCTACGCACGAGGAGCAGACCATGGCTGGACCCACACTTTCGTCGCCGGACATCCCGAATTCGCCGCGCGTAGCCGAGCTGGACGGCGCGCTGGACAAGATCGGCGTGACCCGTTCGCACCACACCATCATCTTCCTGATCCTGATTGGTTGCCTGTTCGACAGTTTCGAACAGAACGCCATCGGCCTGGTCGGTCCCCTGCTCAAGCAGCAGTGGGGGCTGTCCGCCACCGATATCGGCCTGCTCAATACCGTTACCTTCGCCAGCGCGGCCATCGGTCGCATCGTCTCCGGGCTGGTGGCGGACCGCTATGGCCGTCGTGTCATGCTGAGCCTGGATCTGCTGCTGTTCACGCTGGGTGCGGGCATCTGTGCGCTGGCACCGGACCTCACCGTCATGGCCATCGGTCGCGCCATCGTCGGCTTTGGCCTGGGCGGGGAGATCGCCATTGCGGTCACCATGCTGGCCGAGTTCTGCTCCAGCAAGTTCCGTGGTACGGCGGTGGGCCTGGTCAACGTCGGTGCCGGCGGCATGGGCAACTTCCTGGCGCCGGCCTTCGGCTTGCTGGTGTTCACCCTGTTCCCGGGCGAGAACAGCTGGCGCTGGCTGTTCTTCTGCCTGATGCTGCCGGCCCTGCTGGGTGCCTTCTACCGTCGCTACATCCCGGAGACCCCGCGTTTCCTGCTGTCGCGCCACAAGATCGCCGAGGCCAATCAGGTGCTGGCGCGCCTGGCCAGTGGCAAGCTGTCCGGCCCGGCGCCGCAGGGCCAGGCCTGGATCAGCGATGATGGCAAGCGCGAGCAGGCGGCACCGGTGAAGGTACGCTCGATGGAAATTTTCCAGGGGGCGCTGGCCCGCCGCACGCTGCCACTGTGCATTGCCATCTGGATGACCTATGGCGCGCAGATCTCGGTGTTGACGCTCATGCCGACCATCCTGGTAAGCCTGGGTTACACCATGTCCAAGAGCCTGTTGTTTACCATGGTGATGCAGAGCGGCAGCCTGCTGGGTGCGATTGCCGCCTCGGCCTTCGGCTTCCACCTGCCGCGCAAGCGCGTGCTGACGGCGGGGGCCATCGGCGCCTGCCTGGCGGCGCTGACCATCGGCTTCCTGGCCAAGAACATCGTGCTGATCCTGGCGGCCGGTGCGGTATTCCAGTTCTTCGTGCTGTTGCTCAACACCACCATCTGGATCTTTGCGCCGGAACTCTATCCCACCCGGGTACGCGCCTTCGGCACCGCCTTCATCCTGGCCACCGGCACCGCTGCCGGCGCCTTCATGCCGCTGGTGGCCGGACGCCTGTTCGACGCCTTCGGCCTGGCCGGCGTGTTCGGCATGATCGCGGCCATGTATGGCATCTTCACGCTGGCCGTGCGCACCGTTCCCGAAACCTATGGCAAGTCGCCCGATGCGCCGCTGCAGGACGACGCCCCCGAAGCGCCGGTGCAGGCGGTGGCGGCGCGTAGCTGATGCATTTTCTGTCGAGACTGGTATGCCGCATATCCTGCTGATCAACCCCAACGCTTCCCGTGCCACCACCGACATGATGGTGGCCATCGCCCGCGCCGAGCTGCCGGCCGCCTATGGCATCAGTGGCGTCAGTGCCGGGCGGGGGCCGGGGATGATCGTCAATGCCGACGAGCTGGCGGCGGCTGCGCCCGAGGTGGAACGCAACTGGCGCGAGGCCGGTCGGCATAGCGTGGGCGCGATCATCAGCGCCTTCGGTGACCCGGGTATCGAACGCCTGCGCGCGCTGGATGGCCGCCCGGTGGCAGGCTTGTGCGAAGCCTCGATGCTGGAGGCCGCCCAGGGCGGTCGCCGTTTCGGCATCGCCACCGTTACGCCCGAACTGGCCGGCGTGATCGGCGAGAAGGCGGTGCAGGCCGGGGTAGGCGGACTCTATACCGGTATCCGCCTGACGGCGGGCGATCCGCGTGTGCTGGCGACCGATCCGCAGGCACTGGAAGAGGCCCTGGCCCTGGCCGTGCGCGAATGCGTGGAGATCGATGGCGCGCAGGCGGTGGTGATCGGCGGCGGCCCGCTGGGCCAGGCGGCCATTGCCCTGGCACGGCGATTCACGGTGCCGGTGATCGCACCCATCCCGGCGGCGGTGCGTCATCTGCTGAAGTCCTTGCAGGCGCTGGAAGCAGCAGCCTGAGCATCGCCTGCAAGCGGCTTACAGCATTGCCAGCGGTACCTTGCGGCGGGGCGGCGGGAAAGCGGCGTCCAGTTCCTTGAGTTCGGTCTCGTCCAGGGCCAACGCCAGGCAGGCGCGGTTGGCCTCGACGTGGGCGACGTCGGCCGCCTTGGGAATGGCGATCACGCCCGGTTGTCGCACTACCCAGGCCAGCGCCACCTGTGCCGGTGTCGCGCCGTGACGTTGCGCTACGGCGTGCAAGGCCGGGTTCTTCAGGATGCGGCCCTGTTCGATGGGCGAATAGGCCATGACGGCTATCCCGCTTTCCTGCGCCTGCGGCAGCAGGTCGTATTCGATGCCGCGACGGGACAGGTTGTAGAGCACCTGGTTGCACAGGGTGTGCCCGCCCTCCGGTTGCTCCAGCAATTCCCCGATGTCGTCGGTATCCAGGTTGCTCACCCCCCAGCCGCCGATCTTGCCTTGCGCCACCAGGGCCTGCATGCCTTCGATGGTGGCGGCCAGTGGATGGGGGCCGCGCCAGTGCAGCAGGTAGAGATCGATATGCCCGGTGCCCAGGCGCTTGAGGCTGGCTTCGCAGGCGGCGATGGTGCCGCGCTTGCTGGCGTTGTGCGGCAAGACCTTGCTGACCAGATAGACCTGCTCGCGCCGGCCGGCGATGGCCTGCGCCACGATGCGCTCGGCATTGCCGTCGGCGTACATCTCGGCCGTATCGATCAGGGTCAGGCCCAGGTCGATGCCGGCCTGCAGGGCGCGTACCTCGGTGGCGGCAGTGGCGCGGGATTCGCCCATGTTCCAGGTACCTTGTCCGAGAACGGGGACCTGCGCGCCATTGCGCAGCGTGATCAGCGGGATGGGCTTCATCTGTGGCTCCAGGAAGAAGGGTGGAAAGAGTGGATGGGAAAACATTAGAACCCATTTTCGCCATCGGTTCATCGCGCCGTGCCAATGGGGCTCATCCATGCCCGGCCGAGAGCTACTGATGCTGCCAGGCAATATCGCCGCAGTGCGCCACAGAGCGCCGATTGTGGCGGCGACCAACTACTGGCATGATCGCAGCCAATCAAAAAGGGAATCCGGGGGAAAGTCCATGCTGCGTCGTTTGCGTACCGCCTTTGGCAAATACTGGGCGCGCTGGTTGCTGGCGCTGGTACTGACCGGCGTGGCGGGTGCGCAGGTCATGGGCATGCTGCCCAACCGCCTGGTGGAGCGACTGGACCTGTTCTTCTATGACTTGCGCATGCGGGTGGCCAAGCCCGATCTGGACCCGCGCATCGTCATCATCGACATCGACGAGAAAAGCATCGCCGAGATCGGCCGCTGGCCCTGGAGCCGGGACGTGGTGGCGCAACTGGTGCGGCAGATGACGCAGACCTACCAGGCGCAATCGGTGGGCTTTGACGTGGTGTTCGCCGAACCCGATACCAGCTCCGGTTATGGTCGCCTGGAACAGCTGGCGCAGGGACCGCTGAAGGATGTGCCGCAGCTGGCGCGACAGCTGCAGGTGCTCAAGCCGCAGATGGACTACGACGCCCGCCTGGCCGAGGCCCTGCAGGGACAACCGGTGGTGATGGGCTACAACCTCTCCAATGAGTCGGGTGCTATCGCCAAGGGGCAGTTGCCACCGCCGGCCTTCAGCGTGGCCGACCTGGGCGGTCGTGCACTGGATGTGACCCACTGGCAGGCGTACGGCGCCAACCTGCCGCAGCTGCAGGCAGCGGCCCGGGCGGGCGGCTTCTTCAATCCCATCCCGGATGACGACGGCCTGATCCGCGCCGTGCCGCTCATTGCGCAGGTGGGTGATCATTTCTACGAATCGCTGGCACTGGCGACTTCACGGGTGGCGCTGGGTGGCAGGCGCATCAAGCCGGTCTTCCTGCAGCGCCAGGATGTGCTGTTCGAGGGGCAGTTGCGCGACTATGGCGCACTGGCCGGCATTGCCGTGGAAGCCAGGCCGCAGCCCCTGTTCATCCCCGTGGAGCGGCACCTGACCACACTGGTCACCTATCGCGGCGCCGGTGGGCCCAAGGGCGGCGCCTTCCGCTACGTGCCGGCGGTGGACGTGATCCGTGGCACCTATCCGCATGACCAGCTGGATGGCCGCATCATGCTGGTCGGCACCACCGTGCCGGGCTTGAACGACCTGCGGGCCACGCCGGTCAACCCGGTCTATCCGGGGGTGGAAATCCATGCCAACCTGATCGCCTCCATCATCGATGATGATTTCAAGGCCCGGCCCGATTTCGCGCAGGGTTACGATGCCCTGCAGGTGCTGCTGGTGGGCCTGCTGCTGGGTCTGCTGTTGCCGATGCTGGGTCCGCTGGCATCGATGCTGCTCACCGTGGGGGCAGCGGCTGCCCTGGGCGGGCTCAACTTCTGGCTCTACGACAGTGCCGGCATGGTGCTGCCACTGGCCACCGCGCTGCTGCTGGTGGCCATGCTGTTTATCTCCAACCTGGCCTGGGGCTACCTGTTCGAGTATCGCAACCGCAAGGCCATCGTCAACCTGTTCGGTGAATATGTGGCGCCGGAGCTGGTGGCCGAAATGGCTGCCAATCCGGAGAGCTACAACATGGAGGGCGAGATCCGCGAGCTGACCGTGATGTTTTCCGACGTGCGCGGTTTCACCACCATCTCCGAGAGCCTGCAGCCCAATGAGCTGCGCGAATACATCAACGTCTATCTCACGGCGATGTCGGAAGACATCCGCGGCAATCGCGGCACCCTGGACAAGTACATCGGCGACGCCGTCATGGCCTTCTGGGGCGCGCCGCTGGAACTGCCCGACCATGCCGCCCGGGCGGTCGCCACGGCACTGAAGATGCAGCAGACCACGCTGCTGCTCAACGAGGAATTCATCCGTCGCAACTGGCCGCCGCTGAAGATCGGTATCGGTCTCAACAGCGGGCACATGCGCGTGGGCGACATGGGCTCGAAGATCCGCAAGGCGTATACGGTCATGGGGGACGCGGTAAACCTGTCCTCGCGGCTGGAATCGATCACCAAGGTCTATGGCGTGGGCGTGCTGGTGGGCCAGGCCACGCGCCAGGCGGCGCCGCAGTTCGCCTATCGCGAGCTGGACCGGGTGCGGGTCAAGGGCAAGAACGAGCCGGTACCGATCTATGAACCGCTGGCACTGGAAAACGAACTCGACGCCGTCCTGCGTGCCGAGGTCGAACGCTGGCATGCGGCACTGGAGCTGGTGCGCGCCCAACGCTGGGACGAGGCCGAGGCCGCCTTGCTGGCCCTGCAGCAGGAGCAGCCGCGTGGTCTGTACACGCTCTACCTGGAGCGCATCGCCCACTATCGTGTCACGCCACCGGCAGCAGACTGGGATGGCGTGACCACCTTCGAGACCAAATAGACGCGCCTGAAGGACGACGACATCCGGGTCGACCATCGCATCCTGGCGGTCGTTGTCGGGTGGGGTGCGAACCCGATTTGACGGTGCAATGGACAGTTGCTCTCACCCCCTGAGGCGGCTTGAAATTCTTTACATCTGGCCGGGGAAATTCATTTCCTTGTGGAAATTTGTTTCGGCTAAAAGTGGCGCAAACGCCCACTGGAGGCGGTTAAACGACGATTATTGTCGACTCGGTCAGGACTAGTCAGTATACTTTACAAGCATCAATAAGCGGTGCCGCCTGGAAAGGCGGCAGCGTATCCGGCAGCGATCCATCCCTCCCGCAAGAAGGGGAACATCGGTGTCCGGATGATTCTGCTTCAGGGGTTCCTTCTCGTATTCGTATTTCGCTGTGGGGCGTCATCGCCGTGGACGGGGCATCGTCGTGTCGTCCACTAGCGAGTGCCTGCGCGCCTGCACCATTGATCGGGGTGATCGGTGGTGTAAGGACATGGCGGGAGGGAGCAGGGGGTGCGTCGCGCGGGCGACGCACATCGCAAACAAGAAAACAGGGAGAGCCTTGCCGCAGGCATGGCTGTTGAGACGATGAAACGATGCTTGCCGCATTATGTAATGGGGATGGCGCTGCTGGGCGCAGCCGCGGGTGCCATGGCGCAAACGGCCACGCCCGCGCCGGGTGTGGCCATGTCGGCGCCCAGGGATGAGCGCTTCGATATCCGCCGCTATGACGTGCAAGGCAACAGCCTCTTGTCGCAGTCCCGCATCGATGCCGTCGTGGCGCCTTTCACCGGCCCGGGCCGGGTCTACGGCGATATCCAGCAGGCCCTGGAGGCACTGGAAAACGCCTACCGCAGTGCCGGTTACAGCGCCGTCCAGGTCAGCGTGCCGGAACAGGAACTGACCGGCGGCGTGGTACGCCTGCAGGTGGTCGAGGCGGTCATCGGCAAGGTGGTGGTGAGCGACAACCGTTACTTCAGCGAACAGAACATCCGCGCCAGCATTCCCGACCTGCGCGAGGGCAGCGCCCCCAACCTGCGCCGCATTTCGGAGTCGGTGCAACTGGCCAACGACAATCCGGGCAAGCAGATCAACGTCAACCTGACGGCTTCCGAGGCCAGCAACCAGATCGATGCCGCCGTCGGCGTTAAGGATGAGAACCCGCTGCGCCTGTTGCTCAACGTCGATAACACCGGCAGCGGCGATACCGGCCGCTGGCGTACCGGCGTGGCCCTGCAGCACTCCAACCTGTTCAATCGCGATCATGTGGCCACGGTGGCCTACACCACCTCGCCGGACTCGCCCTCGGGCGCCAAGGTGGACCTGTATTCGCTGGGTTATCGGGTGCCGCTGTATGCGCTGGGTGACAGCCTGGATTTCATCTACGGTAAATCCAATGTCAGCTCGGGTCAGACGCTGGCGCTCAATTCCACCCTCAACATCACCGGCCGTGGCGAAGTCTATGCACTGCGCTGGAACCACTTCTTTGCCCGCAGCGGGGAGTGGAGCAGCAAGCTGGTCTTCGGGGCGGACTACAAGAAGGTCGAGTCGTCCTGCGCCATCGCCGGCGGCCTGCTCAATGGCGCCAACATCAACACCTGCGTGCCTTACTCCACCCTGCCGCTGTCGGTCAGCTACAGCGCGCAGCGCCAGAGCGTGGGCCAGATCATCGACTACAACCTGGGCATCGCCCGCAACCTGGCTACCGGCCAGGCACGGCGCAACGATAGCCTGAATGTGACGGACCGCTATTCGCTCTTCACCGGCTCGCGCCGGTCGATGGACAATTTCATCGCCATCCGTGGCGGCGCGTCCTGGTTCAAGGGCTTCGAGAACGACTGGCAGGTGCGCCTGGCCAGCGCCCTGCAGATTTCACCGCACGCCCTGCCGCCAGTGGAGCAGTTCGGCATGGCGGGTGCCAATACCGTGCGCGGCTTTACCGAACGTGCGGTGGCCGCCGACAGTGGCGTGGTCCTCAACAGCGAAGTCTATACGCCCGACCTGCTGGCCAAGCAGGAGGTGCGCGGGAACATGCGCCTGCTGGCCTTCTTCGATGCCGGCCGGGGTGCCAATAACAACGTGACGTCCGCTTCCACGCTGCCTTCCACCGTGACGCTGGCCAGCTTCGGTGCCGGCGTCCGTTACACCCTGGGCCGTGATTTCAGCCTGCGCCTGGACGTGGCGCGCGTACTGCTCAATGGCAATTCGGTGACCGAACAACGCGGCGATCTCAACGCCCATCTGAGCGCAATCCTGGGGTTCTGACATGACTTCGACATCCACCTCCGCTTCTGCTTCCACGCAACGCCCGGTCCAGCCGGCCATCGAATTGCTGCCGCCGTCGATCACGGTGCGGGTGGGCAGGCGCAAGCTGACGCTGTCCTGGCGTCCCAGCAAGCCGCTGCCGCAATTGCTGTCGCGCCTGCTGCGCCGCTCCTGGCAGCGTCTGCTGGCGCCAGGGTTGCGCATCTCGCTGGCGGCGGCCGCCGTCTGCGGTGCGTGGCAGGCACCGGTACTGGCGGCGGCGCCCGCGCCGGGGACCTTGCCCAACGGCTGGAGCGTGGTCAATGGCAATGTCACCTTCACCCAGAACGGCAACACGCTCAACATCAACCAGCTCTCGCCGCAGGCCATCGCCAAGTTCGCCTCCTTCAGCATCGGCGCCGATGCAGCGGTCAACGTGAACCAGCCCAATGCAGCGGCAGCACTGCTGGCCAAGGTGACCGGCGCGGATATCTCGCAGATCTACGGCAAGCTGTCCGCCACCGGCACCGTGGTGTTATACAACCCCAACGGCGTGGTGATCGGCCCCAGCGGTACCATCGATGCGGCGCGTTTCATCGCCACCTCGCTGGCCATCAGCGACAGTGATTTCCTGGCCGGCAAGCTCAACTTCGCCAAAGAGGGTACGGCCGGTCTGGTGGACAACCAGGGCAAGATCGAATCGGCCACCGGTGGCAGCGTCTACCTGATCGGCAGCAGCGTCTCCAACAGCGGCATCATCAAGAGCCCGCAGGGCGAGGTGATCCTGGCCGCCGGCCAGACCGTGACCCTGGCCGATACCGCTACGCCGGGCGTGACGGTCAACGTCACCGGTAGCGCCGGCAACGTCACCAACCTGGGCAGCATCACCGCCGAAGCCGGGCGCATCGGCGTGGCTGCGGGCCTGATCACCAACAGCGGCGTCATCAGCGCCTCCAGCGTGGTGCGCGAAGGTGGTCGCATCTTCCTGCGCGCCTCGCAGGATCTCACCACCACCGCCAGTTCCAGTATCACCGCCGATGGCACCAAGGGCGGTAACGTCACGCTGTTCGCCAGCAACAAGGCCTTCATCGATGGCGATGTCTCGGCCACCGGCGCGCCGGGGCAGGGCGGTTTCGTCGACACATCGGGCCTGAAGCAACTGGACGTGGTGAAGGTGCCCACGGTCGGTTCGGGCGGCACCTGGCTGATCGATCCATATGACCTGGAGGTGGTGGCCAATGGCACCCTGACCGGCAGTGGTGGCAGCTGTGGCACCTCCTATGCTGTGTATTCTGGTGAAGACGGCTCGCAGATCAGTGCCAGTACCATCAGCAACCAGCTCAACAACGGCACCAGCGTGCGCCTGAGGACAGGCACGGATGGCGGCGACCAGGCCGGCAACATCACCGTCAGCGCCGCCATCGAAAAGACCAGTGATTACGATGCGACGTTGACGCTGCAGGCGGCTAACAACATCACCATCAACGCCAACATCACCAGCACGGCGGGCAAGCTGGACCTGAACCTCGAAAGCGGCTACCAGGAAGTGCAGACGGACAGTTTCAGGGTGGCGGTGGTCAGTTCCAGTCACCAGACGACCATCGGCAATAACGCGCGCGTCGTGCTCAACGGTGGCACGATGGACGTCAAGGATGGCTCCAGCAAAGGGAATCTGCTCATCAGCAATGGCACGGTCGATCTCGGTACGGGAGGGTTGTTGACTGCCGCTGCCCTGGAGCTGGGGAGTGCCGGCGTGTTGACGATGAGAGGCAGCCAGCTCAACGTCGATTCGGTGAACAACAACGGTACCGTGAACCTGCTCAGCGGGGGGAGCAACAACCTGGTCGTGGGCAGCGGCGGCATCAGCAACAATGGCACCATCAACGTCAATTCCAGCGGTTCGATTACCTCCAGCGGCGATGTGGTCAACAATGCCAACGGCAAGATACTGCTCAATGCATCCGGTACCACCCTCAATACCTCGGGCAATGCCACCTGGACCAACAATGGCACGCTCAACATCAGCGGCGTGAACCAGAACCTGAGCCTGGATGGTTCCAACGGACTGGTCAACAATGGCCAGATGAACCTGGGCAACCAGACCTCCATCGTCAGCGCCAGCAATAGCGTGACCAACAACGGCACGCTGACCATGGCCGGCGCCACGATCAGCGTCAAGCAGATCACCAATGCGGCCAACGGCACCATTTCCGGAAACGGCACGCTCACCGCCAGTGGTTCGGTCATCAACAACGGTACCCTGGCGCCGGGTGGCGATGGCACGGTGGGCAGCCTCACCATCAATGCCAACAGTTTCACGCAGAATGCGGCCGGCAGAATGCTGGTCGACATCGCCGGCCCAAGCAGCTATGACCGCATCACCCTCAACACCAGCTCGGTCAACCTGGACGGTACCCTCAAGACACGACTGCTCGGCAACTATGTTCCGACGAGCAACGCCAGTTTTGATGTCTTCGATTTCGGTTTCAGCGAATCCGGCGTCGGGGACAGCTATTTCCGCTACGTGACCGGCGATGTGGTCAAAGTCGGTAGCGACGAGAAGATGATCAAGGCGGTTTACGGTGACGGCGGCTCGCTCAGCCTGCAGTTCAGGGGCGCCGAGACCTTCTACGCGGCTAACAGCGAGGGTGGTTGGGGCAGCCGCTACAGCTGGGCCGACAGCCAGGGGGAGAGCACCAGCGACACCTATCTTCCGACCCAGATCGATACCGTGATCATCGCGGCCAACTCCAGCCTTCGGCATGACAGCGGGGATGACGTGATCGGCAGTCTGCAGATCGCCCAGGGCGGCCAGTTGTATCAGCAGAGCGGCAACCTGACGGTCCGCAACAGTGCCAGCATCCAGGGGACGGCCAACGTCAGTGTCGGCAGTTCGGCGGCTGCCAATGCCACGACGGCCCTGATTCTCAATGGCACCACCAGCGGCAATGGCACCCTCAACATCGGCGGTACTGACATGATCGAGGGGGAGACCACGCTCCTGAAGGGCAGCGTGACCATCGCCAATGCCTCGCAGTCCGGCATGACGGTCAATCTGACCGCCGGTAACCTGACACTGGGTGGCGATGTCCGCCTGTCCAGCCTGACCGTCTCCAACGGCACCGTGACCGGCAATACCGGCTCGCGCCTGGTGGTGGCCGAAGGCTTTACCCAGACCGGTGGCAACCTGACCCTGGCCGACGCAGCGTTGTCGCAGGCCAGCGGCGCTCTGGCCGTGGGCAATATCACCGCCAACAACCTGGTACTGGAAGCGCAGAGCGGCAACGTCAGCCAGAACAGCGGTACTTCGCTGCGGGTGACGCGGCAGTTGATCGCGGCGGCCACCACCGGCATCAAGCTCAGCAATTCGGGTAACCAGGTGGCGGGCTTCGCGGCCAACAACAACGGCACGGGTGACATCAGCCTCACCAATTCGCTCAATACCAGCGACGCCAGCGTGGTCAGCATCAATGGCGTGAGCACCACGCGCGGCAATATCAGCATCGACAATACGGGCGGCGCGCAGACCACGGCCATCGGCAGCAGTGCCGATTTCCTCGGCAGTCTGCCCACCAGCGCCAATGGCACGGTCACCAGCGCGGCCAGCAAGCTGTCGCTGCTGGGCATCAACACCACCGGCCAGGTCAAGAGTTCCAACGGATCCGTGAGCCTGGTCACGCATAGCCCGCTGACCATCGGTTCGGGCGGCGTGAGCGCCACCGGCAGTATCACGCTGACTGCCGGGGCCTCGTCGGGCAGCAACGATACGCTGACCGTCAATGGCGTGCTGGTCTCCACCGGCGGCAACATCACGCTCTCGGCCGGTGATTCGATGACCATCAATGCCAACATCTCCACCTCGCCGCCGGGCGTGGCGCTGCTGTCGGTGGATTCCGGCGCGGTGATCGGCTACGCGCAAGGGGTGACCATCACCGACGCCAACGGTACCCGTACGCCGGTGGCGGCCAGCAGTAGCAGCACCAGTAGCAGCTCGGCCAACAGCCAGACCGCGCAGGCAGTGCAGCAGCAGCAGAACCAGCAGAGCCAGAACCTGCAGGCTACGCTGAACAATGCGCAGCTGTCGGATTCGGCGGCCTACCATACCGGCGATGTCCTGCAGCAGAACAATGCCAGCGGCCAGACCGTGGGCGGCACCGCCGACAATTTCGGCGATGAGGGTGGCGATCGCAAGCAGGTCAAGAAACCGCTGCCGATGTGCACCTGATGAACCGGATCAAATCACGCCTATGAACTCCTTCAAGCAAAACCTGCCGGGACTGGTCCGGCAACAAGTGGCCGCGCAACTGCTGGCGTTGGGCCTGGCGCTGTGGCTGCTGGTCCTGGCTGCCCCGGCTCATGCGCAGGCGCAGCCGGTGGTCGGCCAGGTGACCCACCTGTCGGGCGTGCTCACGGCGCGTCATGCCGATGGTTCGCGCGTGGTGCTGGCCGTGAAATCGGCCATCCTGCAGGGCGATACCCTGATCACCGAGCGCGAGACCTATACCCGCGTCAAGTTCCTGGACAATGCCGAGATCGTCCTGCGTCCGGGGACCGAAGTGGCGGTCAACAAATACATCTACGACGAGAAGGAACCGAAGAACGACTCGGTGGCCATCGGCCTGGTCAAGGGCGGCCTGCGCGCCGTGACCGGACTGGTCGGCAAGCGTAATCACGAAGCCGTCAACTTCGATACGCCCACGGCCACCATCGGCATTCGCGGCACCCACTTCGGCGCGCTGTACTGCCAGAACGATTGCGGTGGCGTACCGACCCCCAGCGGCCAGCCGCCAGACAACGGTCTGCACGTGGATGTGGTGAGCGGTGCCATCGTGGTCAGCAACCCGGGTGGTTTGCAGGTCTTCAGTGCGGGCCAGTTCGGCTTCGTGCAGTCGAGGAACGTGCCGCCAGTGATCGTGCCGCCGTCGCAGGGCGTGCAGGTGACCATGCCGCCGGCCATCAGCAGCAACGGCAACAACGGTACGCAGAAGATTGGTGCGGCCAAGCTGGATGCCTGTGTAGTGCAGTGATGCATTCGCTGCAGCAAGCCTGAAAAAAGGGCGCCGACACTTGCGTGCGGCGCCCTTTTTGATGAAGCCGGCCGGCTTCAGAAGTCGAGCACGGTCCCGGTGGCCAGCATGCGCGGACGGTGCATGCCGGTGCCGGCGGCAATCTCGCTGGCAATTTCCTGCAGTTGGCCGGGTTTGGCGTGGGTGACCAGTACCTCGGGCGTGCTCTGCAGATGTTGCAGCTCCTGCAGCAGCAGGCTGGGGCAAAGGTGTTTGGAGAGCAGCGCCAGTTCGCGATCGCGGTTGGCGAAGGCGGCTTCGATGATCAGGTAGCGCAGGGCGTCGATGCGGTTGAGCGCTTCCCACAGCGCCGGGCAGATGGAGGTATCGCCACTGAAGGCGAGCGAGGCGCCGCTGTGTTCGTTGCGCAGGTGGTAGCCCACCGCCGGCACGGTGTGCGTGGCCGGCAGAGGCGTGATGCTGCGCTGGCCGATGCGGACGGCCTGGCCTTGCTCAACCGTGGCGAAACGCAGGAAGGGTCGCTCGGCATTCGGGATGACGCTGAAGTCGGGCCAGATGTGCCAGTTGAAGATGTGCTTGCGGATGATCTCCAGGGTCTGCGCCGTGGCGTGCATGGTCAGCGGGGTGCTGCGCATGTCGCCGACGCTGTCGATCATTAGCGGCAGGCAGGCAATGTGATCCAGATGGGCGTGGGTGATGAAGACGTGGTCGATGGCGGCCAGTCGCTGCAGCGACAGGTCGCCCACGCCGGTGCCGGCGTCGATCAGGATATCGTCATCAATGAGCAGGGAGGTGGTGCGCATGCCATTGCCACCGATGCCTCCACTGCAGCCGAGAATTTCTACACGCATCGTCGTTGCCGCTTTCAGGGTGTTAAGGTCCCTGCAAGATCATGGAAGCTCCTCAGGGATGCGCGTTGCAGTCCGGAAACCCCCGCCGGGACTGGCTTTGCGGAAAGTGTGGCAAGTTATGCAACAGATTGTGATGGTAAGGGATTCGGCGCTGTAGTGCAATCAGGATATCCCTGAGCTCAGCAGTTGCGGCGCGGCAGTGGGAAATGCGCCGCACGCCGCCGGCGCGGCGTTGACAAGCGTAGAATTGGCGCCCAAATCCCCCCAAGTTCGCTGCAAGACGGCGTGCGCCGTCGTTCTAGAATCGCCATGATGCCCGAAAAGCATCTGAAGAAAACGCGGGTTTGCCGGCCGGCAATCACCGGGTCATGTCCATACGCCAACGCATCAGGGAGCAGCATGTCGCCAGCAGTCCATCCAGCAGCCCGAGCCTGCCACCACGGCCCGTGCCACCACTGCCGCGCTGGGGAGATGGCAGCATGAATATCCACGACCTCAGTCCCAGTGCCGGCCAGCATCGCGACATCGCGCACCGGCTGGAGCGGCTCACCGAATTGTGCCGCGAGCTGGGCAGCAATCGCGATATCCCACTGTTGCTTGAACGCATCCTGCTGACCGCGCGCGATATCACCCGCGCCGACGGCGGCACCCTCTACCGCACGACAGAAAATGGCGACGCGCTGAGCTTCTACATCTCGGTCAACCAGACCCTCAAGATGCACCAGGGTGGCAGCAGCGGTCAGCCGATCTCGATTCCCGATATCGCCCTGACGCTGCCGGACGGCCAGCCCAACCTGGCGGCGGTGGCGGCCTATTCCGCCAATACCCGCAATTCGGTCAACATCCCGGACGTCTACCAGGCCAGTGGCTTCAACTTCAACGGCATGCGCCTGTTCGACGAGAAGTATGGCTATCAGTCCAAGTCCATCCTGACGGTGCCGATGCAGGACCACGAGGGCGAACTGGTGGGCGTGTTGCAGCTCATCAATGCCATCGATGCCGACAGTGGTGAGCCGATCCCCTTCTCCGAGACCGACCAGCGTTTCATCGAGGCGCTGGCGTCGCAGGCGGCCATGGCGATGACCAACCAGCAATTGATCGGTCGCCTGGAAAACCTGTTCGAAAGCCTGATCAAGCTGATCAACATCGGCATCGGCGAAAAATCCCCGCATACCGGCCGCCATTGCGAGCAGGTGCCACAGCTGGCGATGATGCTGGCTGAGGCGGCCCACAATGCCACCGAAGGCCCGCTGGCTGATTTCCGCATGACCGATGCCGACCGTCGCGAGCTGTGGCTGGCGGCACTGTTGCACGATTGCGGCAAGATCGGCTCGCCCAGCCATATCGTCGAGAAGGCCACCAAGCTGGAGACCATCTTCGACCGTATCCACCTGATCGATACCCGTTTCGAGGTCCTGAAGCGCGATGCCGAAATCCGCATGCTGCAGGAAAAACTGGCGTTGGGCGCGGACCTGAGCGCGGACAAGTCGGCTGCGCTGGAAGCCGCCCTGCAGGCCGACGTGATGCAGATGGATGAGGAGCGGGCCTTCCTGCGCAAGATCAACTATGGCAACGAAGGCATGCGCGCCGAAGACCAGCAGCGCGTGCTGGATATCGCCGAGCGGACCTGGCGCGGCCCGGATGGCCAGCTGCGCAAGCTGCTCGATGACGAAGAGGCCGGCAACCTGCGCATCCGCGCCGGGACGCTCAACGACGCCGAGCGCGCCATCATCAACAACCACATCGTCATCACCATCCGCATGCTGGAGTCGCTGCCCTGGCCCAAGCAGCTCTCGCGGGTCACCGAATTTGCCGGCGGCCACCACGAGCGCATGGATGGCAAGGGCTACCCCAAGGGACTGACGCGGGACCAGATGTCGGTACAGGCGCGCATCATGGCGGTGGCCGACATCTTCGAGGCCGTCACCGCCGCTGACCGTCCCTACAAGCGCGGCAATACCCTCAACGAGGCGGTGGAAATCCTGGCCGGCTTCAAGGCGCGCGACCATATCGACCCGGACCTGTTCGACCTCTTCGTGCGGGAACGCATCTATGAAAAGTATGCCGAGCAGTTCATGCATCCCAGCCAGATCGACGAAGTCGACCTGTCGCGCATTCCCGGTCACGGCGGCTGAGAGCCGACACCCGGGCCAAGCTGGGTTATGCTCACGGCTGCATAAAGTCACCCGTCATTGAAGACGAGCCCGCTGCACGCGGGCTCGCATCGAGGAAAAGCACCACGTGTCCCAGGCAGTAACCCGATCTTCCGCTCCCGTCAGCCCGCCCGCCAGTTTCCTGCGCCGTCATTGGCGCGGCGATTATTCGCTCGGCCGTTCCTACTGGCTGCACACCGTCCTGCTGACCTCGCTGGTGCCGGCACTGGCCATCTCGGTCCTGGCGCGCCTGACCAATGACATGCCGGCACGCTATGGCATGGCCGGCGTGCTGGGGATCGCCGCCTTCAGCTACCTGGCCTGGACCTGGGGCGTCTGCGGCTGCTGGCGTTCGGCCAGCAAGCACGTGGCGCGGGGCGGACGCCGCTGGGCCGAGGTGGTGGTCAAGTTCCTCATTGTCTGTGGTGCCATCAGCATGGCCACCAGTACCTGGCGCGCCGCGCCCTCCTTGCGCGAACAGTTCGAGATCGCCCTGGGCAAGCAGCTGGGGCCGCCGGTGGTCTATCAGTTGAGAGTGGACGGCAAGTCGCTGCTGCTTCAGGGCGGCATGAACGATGGCGCGGCCGATGGCCTGGAACGCCTGCTGCAACAGCATCCTTCGGTGCAGACCGTGGTGCTGTATTCGGCCGGCGGCTGGGTGCGCGAGGGCAAGCTGGTGGGCGAGGTGATCCGTCGCCACCGGCTCAACACCTATGTGGAGCAGGAGTGTTCTTCTTCCTGCACGCTGGCCTTCCTGGCCGGCCGCGACCGCGCCATGGACCCGCGTGCGCATATCGGTTTTCATACGCTCTACACGGTGGGTGGTGACGACCGCATCAACAAGAGCTTCGACCGCAAGCTGACCTTCGACACCTACGGCAAGCTGGGTCTGCCGCACGATTTCATCGAACACATTGCCGATACCCCGGCCGCCCGCAGCTGGTATCCGGAACTGGGCCAGTTGCTGCAGGCCGGTGTCCTGACACGGCTGGCGCCAGGGGGCGAGACCGCGCAGATCGCCACCATCGCCAGCTCGCGCGACATCCTGGAAGCCGAGTTCAAGAAGGGCGCGCTGTTCGACATCATGGCGCGCTACCATCCTGCCGACTTTGCCCACACCATCGACCTGGCCTGGGCCAAGGTCCAGGCGCATGCGTCGGACGCCGACATCCTGGCGGTCGGCCGCGAGCAGGTCGGCCTGTTGAGCCGCCGCCTGCTGCCGATCGCTTCCGACGAATCCCTGGCCGAGTTCCAGCAGCTGCTGCTGGATGAAGCGGTCGCCCTGCGTGGCATCAGCACGGCGGCCTGCACCGAACTGATCTATCCACGCTCGCGCGCGGACGCCGCCGCCGGCCGCGAGGCACCGCAGGCCGTGCTGCCGCAGGAATTCGCCAACCGCGAGCAGCAGATGACCCAGCGCCTGTTGCGCGATGCCGATCCGGCCAATGCCGGTCGCTACACCCTGGCCGAGCGCACCCGCGTCTTCCGCAAGGCGCTGGCGCCGCTGACGCAGGAACAGTTGAAGCTGCTGTCCTCGGCGCTACGTCGCCAGGCCGATCCGGATGCCACCTGTGATGCCTCCATCGCCTACCTGCGCGCAGTCAACCAGCTGCCGCCGGAAGAGCGCAGGGTGGCGCTGCGGGTCCTCTATTCGCGCAACTGAGGCTGGCCATGACCCCATCTATCCCTCAACGTCCGCTGGCCGCCATGTTCCGCAGTCTGCTGTCGGCACTGCTGTGCGGCGTGGTCTACACGCTGCTGGCCATTCCCGCCGCCAACCTGCAGGACAGCACCACCCTGGCGCCGATTGCCGCCCCGGCCCCCGCGCTGATGATCGCGCTGCTGTGGCGCAAGCCGGCGCGCGACTGGTTCCCGTATCTGCTGGCGGTGTTCGTGGCCATGCTGGTGGTGGGCGACCGGGATAGCCTGCCAGTGCAGGTCGACGCCGGTTTCGCGCTGTTGAACGTGGTGCAGATCGTTGCCTGCATCTGGCTGGGGCGACGCTTCGTCAGTCGCGACGGGCAGTTCGACGGTCTCTACAAGCTGGGCCGCTTCGTGGCGCTCCTGCCCTTGCTGGTGGTGGCGCTGGTGGCGGCCCTGGGGGCAAGCCTGGCGGCCGATGTGATGCCGGCCGGCTGGTGGGCCGAATGGCGCACGTTGCTGGTGGGTAATGGTCTGGCGATCCTGGTCCTGACGCCGACCTGGCTGGTCTGGTCGCAGCTGCACTGGCGCAGCCTGCGCGGCGACCGGCCCTCCTTGCTCGGTGCCGCGGCCGTGGTGGGGGTATTGCTGGCATGTGCCGCCTGCGATTGGTCGGGCGAGGTGCAGCGTGTGCTGCTGTCGCTGGTGCTGGCCGGGGCTGCCCTGTATGGCGGCATGCGCAGTGCCACCCTGGTGACCAGCCTGGCCGCGGTGATGGCGGTTTTGCTCACGCTCTACGATATGGGCCCCTATCGCCAGGAAGGGCTGGACAGCACCTGGAGCCTGCAGGTCGACCTGGCCGGCCTGGCCATGCTGACCTTCTTCATCGCCGTGGCCATGCGCGAGCGGCAGGCGCTGGCGGCACGGATGGAACAGATGCGCCGCTTCGAATCGCTGGGATTGATGGCCGGTGGCATCGCCCATGACTTCAACAACGTGTTGGGCGCTGCGGGTGGCTATGCCGAACTGGCCCAGGAACAACTGGACCCGGCCGCGCCGGCCCAGCGCCCGCTGTCGGAGGTGGTATCGGCAGTGCGTCGGGGGCGCGAACTGACGGAGCAGATCCTGCTGGCGGGACGTCGCGGAGATCGCCAGCGCAGCCTGCTGGACCTGCGCGAGCCGGTGGCCGAGGCGGTGCGGCTGGCCCGTCCCTTGTGCCGGGCCGGCGTGGTAATCGAGTTCCAGCCACCGGCCCAGCCGCTGGCAGTGCAAGGCCATGCCGGGCAGCTCTCGCGCGTGGCCCTGAACCTGATCCGCAATGCCAGCCAGGCTGCGCGCAGCCGGGTGGTGGTCAGCCTGCATGCCGGAGAGGCGCCAGCCGAAGCGCCCCTGGCCGGCGACTTGCCGCAACAGCAGGCGGTGTGGCTGGAGGTGGTGGATGACGGCAGCGGCATCGCCCAGCAGCACCTGTCGCGGCTGTTCGAACCCTTCTTCACCACGCGCGACGGTCCGGGCGGCAAGGGAACCGGACTGGGTCTGGCCATCGTGGCCGGCATCGCCATCGAACACGAAGGCGGCGTGGCCGTTGCCAGTGATGCCGGGGGCACGCGCTTCCGGCTGTTGCTGCCGGCTGCGGCCGCCGCTGATCTACCGTCGCCTGCGGCAACACCGGAACCGACGTCCGACGCCGACCAGCTGCACGACGAACAAGTCGCCAGCGGGCAGGGCCAATGCATCTTCGTGGTCGACGACGATGCGGGCCAGCGCACACTGTGTGCGCAATGGCTGGATGCGCTGGGCTATGCGCCCATCGTCTTCGACGACCCGCTGCGGGCGCTGGAGGAATTCGCCCTGGAGCCGCTGGCGGTGGATCTGGTGATCACCGACCTGGACATGCCGCAGATGCAGGGTGATGCCCTCATCGCTGCCCTGCGCGAACTGCGCGCCGATCTGCCGGTGGTGTTGTGCTCCGGTCAGGCCCACGTGGTGGACCTGGCAAGGACGCTGGGCGTTGCCGGCCTGATCAAGCCGCTTGAGCGAGCTGCATTGCGACGCGCTATCATGACCGCGCTGCCCGATACCGAACAAGGAACTCCATGAGCACTACCCCTCCCATCCGGGTGCTGGTCGTCGATGACGACCAGGCCATGCGCCAATTGCTGGTCGACTACCTGAGCGGCCACGGCCTCTCGGTCGACAGCGCCGCCACCGGCGCCCAGGCCCAAAGCGCCGTGCAGGAATCGGTCTATGACATGGTGCTGCTGGACCTCGGCCTGCCCGACATCGATGGCGCCGAACTGGCGCGTCGCTGGCGGGCCGAGAGCAGCATGTCCATCATCTGCGTGACCGGGCGCAATGAAGAGGCCGACATGGTGATGGGCCTGGAGCTGGGGGCCGACGATTACATCACCAAGCCGTTTTCGCCCCGCGAAGTGCTGGCCCGCATGCGTGCCGTACTGCGCCGCACCGCCACGCCAGCCGCCCCCGCGGCGCCGGTGACCCGTAGCAAGCACCCGCGTGCCTATCGCTTCGCCGGCTGGGACCTGAACCTGAACACCCGTCGCCTGACCGCGCCGGACCAGCGCCAGGTGAGCCTGACCAATGCCGAATTCAGCCTGCTGGTGGCCTTCCTGGGCGCGCCGGGGCGCATCGTCTCGCGCGAGCACCTGCTGGAGAGCACGCGCGCCTTCGACGAAGTCTACGACCGTGCCATCGATGTCCAGATCCTGCGACTGCGCCGCAAGCTGGAAGCCGATCCCAAGAACCCGACCCTGCTGCGCACCGAGCGCGGCGCCGGTTATTTCCTGGATGCCGAGATCGAGACCCTGTGGGGCTAGCGCGGGACTGTCGGCGCGTCCCTCCCTGACGCATTGCGGTTCCTGCGGCGCAGCTGCGCGCCTGTCCATTTTCTGTTCCTTGTTTCTTTCATGACCACCGTCACTCCTCCGTCATCGCGCCTGCGCGAACTCCGCCAGAACGTGCTGGCCGGCCTCACCACTTCCTTCGCCCTGGTGCCCGAATGCATCGCCTTCGCCCTGGTGGCGCAGTTGAATCCGCTCATGGGGCTGTATGGCGCCTTCTTCATCTGCACCATCACCGCGCTGTTCGGTGGCCGGCCGGGAATGATCTCGGGGGCCGCCGGTTCGATGGCGGTGGTGATCGTGGCGCTGGTGGTGCAACACGGGGCGCAGTATTTCCTGGCCACGGTGGTGTTGTCAGGCCTGATCATGCTGGCCTTCGGTGCGCTCAGGCTGGGCAAGCTGGTGCGCATGGTGCCGCATCCGGTGATGCTGGGTTTCGTCAATGGCCTGGCCATCGTGATCGCGCTGTCGCAGCTGGAACATTTCCGTACCAGTACGCCATCCGGGCCACAGTGGCTGCAGGGGACGTCGCTGTGGATCATGATCGGCCTGACCCTGGCGACCATGCTGGTGGTGTGGCTCCTGCCCCGCGTGACCAAGGCCATTCCGCCTGCACTGGCAGCCATTCTCGGAGTGGGCCTGCTGACCTATGTCAGTGGCCTGCACACGCGTACCCTGGGCGACATGGCGCAGATCGCCGGTGGCTTGCCGCCGCTGCATCTGCCCAGCGTGCCGTTGACCCTGGAGACGCTGCGCATCGTCGGACCGTATGCGGTGCTCATGGCCATCGTCGGCCTGCTGGAAACACTGTTGACCTTCAACCTGACCGACGAAATCACCGCCAGCCGTGGCCAGCCCAACCGGGAATGCCTGGCGCTGGGCGCGGCCAATGTGGTCTCGGGCCTGTTCGGCGGCATGGGTGGTTGCGCCATGATCGGTCAGACCATGATCAACCTCGGCTCAGGCGGCCGTTCGCGACTCTCGGGCGTGGTGGCGGGGGTGATGATCCTGCTGTTCATCCTGTTCCTGTCCCCGGCCATCGAGCGCATCCCGCTGGCGGCACTGGCCGGTGTCATGTTCGTGGTGGCGCAGGAGACCTTTGCCTGGGGCTCGCTGCGGGTGCTGGGCAAGGTGCCGAGGAACGATGCGCTGGTCATCATCGCCGTCACCATCATTACCGTCTTGACCGACCTGGCGGTGGCGGTGTTGTGCGGCATCGTGATCGCCGCGCTCAACTTCGCCTGGGAACACGCACGCGAAGTGCGTGCCGAGGTGGTCGATGAAGAGGATGGCAGCCGTACCTACCTGCCGCATGGCACCCTGTTCTTTGCCTCGACCACGCGCTTCCTGGAACTGTTCGCGACCCAGGACGACCCGCAACAGATCACGCTGGATTGCCGCCACCTGCGCCTGGCCGACCATTCGGCCATTGCCGCCGTGCAGACGCTGGCCGAGCGCTATGTGCGGCTGGGCAAGGACTTGCGCGTGGTGGCACTGTCCCGGCGATGCCGCCAGTTGCTGCAGCGGGCGGGTGTGCCGCATGTGGACTGAGCCATGAAAAAAAACGCCCGCCCTCGATAAGGAGGCGGGCCAAAGTACCACGGGAAACTTGTCTGAAAAGCGGCTCGCATCGCAGGATGCGGGCCGTTTTTGTCTGGGTGTGCCGGGATTACAGACCCAGGAAATCCATCTTGCCCAGCTTGACGCCCTGGTGACGCAGGATGTCGTAGGCAGTAGTGATGTGGAAGAAGAAATTGGGCAGGCCGAACAGCAGCAGGTATTCGCGCGCGCTCATGCTGCGCTCTTCGCCGCGCAGCTTCATGGTGATGACACGGTCTTCCTGGCCGTTGACCGCATCGGCGGGAATGGATTCGAGGAAGACGATGGTCTTGTTGATGCGGGCCTGCAGTTCGTCGAAGCTGGTCTCGTCATCGCTGAAGGCCGGCGCGGCCACGCCCGAGAGGCGGCTGGCGGTGGCCTTGGCGGTGTCGCTGGCGCGCTGTACTTGCGCCGTCAGCGGGAACATGTCTTCGTACAGGCGTGCCGAGAGCAGCTGCTGCGGTTCCAGCTTGTGCTGGTCGGCATGTTGCTCGGCCTTGTCGAGCAGGGAGGACAGATTGTGCAGGGCGCGGATCAGCGGGGTGATGCCGACTTCGTGCAGGGTGATGGACATTTTTTTCCTGGATGAAAGTGGATGAGCGTCCCCGGAGACCGGGGACGGGAACATTACTGCCGTGAAGATACCTGCGTCGCAGCCGGCTGCGGCGTGCTCCAGCCGCCGCCGAGGGCGCGGATCAGGTTGACCGTGGAGCGGGCGCGCTCGCCATCGAGGGTGACCGAGGCGCGCTGCAGTTGCAGCACGGTGCGGTCGGCATCGATGACGTTGAAGTAGCTGACCGCGCCTTCGCGATACTGGGTGTGGGAGAGCCGGGCCGCACGCGAGGACGAGGCGACCGCTTCGTCCTGGGCGCGGTTCTGGTCGTCCAGGATGCGCAGGTTGGCCAGGTTGTCTTCCACTTCGCGGAAGGCATTCAGGACCGTGCCGCGATAGGTGGCGACCTGTTCTTCATAGCTGGCGCGGGCGCGATCGACGCCGGCCTGGCGACGGCCGCCATCGAAGATCGGCATGGTCAGGGCGGTGCCCACCAGCGGGCCGAGCAGGAAGGTGCGGCTGGACCAGTTGAAGAGATCACCCAGTTGGGCCGACTCGTAGCCCAGACCACCGGTCAGGTTAAGGGCCGGGAAGAAGGCCGACTTGGCCACGCCCACGCGGGCATTGGCGGCGGCCATGGCACGTTCGGCGGCAGCGATGTCGGGACGGCGCTCCAACAAGGTCGAGGGCAGACCGGCCGGGACCGAGATCGCCAGTCGCTTCAGCGGTTGCGGCGGCAGCGCGAACTCGGCCGGGGTACGGCCCAAGAGGATGGCCAGGGCGTGTTCGGCGGTGGCGCGCTGGCGGGCAATGCCCAGCGCTTCCGATTGGGCCGAGGCCAGTTCGGTACGGGCGCGGGCCACGTCGACTTCACTGATGTCGCCCTCATCGAAACGGCGCTGCACCAGGCGCAGCGATTCCTGGCGCAGGTCGACGGTGCCGCGGTAGAGCTCGGCGGCGGCATCCAGTTCACGCACCTGGAAATACTGTTGCGCGACGTCGGCCTGCAAGGCCAGCAGCACCGAATGGAACAGCGCTTCGCTGCGCTGGGCATCGGCGGTGGCGGCATCGACCGTGGAGGCGACGCGGCCGAACAGGTCCACTTCATAGGACACACCCAGTTGCGCCCGGTACAGGGTGTTGGGCTGGGTGTTGGCATCGGCCGGCAAGCCCTGCGAGGCCGGCGAGGGCCGTTGACGCGTGGCACCCAGGCCGGCGTCGATCTGCGGGAAGTAACCAGAGCGTGCATCGCGGGTCAGTGCGCGTGCCTGGCCCAGCCGCGCGGCGGCCGCCTTGAGGTCCTGGTTGGCCTGCTGAGCGCGGTCTTCCAGGGCGTTCAACTGGTCGTCGCCGAAGATCTTCCACCATTCGCCGCGGGCGATGTCTTCGGCGGGCTGGGCGGCCTTCCATTGGCTACCGTTTTCACCGGTCTGGGTGGTGGGGGCGGCTTCCTTGAAGGCGGCCGGGGTATCCACCGAGGGACGCTCGTAGGTGGGCGCCACCGAGCAGCCTGCCAGCACCAGCAAGGTGGCCAGCAGGGCCGAGCCGATGCGCACGGGGCGCAGCAGGCGGGTCATCGATTGAGTCATCATTTTTCTTGCTCCATTCATGGGCTGATCCGGGGATCAGCGATCATCCTGCGGGCCAGGGGCGGCGTGGCTGACTTGCGGCACATGCGAACCGGCGGTCATCGGGGCTTCATGATGAGAGGCCGAGTGCAGCTGGCGGCGGTCGATGGTGCGCAGCAGGACGTAGAACACCGGGGTCAGGAACAGACCGAACAGGGTCACGCCCAGCATGCCGAAGAACACCGCGATGCCCATCGCATGGCGCATTTCCGAACCGGCGCCAGAGGAGGTTACCAGCGGCACCACACCCATGATGAAGGCGATCGAGGTCATCAGGATCGGGCGCAGACGCAGGCGGCTGGCTTCGATGGCGGCTTGTACGGCGGTACGACCTTGCATCTCCAGTTCGCGGGCGAATTCCACGATCAGGATGGCGTTCTTGGCCGACAGGCCCACCAAGACCATCAGGCCGATCTGGGTAAAGATGTTGTTGTCGCCACGGGTCAGCCAGACGCCGGTCAGGGCGGCCAGGATGCTCATGGGGACGATCAGGATCACGGCCAGCGGCAGGGTCAGGCTTTCATACAGGGCAGCCAGCACCAGGAACACCAGCAGCACGCTGATCGGGAACACCCACACGCCGGCATTGCCTGCGAGGATCTTCTGGTAGGTCAGGTCGGTCCATTCGAACTTGATGCCACGTGGCAGGGTTGCAGCAGCCACGCGTTCGGCGGCGGCCTGGGCCTGGTCCGAGGAGTAACCCGGGGCCGGGCCGCCGTTGATGTCGGCGGCGGTGTAGCCGTTGTAGCGCACCACCATTTCCGGGCCGAAGGTCTGCTTGACTTTCACCACCGAGGACAGCGGCACCATCTCGCCGGCAGTGTTGCGGGTCTTCAGCTGGGCGATGTCCTCGGCCTTGGCGCGGAAGGGTGCGTCAGCCTGGGCACGGACCTGATAGACACGGCCGAAGCGGTTGAAGTCGTTCACATACAGCGAACCGAGGTAGATCTGCATGGTGTTGAAGACGTCGGTCACCGGGATGCCGAGCTGCTTGGCCTTGACGCGATCCAGTTCCACATCCAGTTGCGGCACGTTGATCTGGTAGCTGGAGAACATCGGACCCAGCGCCGGTTCCTTGGCGGCGGCCTTCATGAAGGCCTGTGCGGCCTTGTCCAGTTCGGCGTAGCCCAGTGCGTCACGGTCTTCGATCTGCATCTTGAAGCCACCCAGGGTACCCAGGCCCATCACCGGCGGCGGCGGGAAGACGGCGGTGAAGGCTTCCTTGATACCGCCGAACTTCTTGTTCAGCGAGGCGGCGATGGCATTGCCCGAGAGCTCCTTGCTCTTGCGCTCTTCGAAGGGCTTCAAGCCCACGAAGACGATACCGGCCGAGGAACTGTTGGTGAAGCCATTGATGGACAGGCCGGGGAAGGCAATGGCGCTGGCCACACCCGGTTCCTTCAACATGATGTCGCTCATCTTGCGCATCACTTCTTCGCTGCGGTCAATCGAAGCACCGTTGGGCAGTTGCGCGAAGGCCACCAGGTATTGCTTGTCCTGGCCCGGCACGAAGCCGCCGGGGACGATGTAGGAAACGCCCAGGGTTGCGGCCAGCAGCACCACATAGACACCCATGGTGGCGCCCTTGCGCTTGATCACGCCGGTCACGCCGCCGCCGTAGTTGTCGGAGGCGCGGTTGAAGAAGCGGTTGAAGCGGATGAAGAAGCCACCCAGGAAGCGGTCCATCTGGCGCGTCAGCCAGTCCGGCTTGTCACCATGACCCTTGAGCAGCAGGGCGGCCAGGGCCGGGGACAGGGTCAGCGAGTTGAAGG
>Ga0308159_1000611_pt1 | contig 74720 bp, 55 predicted proteins | sample PhyCR1_FD_201040 | JGI IMG/M metagenome (GOLD analysis project Ga0308159, IMG submission 201040) | Phyllosphere microbial communities from UC Gill Tract Community Farm, Albany, California, United States - DLSLC.R1 | ecosystem: Host-associated > Plants > Phyllosphere > Unclassified | place: USA...
TGGTCGATGATCTCATCGCCACCGGCGGCACGGCGCTGGCGGCGGTGGAACTGCTACGCCGGGCAGGGGGTGAGGTGGTGCATTCGCTCTTCGCCATCGACCTGCCTGACCTCGGCGGCGCGCAGCGTCTGCGCGATGCAGGCGTTCCGGCCGAGGCGCTGATGGCCTTCGCGGGGCATTGAGGCGCTAAGGGAAAAAGCCCAGCCCTGCCCCTCCCGCAAGCGGGAGGGGAATGAGAGGTCGGGTTTCCCCTTCCCGCAAGCGGGAGGGGCAGCGAGACTTAGTCCGCAGGACTTAGTCGCAGCGGGGTGGGAGGGTGGACCTGCCGCTCACGCCGCCACCGTCTCCTTGGCCTTCTTCCCACCCTTCTTCGCCCCGCCTTCCGGCTCCTCCAGCAGTGTTTGCACCGCCTTCGAGGTGACGACCGTGCCCAGTTCGGTCAGCGCGAAGAAGTTCGCCTCGATGTCGGCCAGATCGTAGAGGTAGTTCACCATGACCCCGTGCGCCTGCTTCTGCCCATTGGCGGAGAGGTCCGCATTGGCATGCACCGCCTCAAGCCGCGCGCCGTTGCCGAGGTGGAATCGCGCCACCGGATCGAGCGGCTGCCCGCCCTTCTTCGCCTCGACCAGGTAGCGCGCTGCCAGCCTGCGCAATTCCTGCGCGCCGGGGACCGGGGTATCGGCGTCCTGCTCCTTCGCCAGCCACTTGGCAAAGCCCGGCACCGGCGAGAGCGTGGCGAACGTCTTGAGGTGCGGCAGTTCCTCCTTGAGCAGCCCGACCACGCGCTTGATCAGGTGGTTGCCGAAGGGAATGCCCTTCAGCCCGACCTGGCAGTTGCTGATCGAATAGAAGATCGCGCAGTTCGCCTCGCGCGGGGCGATCGTCTCACGCTCCTCGGAGATGATCTCGTGGATGGAGCCGGGAATCTGCTGCGTCAGCGCGACTTCGACGAAGATCAGCGGATCGTCCTGCATCTGCGGGTGAAAGAAGCCGTAGCAGCGCCGATCGACCGGCTCGACTCGGCGGCGAAGGTCGTCCCAGCCCTGGATCTGGTGGACCGCCTCGTAGCGGATGATGCGCTCCAGCAGCTGCGCGGAGCTGTCCCAGCCGATCCGCCGCAGTTCGAGGAAGCCGGCATTGAACCAGGCCGTGAAGGCGTTCTCCAGATCACGGTCGAGCGCGGCCAGGCCCGAGGTGGAGGCCGAGCGCGGCACCGCCAGCAGGTCTTCGCGCAAGTCGATCAGGCGCTGGGTGCCCTGCGGCGCCAGGTTGAGCTGGTTGATCAGCCGCCGGCTGGGTGACTTGCTGGCGACGTTGAGGGCGAGGGCGGAAGCCTCGTCCCGCTTGTCGTTCCATCTGGCGATGGCCTGGTCGATGGCCTTGGCGTCGGCCGGGTGGAGGTCGTGCACCTTGCCGAGAAACTCCTGCCGCGCGGCAAGGTCGCTCGCTTCGTAGAGATCGAAGAACGCCGAGGCGAGCGCCGGTCCCGAAGCCCGCCCGCGCAGCGAAAGCAGGGCGTCGGCAAGGTCGAGCAGGCTCTCCCCGCTCGCGGGCCGGGGGGCGACGCCGATGCCGCGCAGCAGCTTGCCCAGCCCGGAATTCATCAGCAGATCGAGCGGGTTGCGCCGCCGCGCGGAAGCGGTTTCGGCGGGAGTGCGCGTCCGGGGCGTGTTCATCAGGACCTCGTTCTCGTCAGCTGCTTTGGGACGTCAGGCTATCATCGCTGCACCTGCGAGAGAATACGTCGAAGCCGGGATGCGCGACGTTCGGGGCAGGAAGAATGGTCCGGATCGGCAGTTTTCCGTGCCTCTGGCCACAGAAGCCGCCGGGGCGATCCTCGGATGTGCGCCTGTCATGTTGCAAGAATGCAAGAGAGGCGTTGACGTCGATGCCCCGACCGTGGCAAGCGCCTCCCACGACGCGGCCCGGGATACCACGGGGCTCGCGGTACGGCGCGATGAGCGGGTATAGCTTAGTGGTAAAGCTCCAGCCTTCCAAGCTGGCTATGCGGGTTCGATTCCCGCTACCCGCTCCAGCCACCCTTCCAAAATAGCCTGAAAATGCTATGAAACCCGCAGAAAACCAAGACTTTTGTGTCTTGGTTCGTCCGGGTATGACCACCTAAATCCACCCCCATCCGCCCCATATGGGGGCCAAACGGGGGCATGGCATTTTCCGGGCGATTAGCGTGGCCCCCCAAGCGGGGGCCACGCCGCGGAAAAGGCAACGAATCATGGCACTTACCGATGTCGCTATCCGAAACGCCAAGCCACGGGCCAAGCCATACAAGATGGGAGATGCTCTGGGCCTGTTCCTTCTCGTCCAGCCGACCGGGGGCATCTTTTGCACCGTTTGGCCCGCGCTGGCGCAAGCTCCGATGGAAGGGATGACGGTGGCGGTCGTAATTAGGTAACTGCACCGTGCTGGCGGCAGAGTCGCGCCAGCGACTGGAGAATGTTGATGGCTGCCGAGAATTTGAGCCCTGAGCACGAACGGAACGCTGCGATCTATGTCGCTGTGATCGATGGGGCGACCTTCGGCCAGCTTGCCGGACGGTATGGCATCAGCAAAGTCCGGGTGCAGAAGGCCTACGCTCGCGAGCGCACGAACGCTTGGGAAGCGCGCAAGCGTGGTGAGACCAGCTACCTTGATCGGCCCATACCGGCGGACGTTTGAGGCGTGCGGCATTAAAGGCATGGATCCGACGGCGCTCCTCGCTGAAGAGCGGACGGCAGAATTGCTGTCACAGCACTGGGTATTTTTCGACCGGGCTCCATGAGTACCCGCACGCCATCTCATCCGCGATCGAGCCAGTCGTTCCATTTCTCCGGATATGCGTCGAGCGGCCGGGCGCGGGCCGGATCAGGACGTCTGCCGGGCACCTCGTCCGCCTCGTAGACACCCTGCTGGTCGATCTGGGGAAGCCCCATCTCCCAGAAGGTCAACGTCCGGAGAGGAGAAGGGGTATCGAGGGCGATCGCCGCAACCGGTTGATAGTTAGGTGAGTCCGCGCGCGGGTAACATTGCGCCCATGCTCCCCCGGGTGCTCTGCCGTTCGTCCCCTTCCGGCGCCGCCAATCCGGGCAGAGCGGTATCGACCGTGACCGGCTCGTCGCTCTTCGCCAGCGCGACAGCTTCCGCCTGCGTCGCCACCGACGGGGGCGATCCTCGCAACGGCATGCCCGCCGTTTCCTTCACAGTGAGCATCGTCAGCAGCCCGATCGTCGCTGCACCCATCAGGTAATAGGCCGGCACCAGCGGATCGCCGGTCTTCTCGACCAGCCAAGCCGTCAGCAGCGGCGTGGTGCCGCCGAACAGCGAAACCGAGACGTTGAACGCGATCGACAGAGCACTGTAACGAACCGGGGTGTAGAACAGCGCGGGCAGCGTCGAGGGCATCGAACTGGTGAAGCACACCAGCGTCACTCCCAGCAGCATCAGGCCGAGGAAGATCAGCCAGTCATTGCCGGTGCCGATCAGCAGCATGCACGGGATCGACAGCAGGATCAGCGCGGCGCAGGCGCCGATGATCATCGGGCGGCGGCCCAGACGGTCGCTGAATAGCCCGCCCACGATGTTGAGCGGCATCATGATCACCATCACGAGGATGATGAGCAGCAGCCCCTTGCTTGTCGCATAGCCCATCGTCACGCTGAGATAGTTGGGCATGTACGTCAGCAGCATGTAGTCGGTGACGTTGAACACCAGCACCAGCCCCACGCATTTCAGCAGCTGCGCGCGGTGGCGGCGGAACAGGTCGCCCAGCTTCGGGCGATCGACCTCGCGCTTGTCGACTTCCTCGGCATAGGCCTGGAACGCGGGCGTCTCCTCCAGCTTCAGGCGCATGTAGAGGCCCAGCAGGCCGAGCGGCCCGGCGACGAGGAACGGGATGCGCCAGCCCCATGCCAGCATGTCTGCCGGGGTCAGCGTCATCTGCAGCGCGGTGACGGTGCCCGCGCCCGCGATATAGCCGCCCAGCGTACCGAATTCGAGCCAGCTGCCCATCTGCCCGCGCCGCCGGTCGGTGGAATATTCGGCGATGAAGGTTGCCGCGCCGCCATATTCGCCGCCGGTGGAGAAGCCCTGCAGCAGCCGTGCGGCGAGAAGCAGCAGCGGCGCCGCGATGCCGATCTGCGCATAGGACGGGATCAGCCCGATCGCGAATGTGCCCGCCGCCATCAGGATCATCGTCAGCGCCAGGATCTTGTGACGCCCATAGCGGTCCCCCAGCGGACCGAACACCAGCCCGCCGAGCGGCCGTACCAGAAACGCCGCCGTGAAAGTCGCGAACGTGGCGATCAACTGCACGCTGGCGCTGCCGGTGGGGAAGAAGACGTGGCCCAGCGTGATGGCGATGTAGCCGTAGACGCCGAAGTCGAACCACTCCATCGCATTGCCGAGCGCGGCGGCGCCAACGGCGCGGTTGAGGGTGGATCGGTCGACGACGGTCACGTCGTCTACGGTCAGTTCGCTGCTGCGTTTGAACCAGCCGTATTGGGCGCTGAGCGCCTGGCTAGCGGACATGTTTTTCTCCGGTTTCCGCCGAAAGCGAGCGCGGACAAGGCGCGCGGGTGCACATGACGGATGCGGCCGACGAACGGCCATGGATCTGAAGCGACGCCGAAAACGGCATCAAGCGGGTCCGGCGGTCCCTAGAGAGGGAATCGCGGGAGGGGGAAACGGATGGACGAGCTGTGCGCCCACCGGGGTGAAGCGAGGGTTTTGAGCCGTTTCAACGGCAGAACGCCGCGATGGTTCCCCCGTGCGGCGGCGGTGCCGTTCGCGTGTTTCGCTGCCGTCTGCCGAATTACGATGGAAACCCTGGGGCTGCCGGGCCACAAGCTGCACTTATGAAGACATCCCTGACATTCGTTGCCGGACTCGCGCTTGTCGCCGCTCTTTCCACCCCCGCCTTCGCGCAGGAGGGGATCGAGGCGCTGATCGGGCAGGTTGCCCCTGATGCGCAGGGTGGCGCGCAAGTGGACGTGCGCCTGCTCAACACCGGCATCGCCGCCGCAACCGCCACCCTGCCCGAAACCGTCGAGGCGCGTCTGGCTCACGCGGGCGCCTTCGGGACCGGCCGTACTGTCATCCTGCACCGCGACCCGGATGACCCTGCCGTGCGCGCGATCGCCCCGGGCAGCTTCGTGAGCGCGCGCTATCGCCTTGCCGCCGACGGCTTCGAGAACGGCGCTCTGCTATCGGTCCCCGCATGGGGCGGGCAGTCGGTCACGCTGGCTGCGGCGCCGAGCGTCGCGGCGCCCGATAGCGCTCCGCAGGTTGCCGCCACGACGGGTGCGCCAACGCCGCCGGTCCCGGCCACCCCGCCGCCGAGCGACCGCACCGTAGGCAATGCCTTCCTCGCGAACCTCAGCGCCAACGAGCCGATCTACGCGGTCTACGGCCCGGGCACCGACGACGAGGCGCGCATCCAGCTCAGCTTCCGTTATCAGCTGTTCGGCAGCCGCGCCCGCGAAGGGGGCAAGTCGCTCGGCGACGGGCTCTATTTCGCCTATACCCAGCGCATGTTCTGGGATCTGGGCGCGAAGTCCTCGCCGTTCCGCAACATCGATTTCCAGCCCGAGGTGTTCTACATCACCCCGCCCAAGGCGCTGTCGGACGCCGCCACGGTCAGTGCCCAGATCGGCATGCGCCACGAATCGAACGGACGCGACGGCGAGTTCTCGCGCAGCCTCAACACCGTCTACATCGCGCCGATGGCCGCCTTCTCGCTCGGCGGCGATGTGCGCCTGACGGTGGCCCCGCGCGCGTGGTTCTACGCGGGCGACCTGTCGGACAACCCGGACGTGCGCCGCTATCGCGGCAACACCGGCCTGTTCTTCGAGATCGGGCAAGAGAACGGCCTGCGCCTCTCGTCCTCCAGCCGGTTCAACTTCGGCAGCGGCAAGGGCGCGATTTCGGCGGACATGTCGTATCCGCTGCGCCGCCTGCTAGGCGGAGGCCCGGACTTCTACCTCTTCGCGCAGAGCTTCACCGGCTATGGCGAGAACCTGCTCGACTACAACAAGCGCGTCAGCCGCCTGCGCCTCGGCGTGGCGTTGGTGCGGTGACCCGCCGGAACGGTGTCGTTCCCGCGGCATTATCCACCCCAGTATTCACGAGCGTGCAAAGCCAGGTTTACGATCCGGAATTATAATCCGTTCGAAAGGATAGAACTTGGGCGGTAGAACGTCCGAAATATGTCGCGATTGATTTTCTCCAATCTCTAGCGGCTCGATTTGAGACTTTCGCGACTGTTGCTTCTGAGCTCACGAATCAAGAGACCAGGCACTCTCAGTGTTCCGATTGCTAACCATCCTTTGGCGTCAGCCGCCCTTGTTTCGGTTGTTCACGAATAAACTCGCTCTCCTCCAAGCGGTCGTTCTTACGTGATTTCGGATAATGGCGGTTGTAACGGGTGGCTACCGCCCAATGGGCCTGAAAATCGCCCAAAGCGTTCTTGACCCGCGCGCGACACATCCCACAAACAGCTCTGATGGATCATGATTTCGCCAACTTATCCCAGTCTCAGTTCGAGGATCTTTGCCGCGATCTGATCGGTGCTGAACTTGGGGTTCGGTTCGACGCCTTCCCTGAGGGGCCTGACGACGGCATGGACGGGTCGGTCTCTACCTCCGATGACGATCGCTAACGCAGCCTTGGAGCCTTGCGCCGAAACGCGATGTAGGATTCTATATTGAGTACCGGATTGGTTACTTTAATCGCATCGCGCTCCGCTTCCGCGCCTAACAAGAAAGACACGATCATAACTTCGCTTTGCAGAAGGTTCAGCAGTTCGTTTAAAGGCTGATCGTCAGAATTTTTGAGCCGCAATGAATTATCGCCATTCCTTCCATGCCGGCAATAGCGCCGATGTCGTCAAACACAGCCTCCTCATCGCCTTGGTGCGGGCCTTGCAGCAGAAGCCGGGCGCGCTGACTCTGATCGATACCCATGCCGGTTGCGGGCTGTACGATCTTGGCGGTGACGAAGCTCAACGCACCGGCGAGGCCGCGCACGGCGTTCTGCAGGCCTTTGCGGACCCGAACCCCTTGCTGGACGACTATCGTGCCGCCGTGCAGGCGGTAAATGTGGGGGGAGAACCCCAGCTTTACCCCGGCTCGCCTCAGTTTCTGACGCAGCTTTTGCGCGAGCAGGATTTACTGATCCTCAACGAAAAACACCCGGAAGACGCTGACACCCTGCGCGGCGTGATGCGGGGCACCGGTGCGGCCGTGCATCAACGCGACGCTTACGAACTGTGGCTGGCTATGGTGCCGCCCCGCACCGCGCGCGGGGTGGTGGTGGTCGACCCGCCCTATGAGCAGACGGACGAACGCGCACGCATCGCCACCACCCTCTCCGCCGCTCACCGCAAATGGGCGCATGGCGTGACGGTGATCTGGTATCCGCTGAAAGACGGCGCCACGCACCAGCGATGGAAGGCGCAGTTGCGCAAGCTCGGCATCCCGAAATTGCTGGTGGTGGAGCATTGGCTCTACGATAGCGAGCAGCCCGGCATCTATAACGGCGCTGGCCTCTTCATCGTCAATCCGCCCTACGCGTTCACGCAAACACTGGCTCCACTGCTGGAAGCTTTGCGCGCGGCGTTAGCCCCCGAAGGACACAAGGGCGAGATTATATGCGATTGGTTGGGCGGCTGAAATGCCCCTATCCTTCCCTTCTTTCGGAGGGGGGAAGGGCCGGGCGCTGAAGGACGCCGCCTGCACAGGCAATCAGGCTGCGTTCGCCGCATGCCTCAAGGAAGTGGACGCGTATCAGGCGACGATCATGAGTGAAGGGTGGAGTGTAGCTGCCGGTATGCTAGAGGCATGTCATGCTTCACAAACATGGCCGTGGCGGCACCGTCGAAATCGATGGGTTCAAATATGACTGGGAACTCCTCACCGACCCTCAATTATCTTCTTCCGATGGCTGGAAGGGCATGACGGTGTCCCTGCGTCAGCACGACATGCCACGTGAAGCAGTGCTGGAATTTCCGGCGCCAAAGCGCCTGTTGAAAGGATTGCCGAAAGGGCGATTGCATATCAACGACACGATTGCTTCACGCGGCGTGCGAGCAGCATTGTCGGCAGGATGGGATCCGACGTCGCGAGGCAAACCTATTGTATTTATGGTCGATGCCAACGGCGACTAAGCGGATGCAAATCGTGGACGCGCACACCGCAGATGTAAACTTAGTCGGACAAGATAGTGCCATTCCTACTTCGTGACCGACAAAGCAGACGGGCTGCACCTGGGGAATGGAAATCGGCGATTGAGCGACCAACCAGGGTCGGAACGGATCTTCGCATTGAGTAGAATCGCAGCACGACCACGCCCTGCCCTGCCGAACGGCGGGGCAGGGCAGGGCGTTTGATCAGAATGTGAAGCGTGCGCCGATCTTGAACGTGCGCGGCTCAATCACGCGGCTGAGACGCCCCTCGACCGGGCCATGGGTATCGAACGTCGGGATGTAGGATTCGTAGTAGTACGCGATGTCCTTGTCGTGGCTGTCGAAGATATTCAGCACCTCACCGTAGATCTCGATCTTGCGGCCCTTCCATGCGGCGCGGGCGTTGACGATCGTGCTGCCCTTGTCGCGCACCGAATTGTCCTCGATCAGCGGGTAGGGCCCCAGATGCCGGACGCGCACGCTCGCCTCCCATGAGTCGAGCACGATCGCCGCGCCGGCAGAGACCGCGTTCTCGACCGCGTTGGGAATGCGATCGCCATTGTCGTAACGCGAGTGACTGGCGACATAGCTGCCGTCGAGTGCCAGCCACGGCAGCGGCCGCCAGAACCCGACTACCTCGTAGCCATGACGCTTGCTGGCGCCAGTCGGCTCCACCGCGTTGGAATCGCCGACGAAGCGCAGTTCGCTGCCCACGTCGAGCCACCAGTACGTGGCCGTCAGCGAGACGGTGCCCAGTTGCAGGCGCCCGCCCAATTCCTTGCCGGTGCCGCGCACGAGCACGGGCACGGGGGATTCCACGTTTATCGCGCCGCGCACGTCGTTGGAGTGGAAACCGCGTCCCCAGTTGGCGTAGACCTCGAACTGAGGGACGATCTCGTAGGCTGCAGATACCTTGGGTGATATGATGGAATCATGCCCACTGCCGGTTCCCAGATCGGCCGCCACGGCATCTCGCGCGCGAACCGTGTAGCGGTAGTAATCTGCCCGCATGCCGCCGGTCAGCCTGAGGCCACGCGCCGGCTTCCAGGTCGCTTCACCGTAGAGCGCGCCGGACAGTTCCTCGACGTGGTATCGTCCCAGTGAGGACAGGAAGGCGCGGGTGTCTGCGCGATTTACCCCGACATTGCCGATGTGATCGTAGCGGTTTTCGGTTCCCACGCTCAATTGCAGCGTCGAGTCCACATCCCACTGCTTGCGCGCGGTGAGGCCCACGATCCAGCGCTTGTCGAACTGGTCGATCTGCGCACTGGTGCCATCGGGATCGGCGTACGTCGGGTTCGAATACATGTTCCAGTTGTAGTACTGGGCATAGACATTCGCGTTCCAGCTCGGCTGCCGCATCGCGATGTTGCCAACCCAGCGTGTGGTGCGGCCGCGCGCCGAAGGATCGGGCGAGCAGAACTCGTCAGGACACAGCGCGCTGCCGATGATCCGCTCCGGGATCTGCTCGGTCGGCCGCCAGGTGGCGTGGTAGGCATGGAGCGAAGCTTCGAGGGTGCCTCCGCCGGTGGGCGCGGTGTACTTCGCGAAGCCGGAGTAATGCCGAAGGTATTCCGCCTCCTGCCAGGGCCCGTCATAGCGCTTCGCCTGCCCCACCAGCGTCAGGCTGCCGCCCGCCACATCCTTGACGGTTCCACCGGCGGCCAGGCGCCCCGACATGTAGGATCCCCCTTCGACCGAGATCCACGGGCGGTCGAACCCATCGATAGTGGTCATGGAGGCCGCGCCCGCCAGTGCGAAGTCGCCGCCATCGGCGCGGTACGGTCCCTTGCGAAAATCCTCTCGGGCGACGACCTCGGGGATCAGACCGTTGAGATCGAGATAACCCTGGCCGTGACCATGGCTACGCAGGTTCATCTGCACGCCGTCGATGTAGGTCGTGAAGTCGGTGCCGTGATCAAGGTTGAAGCCGCGAAGGAAGTACTGGTTAGCCTTGCCGCTGCCCGAATGCTGCGCCGCCACCATGCCGGGCACCGCCTCGAGCAGTTCGGCGACCCGCAGCAGCGGACGGACCAGCAGGTCGGATCCGCCGACGCTACCTTCGCTGGCGGCATGAGCGGTGCCGATCTTGGCCTCGCCGCGTCCGAACACCACGATCTCACTGAAGCCGCCGGGTGCGATGTCGGCGGGGACCTCTTTGGCTTGCGCTGGCACCGTCGCCAGTACCATTGCGCTGCCAGTCGCGATCCCTGCCGCGATGCGCACCAGCGCAACGGTTGTCATCAAATTCATCGTCATTCCCCCCGGCGCCTGCGACTGGGTGGGAGACGTGCCGCCATAAAGACGGTCGGCACGCGCCTGCGGCCGGACGCCGCGGGCGACCGTCTGCGCGAACCGATGCGGCCTCCACCGCTGGTTCGTCGCTCGAACGGAATGATTCCGGGCCCTGGCCACCCCCTGGACCACGGCATGAGCGACCAGACGCAGGCAGGTCTCCTGGCTCACGGGTCAACGCAGCGATGCACGGCCTTCCCAGGCCTCGCATGTTGCAGCGTCCGGCCCAGTGACTGGCGGCAGGACCCTTCGCCCCGCCGCGCATATGCATCGCGCTCACCGCTTACAGTTGCAGGGACAGCCTCGGATTCGAGGGGCAAAAACCCCTCTCACCGCGTTCCCTTTTAAGCCTCTTTCGAAGCACCGGCGCGATCTCGTCCGCGCCGATGAGGGCGCAGGCACAGCGCGCTATCCCAAGCCTTCCCAAGACACAAGAGTGTCTGATTGGTCGCAGAATGTTTCTGGAAATATCGCGCGGCGCCGCAGCGGAAAGATTGCGGATATAAAGAAAGCAGACAGGACGGAGTAGACGTAGGCAATCCGAGTCTGAGTGTCAGCTAAGGATCGACGGCAGTAGCGATTGACAGACACCTTATGAGCACCGTCCAGCCGGGTATTGGTAATTATAAGTAAATGTCAATATGGGTGCTGTACCATTCGTCGATCGTAAGGCTGCGCCCAAACTCTGTCGATAGTCCGATTTTTCAAAGGATTTCATGCCTATCGACACGATCAGTTCTAACACCTCGCCTTTGCTATCCTCGGGCAGTTTAAGAATCCTCGTCGCGATGGCTAAGGTGTCCGTCGCGGCGAGGAAAGCTTGCTTCCGAACTGATGGTTTCCAGATCCCGGCCGTCAACGTGTATTTTTACGCAGCGAGACTTCGTCGAGCGCTTCGCCGGTGGCAGTGTAGGCGCGGTAGGTCAGGTGATCCGGAGTCACATCGATAACTTGATAGGCCTGCGTGCGTGACGCCGACTTGCGCGCCCAGGTCAAGCTGCCGACATCGTACATTTTGGGACCGGCCACCGACACCGCATACGTTGAGCCGGCATCGTCGGTGGTCGGGCCGTCTGGGCCGATTGCGCCGCGTGCATAGCCATGGTCGTGGCCCTGCAGCACCAGATCGACCTTGTACTTGTCGATCAGAGGCTTGAGAGCTGCACGTACTTTCGGGTTGTCGCGGCCCGGTTCGCTGGAGAACAGCGGGAAGTGCAGGAACATCACCGTCCAATGGCTGGGGTTGTGCGCCAGAAGGCCATCGAGCCACTTGATGATGGATTTCCTCGCCTTCTCATCGCGGTCGACCTGCATGGAATCGATCGAGATCAGGCGCAGGCCCTGATAGTCGGTGTACCAGCTGGTTTCGCGGCTGGCGGGAACGTCGGCCGGGCCGTCTTCGGGCAGGGTGAACTGGCGGCGCCACTGGCCGTTGATCGAGGAGCCGGCGCGGGCGGTCTCGTCCTTGACGTATTCGTGATTGCCCGGCGTCGGCATCTGCGGGGTCTGGGCATAGAGGAAGCCGCCGGCCGCGAACCATTCGCCCCATTCGGCGTCGCTGTCGTGGCGATTGATGAGATCGCCCGCGTGGATCGTGAACGCCGCGTCGCCCGCCTGCCGGAAGGCCATGCGCAGCGTGCGCGAGGCTTCGGACAGGATCTGGTTCTGCATGTCGCCCATGTAGATGAAGCGGAACGGCTTCGCCTCGCGCGAGGCGGTGCGGAACTGCAGCCATTCGGACCAGTGCGTGCCGTCGCCCACGCGGTAGGCGTAGACGGTGTCGGCCTGCAGGCCCTTCAGCACCGCCGAGTGATAGGCGGCGCGAAAGGCGGGATCCTCGCGCACGGGCAGGACGGCGTCGTCGGTCGTCGCGGCGAGGGTCATCGGGGACTTCACGAAGTCCGGGCCGCTGGTCGCCACCGCATATTGCACTTGCCCGGCGGAGCCCGGCGCCGAGCGCCAGGTCACCGCCATCTCGCTCGCCGGGTCGGCGGTGAGGTTGAGCACGATGCGCTCGGGATTCACCGTCGCCGGGGCGAGAATTACGGCCGGGGGTGCGGCGGGAACGGCATCTGCCGCTCCCGCCGCGCTGAGGGGAAACGCGCTCAGCAACAGCGCGCTGGCAAGGGTTCGGGTCGCAGTCATCCTTGTTCCCCTCAGAAGATCATGTTGAAGCCGAGCGTCATGCTGCGGCCGTTCTTGACGTAAGCGCGGCTGGCGCCGGTGCCGGACGAGACGGTTTCCCAATATGTGTGGGAATCGAAGAGGTTGCGGACCTGGAACTGGATCGACGACTTCTTCATGAAGGTCTTGCGGAAGGTCAGGTCGACGAAGCTGTAGCCCTGTTCGTAGGGATTGTTGCCGAAGTCGTTGATACCGCCCATGAACTCCGACTGGTAGTTCCAGGCACCGTAGATTTCCCAGCCCTTGCGCTCCCAGAAGATCTGCAGGTTGGCGACCGTCTCGGGCGTTTCCATCAGCGGCAGGGTGTAGCCCTCGGGATGCCATGACAGGCCGGTTACCGCCTTCGAGCGCTGCAGCGTCAGGTTGCCGCCCACGCCCAGCGAGCTGAGGATGCCGGGCAGCCAGGGCAGCTGCTGCTGGACGCTGAACTCCACGCCGTAGACTTCGGCCCACTTGCCGTTGTTGGGCATAGAGATCGCCACGCCCGCAGGGTCGACGTTCTCGCCCAGCGTTCCGTCGCGGATGTTCGAAGACGAGGAGCGGAACAGGAAGTTGGTGATGTGCTTGTAGTACAGCGCCACCGAATACGACCCGGTGTTCCCGGCATAGTGCTCTAGCGACATGTCGAGGTTGAGCGAGCGCATCGGCTTGAGGTTGGGGTTGCCCTGCTCGATCGCGAGCAGCACCCAGTCCGAGGTCGGGTTCTCCTCGCCGTCACCATCGGGATCGGTATCGTAGCTGTATTCGCGCGCGGAGCTCATGCGGGCGATGTCAGGGCGGGCGAAGCTGGTCCACACCGCGCCGCGCAGGCGGGTCTTGCGGTCGAAGTCGTAGTTCACGTGGACGGAGGGCAGCACGTTGGCGAAGCTGCTGGTGTCGGTGGTGAAGCGCGCGCCCTGCACCTCGTCCATGGTGTAGGCGTCGATCGTGTTGCGGGTGGCCTCCACGCGGACGCCGGCAATGATCTGCGCCTTGCCGATGCGCGCGGTGGCCATGGCGTAGCCGGAGATCACGCGTTCATTGAACCGGAAGCTGTCCTCGTTCGAGAGGACGGCCTGGGAGGGATCGGTCGCCACGCCTTCGAACATCGTGCTTTCGCCCTTTTCGGCGCGCTGCAGTTCGGCGAGCATCTTGGCGTTGTTCAGCGTCTGGCCGAGGCGGTAGACCCCGGTGTAGGCGCCTCCGAACAGGCTGGTCACGTCCGCGCCGTAGAACTGCGAGAAGTCCGCCATCGTGCCGTCCGTCTCGAGGTTCAGGAACGAGCCTTGGTAGGTATAGCGGCGCGAGTCGTAGAACTTGCCGCCCACCTTGACCGATTCCAGCCATCCGCTGTCCGGCTTCCACAGCACGTTGGTCTGCGCCTGCCACAGCCTTTCACTGCTGCCGCCGACTTCGCCTTCGAGGCTGCTGAAGGCATATTCGGACGGGTCCTGCACCGCTGCTAGACCCGCATCGTTGAGCAGCCACTTGGGGAAGCGCGAATCCTCGCTGCTGGAGAACAGCACGCCTTCGTTGCCCAGCCAGCCGTACTTGTCGCTGCGGAATTCCAGCGTGTAGCCGTCGTCGAGGTTATCTTCCGACTTGGCGTAAGACACGTCGTAGTCGATCGTCACGGTGCCTAGGCGCGAGACGCCGCCGAGGTTGGCCGAGGCCAGGCTGCCGCTCTCGTTGGTGGCTTCCCAGAAGCGGCGCAGGCGGAAGCCCTGCGGGTCCCAGGTGCCCGATCCGCCGTTGAGGCTGTAGAACGACTTGGCCGACCTGTCCGCGTCGGTGATGAGGCCGTCGCCGTCGCGGTCGACGATCTGGTCGGTGGTGTAGCTGTAGATGCGGCCCAGAGCGTCGTCATAGCCGACCACGCTGTCGTCGGGCTGCGCCAGGCTGGCGTCGTCGGTGTCCACCTGCGACAGCCGGGTCGAGTTCTTCGAGGTGTCGTTGCGGAAGTTCAGGCGGTTGAGGAATTCCTTCTTGCGGTACTTGTTGTACTGCCCGCGGAAATGGAGGTCATGGTTGTCCGACCGGTAATCGACGCTGGTGTTGCCGCCGAAGCGCTCCACGTCGGTCTCGCCAAAGCCCAGGTCCATGCCGCGCATCACGAAGCGGTTGGGGTCCCAGCCCAGCGTCTCGCTGTCGGAATACCAGGTGTCGGGTTGGTTGTCGCCGTCGACACCGTTCTGTTCGAACTGCGACTTGCGGCGGCTGTAGCTGCCCGAGACGAAGACGCCGAAGTTGTCGCTGAACTGGCGAGAGAACGCCCCGGATACCTGCGCGGACTTCTTGTGATCGAACTTGTCCAGCATGCCGCCTTCGGCCGAGAGGCGGAAGTAGGTGGGATCCTGATCGAACGCGGTCGGCGTCGAGATGTCCACCGAGCCGCCTAGCGCATCGCCGTCGCGGTCGGGGGTGAGCGTCTTGTAGACGGTGATCTGCTTGATCCCGTCGGGCGGCAGCACGCTCAGGCGCACGCCGCGAAAGAAGTTGTCGTCGCGCGATCCGGCGCCGCCCACGCGCACGCCGTTCATCGAGTAGTTGTTCAGTTCGGTGGACATGCCGCGCACGGTGATGCGATCGCCTTCGCCGGTGGCGGAATCGCGCACCGCGTTGACGCCGGGCATGCGGGACAGCGCTTCGGACACGTTGTTGGCGGGCAGCTTGCCCATGTCGTCGGCCATGATGGTGTCCGAGACGACGTCGGTCTTCCGCTTCACCTCAAGCGCCTTCTGCACCGCCTCGACATAGCCGGTGACGACGATCTCGCCGTTGGCCGGTTCTTCTTCGGCCATGTGCGCTTCCGCCGGGCGATAGGCCGGGGCGGGTGCAGCACTGCGCGGTGCAGGTTTAGCCAGCGCGGCGGCAGGCTGGACGCGCGCAGCCAGCGGTTTGACGATGATCGCGCCGCCGCGTCGCTGCGTATCGACATTGGCGCCGCCGATTAGCAGTTGGAGCGCGCCGTGCGCCGACATCGTGCCCGAAACGGCCTGGCTACGGCGACCGCGCAACGCGTCCGACGAAGCGGCGACGGGCACGCCGGTGATGCGCGAGAATTCCTGCAGCGCATGCGCGAGATCTTGCGCGGGGATCGCGAAAGTGTAGCGCTGCTCGGCTGCGGTAACGGGTGTCGTGCAGACGGTCGCCACAGCTATGGCCAGCGCCGATACGGCGGGCCGGTACGGAAGAAACATCGAAGAAATACCCCCAGCTGAACTTAGCGTTCAGGGCTCAGACGCGGCTGGCAGGCAAAACCCGACAAAATAATTTTCTTACAATTTCATGGCTTTACTGTGAATATTCGATGACAGTCATGGGCTAGGCTTTCTACCGCTCCAACAGATATCTCCCATTTGTTTCCCGCCAGTGCAGATCGTGGATTGCCGCCACCGCGTCGAGCACGCCGCGAGCGTCGCCGGTCTGGAAGCGGCCGGTCACCAGCAATTCGCCGAGGGCTGGATCGGCCAGCGCCACAGCCTTGGGCGCCGTGCGGTTGAGGCGCTGCACCAGTTGTGCGACGGGTGTGTCGTTGGCTTCGTACCAACCGCTCGTCCAATCGGGTCGATCGCCTTCCACGTCCTTAAGGCTGCGCACCCGCTCGCCCGAGAGCTCCAGCCCGCTGCCTGCGGGCAGGCGCCATTCGCGTCCGGTGCCGGCCTCTACGCTTACCAGTCCGCGATAGACCTGGATGACGCGGGTGTCGGCATCGACCCGTTCGATGTCGAAAGCGGTGCCAAGCACCGATACGGCGGCGCGGCCGGTGTCGACTGTGAAATTGCGCATCCGCTCGTGCGCTACGTCGAAGAAGGCCTCGCCGCGTTCCAGCGCGACATGGCGGGACCAGGGCGTGATGCGCACGGCGATGCGCGTCTCGCCGTCCATCCGCACGGTTGAGCCGTCGGGCAGCGATACCGTGCGCATCTCGCCGTGACCTGTCGCAAAAATCCGGTCGGTCACCAGCAGGCGAGGGACGGCGATGCAGGCGACCAACAGCACGCACAGCGAGGCGACCGCCTGCACCGTGCGTCGCCGCATCAGGTGATGGCGGCTCCGCGGCGCATCACAAGCGTCCTCATCGTCGTTCGAGGCGGCAGGGCGCGTGGCGGGATCGTGAAGTGCGGCTGCCAGTCCGTCCGATTGCCACAGCGCGCTCATGCGGGCATAGCTTTCGACGTGCTGCGGGTCCTTGAGGATCCAGCGGTCGAAGTCGGCCGCAGCGGCGCTGTCGATCACGGGGCGGCTCAGGCGTTCGATCCACTGGATCGCCTGCATGTCGATCGCCTGCCGGTTCCTGATATGCATATCGTGCCCCATCAGTCCTGCCCAACCAGATCGATCCCGGCATGGTCGAGCGCACGGCGCAGGTCGATCATGCCGCGTGTAATGTGCTTCTCCACCGCCTTGGCGCTGATGCCCAGATCCTCGCCGATGGCGCGGCAGCTTTCCTGATGGAGCCGCCGCCGCATAAGTACCTCGCGCCGCAACTGCGGCATGCGTTTGAGGCAACGGTCGAAGATGTCGATAGCCCGGCGCGAATCTAGTACGCGATCCAGCGAAGGCTCATCGCTTCGCCAATCGTCATCGATCTCAGCCGACAGGCGGCTTTCGCGGCGATGCATGTCCATCAGCAGGTTGTCCGCGATGCGAAACGCCAGCGCGAATACACTCGCGATCTGCTGTTCACGAGTGAGTTGAACCAGCCTTGCTATAACCTCTTGGGCAATGTCGTCTGCAATGTCATGCCGCGCACCTCGTCCACGGATGTAGCGCTGCACGGCCACTTGGACAGCACACCAGTCAAAGTCTTGCTGCGCGATATCGTAAGGCGCGCCCCTGGTCGACGAAAGCACGCGCACCTCCAACCAAATCGGCCGCCCCGTAATGCCTCGATATGACAACTCAGAGGCACGTCGTCCGCGAAATCCAGGACCATCGAACACGATGAGGCCTAACAGGGGCAGTTGCGAGCAAAGCCTTGAGATTAGCGGACGGTCGCCCGCCAGAGATGAAAATCTTGCTTTTGAGCGACCGAGAAGGGTCGACAGCGGGACGGCAACAACGCGCCCATCTTTGTCGTTCCGACATCCGATTTTGATCCAGAAAGTCGCCCTTGACCCTGTAGTTGCTACAGGGCTTATGAAGCCTTCCGTAACCGGCGGTTCATGCCGGAAAGGAACGGGGCGATATGAGTCTGATGTTTCGTGGCGGCGGGGCATATCCAACTGGCAGCGTGCTGGTCATTGCGATCGTGATTGCCAGCCCAGCCTACGCGCAGGCCGACGCCGATCATGCCGAAGACGCCGAGACCGAGATTGTGGTCCAGGCAACGCGCACGGGCCGCCGTGTTCAGGATGAGCCCATCCGCGTCGATGTGATCAATCGCGAGGAGATTGAGGAGAAACTCCTCATGCGGCCCGGCAACATCGCCATGCTCGTTAGCGAGACGCCAGGCGTTCGCGTCCAGACCACATCGCCTGCGCTGGGCGCAGCCAATGTCCGCATCCAGGGCCTCAAGGGCCGCTACACGCAGATACTGGCCGACGGATTGCCGCTCTACGGCGGGCAGACGCCTTCCATCGGCCTGCTGCAAATTCCGCCGACCGATCTTGGCCAGGTCGAGATCATCAAAGGCGCGGCATCGGCGCTCTACGGACCCTCGGCGCTTGGCGGCGTCATCAATCTGGTTTCACGCCGTCCAACCAGCGAACCACAGGGCGAACTCCTGCTCAACGCGACCAGCCGGGACGGGCAGGATGTGACGGGGTATGTCGCCGCACCGCTCAGCAGCGTGCTCAGCGCCTCGATCACGGCAGGCTACGATCGACAAAGTCGTCAGGATTTGAACGACGACGGCTGGGCCGACATGCCCGGTTACGAGCGCTTCACGGTCCGGCCCCGGCTGTTCCTCGATGCTGCCGATGGCTCCAAGGCATTGCTGACTTTCGGTGCAATGGCCGAGCAGCGCGATGGCGGGACCATGCCTGGCGCAAATGCGCCGGACGGATCGCCGTTTGCCCAGACGCTGCGCAGCCGACGGTATGATCTAGGTCTCACGGCCGAGACGCCGCTGGAAGGCATCGGTACGCTGCATCTGCGGGCCTCCGGCGTCACCCAGTCCCATCGTCATGTCTTCGGCGACACGGTGGAAGATGATCGCCACCACACGGCATTTGCGGAGGCGTCGATCGGCAGCAAGGCGGGCACGACGACATGGCTGGCAGGCGCTGCGGTGCAGCTGGACGACTTCCGGTCCAAAGCATTCTCAGCCTTCGACTATAGCTACACCGTGCCCGCACTTTTCGTGCAGGGTGAGCAGGAATTGGCCGACAGGTTGACGCTGGCAGGCAGCCTGCGCTGGGATGCGCACAGTGACTATGGTTCGCATATCAGTCCGCGTGTGTCCGCGCTCTATCGGCCCGGTCCCTGGACTATCCGCGCTTCATTGGGCCGCGGCTTCTATGCGCCGACACCGTTTGTCGAAGAAACGGAGGCCAATGGCCTCGCGCGGCTGCAGCCCTATGGAAAGCTCAAGGCGGAGATCGCCGACAGTGGCTCGGTCGATTTCGGCTACGCCAACGGGCCGTTGGAAGCGAACCTCAGCCTGTTCGCTTCCAACATCGACCATGCCCAGCAATTGCAGGCGGTGGATGCCGATCATGTCACGCTGGTCAACGCCGATAGCGTCACGCGGACGCGCGGCGCCGAAGTGCTGCTGCGCTATCGCTGGCGGGCATTGTCGCTGACCGGCAGCTACGTCCATGTCGCCGCGCGCGAACCGGATCCCAACGGACCCGGCCGCCGTTTGCTGCCATTGACGCCGCGAGACAGCGCGGGCTTCGTCGGCATGTGGGAGCAGGAAGGGCGCGGCCGCTTCGGGATCGAGGCCTACTATACCGGGCGTCAGTCGCTGGACGACAATCCGTATCGGACGCGCAGCAGGCCCTATGTCCAACTGGGCGCCATGGGCGAACTGATACTGGGCAAGATGAGCCTGTTCCTCAATGCCGAAAACCTGCTCGATGTGCGGCAGGCGAAATACGATCCGCTGCTTCTGCCGCGCCGGGCGGCCACGGGTGCGTGGACGGTCGATGCCTGGGCACCGACCGATGGTTTCGTCCTTAACGGAGGGGTGCGGATTCGCTTCGGCGGAGAATAGGTGCTCCCCTTAGTTCATCCCGAGCCTGGCGGATGATCTGCCATCCGCCTGACAGCGCCAGTATGGCCATGATCGCCGCGACCGCGATGTCCGGCCAGCCCGTGCCGGTGCCGAACACGCCGAGGCCGGCAGCGACCACGGCGATATTGCCGATCGCGTCGTTGCGCGAGCAGATCCATACGGAGCGCCTGTTGGCGTCACCCTCCCGGTGGCGCCATAGCATCGTGGCACAGGCAAGGTTGGCGACGAGCGCGATCACGCCCACGATACCCATGGTCTCTGCGGCAGGAACGACGCCCTGCGCCGCCATCCAGGCGGTGCTGCCCAGCACCCACAGGCCAAACAGCAGGATCGACACACCTTTGGTCATCGCGGCCCGCGCTCGCCACGCCAGCGCCATGCCCGCGACGCCGAGGCTGATCGCATAATTGGCTGCGTCACCCAGGAAGTCGAGCGCATCGGCCTTGAGCGATGCGGACCCGGCAGTGACCCCGGCGACGATCTCCACGCCGAACATGAGCGCGTTGACGGCAAGCGCAATCCACAGCACGCGCCGCCACGCAGCGTCTCTCAGCTTTTCCGTATCGTTCTGTGATCCGCCGCAGCATCCGTCGGCCATATGCATCTCCTGTTTCGGTGATGACGGGCTATATAGGCCCTGTAGCGACTACAGGGTCAAGGGCATGGCATTCACGATTGGCGATATGGGCAAGGCGACGGCCACCAAGATCGAGACGATCCGATATTATGAGAAGATCGGCCTGCTACCCAAGCCAGCGCGGACGACGAGCAACTACCGGGACTATGGGCAGGCCGAACTTGGCCGCCTTTCCTTCATCCGCCGTGCCCGCGACCTTGGATTTTCGCTCGATCAGGTTCGCGCGCTGCTGGGCATTTCGGGCGATCGCAGCGGCGATTGCGCCGGTATCGATCGGATCGCCAGGGAGCACCTGCTGGAAGTGGATCGCAAACTGGCCGACCTTACCGCCCTTCGCAAAGAGCTTAAGGCGGTGATCGATTCCTGCGATGGCGGCATCGTTGCTGACTGCCGCATCATCGAAGCACTAGGCCCTGTTCCCCCAGCTTGAGCTGCCCGGAAGCAACGTGCCCCAGCCCAGTCATTCTTTGCTGAGATATTTGTGCCCGAAAGCGTTCAGTCGCTGTCGCCCAGCGCTGCATTGGCACGGGTGGCTGAAGGATCAACCTTTGTCCCCATAGACTTCCGCTCCGAATAACGGTCGACCAGCTGGATCGCGTGCGGGCGCGTCAGCACGGTGATCCGCACCAGTTCCTCCATCACGTCGACGATCCTGTCATAATAGCTGGATGGCTTCATGCGGCCCGTCTCGTCGAACTCCTTGTAGGCCATGGCGACCGACGACTGGTTGGGGATCGTGAACATGCGCATCCATCGCCCGAGAAGGCGCAGCGTGTTGACGGCATTGAACGACTGCGAACCACCGGACACCTGCATCACGGCGAGGGTGCGCCCCTGCGTGGGGCGCATGCCCTTCATCTCCAGTGGCAGATGGTCGATCTGCGTCTTCATGATGCCGCTGATCTGGCCGTGCCGCTCGGGGCTGCACCACACCTGTCCCTCTGACCACATCGACAGTTCGCGCAGTTCATGGACGGCAGGGTGGTCGTCTCCCGCCACCTGGTCAGGTAGCGGCAGGTCGGATGGATCGAAGATGCGCGTCTCTGCACCGAAGAACCGGAGCAGCCGCGCTGCCTCCTCGACCGCTAACCGCGAGAAGGATCGTTCCCGCAGCGAGCCGTAGAGCAGCAGGATACGTGGCGGGGGCCGGTCGTTACCAAGACCGAGCGCCGGACGCGCGATGGCATAGGCGGGATCGAGAGCCGGAAGATTGTCCGGGTCAGGCAGGGCGCGGACGCGGCTCATGCAGGTTCCTTCTGTAGTGATGCCGGGAAGATGATCCCGCTGGCAATATGGGCAGCGAGCCCGCCGATGATCTGCGCGGCGATGAAGGCTGGCACGCAGGACGGGGCGATCCCTGCGAAGCTATCGCTCAGCGATCGGGCGACGGTGATGGCGGGGTTCGCGAAGCTGGTAGACGAGGTGAACCAGTAGGCGGCGGCAATATAGAGGGCGACGCTGACGGGCAGCCTGTCCGGGCGCAGCCGTACCGTCCCTGCGATCGTCAGGATTAAACCGAAGGTGGCTACTGCCTCGCCTGCCCATTGGCCAAGACCGTAGCGCACTTTATCGGAAAGCTGGAGCACCGGCACATCGAACATAAGGTGCGCCAGCCACACGCCCATGATGCCGCCCGCTAGCTGGGCCGCGCCATAGGCCAGCGCCGCATCGGTACGGATCTGACCGCGAAGACGCATGACCAGTGTGACGACCGGGTTCATGTGGGCGCCCGACACCGGCCCGAGCATCGTGATCAGCACGAACAGGATCGCGCCGGTCGCCAGCGTGTTGCCCAACAGCGCGATGGCCTCGTTCCCGTCAGCGAGACGCTCCGCCATGATCCCCGAACCGACGACGTTCGCGAACAATAGTAGGCTGCCCAACGCCTCGGCAAGGATGGCGCGGTAGTTCACTGAGGGTGGATGCGATTGCCGGCCGCGTCTACGACCTGCTCGCCGCCCTCCTTGCCAAAGGCGCCGCGCTGCGCATCGGGCAGGATGTCCAGCACGGCTTCGGACGGGCGACACATTTTCACACCCAGCGGCGTCACCACCAGCGGCCGGTTGATGAGGATAGGGTGCTCCATCATCGCGTCGATAAGTGCCGTGTCGGACAGTGCCGGATCGGCGAGTCCGAGGTCGGCAAAGGGGGTGCCCTTCTCGCGCAGCAGGTCGCGGGGGGTCATGCGGGCGCGGTCGATCATATCGACAAGTAATGCGCGGACCGGAGGCGTCTTCAAATACTCGACGATGTGAGGCTCGACACCGGAGTTCCGGATGAGGGCGAGCGTGTTGCGTGACGTCCCGCAAGCGGGGTTGTGGTAGATGATTATGTCGGTCACGGGGTGATCCTTCAGCAGCACGTGAGTTCGGCTAGCAGTGGCTCGCACAGATCGGCGCGGCCACCGCAGCAGTCCTTTGCGAGAAACAGTATAAGACCGCGCAACGCGTCGATGCTGACACGCTGGATCTGCTGGCGTCCGCGCTTTTCGGGAACGACCAACCCGGCCTTCACCAGGACCGCCAAATGGGTGGAGAATGTGCTCTGGCTTAAACCGCTTGCTTCGACGAGTTGCCCAGTTGAAAGGCCGTCGGGCTCATGCTGGACTAGCAACCTGAAGGTCGACAAGCGGGTCGGGTGCGCGAGGGCGGTGAGGATCGAAAGGGCTGCGTCCGTTTGCATTTATCGGGTTTATCCGATGCAATTCGGGCGGTCAACAACCCATCGGACAAATCCGATGATTTTATGGCAGCTATCTGCGTTTGCAGGTCGCTAAGCCGCTGTTGGTCAATCATGGACATCTAAAGTGGAATAGCCGACCCGGGCGCTTCCGCGCACAAAGAAATGGCTGCTGAATGACTGGCTCTGGCTCCCTCTCCCGTGAAGCCGCGTATATCCCCGGTTTGTTTAGAAACCGTCGATCCACGACGGGATCGAGTTCAGGTCAGGCGGCGCTGAGTACCCTCGGCGTGGGCGCCGCGCGCATCATCAGGCGGTTGAAAACTCGGCGCTTGAGCGATTGCTGTTCGAGAACCTCGTTGTTGCGCTCCCATAGCGTGCCGTTCAGCGAAGGATCGCTCGACAGTGCGAGTTGCGCGCCCCAGCGGGCGGCGTCGGCGGGGTGGATGCCGTCGGGCAGGCCCATCGCGGTCCGCAGGGCGCCGGGGATCCAGTCGCTGATGACGATCTCCGGGAAGCGGCCCTCCAGATCCGCGACCAGCGCGCGGGTGAAGATCCGTGCCGCACCTTTGGATACCGAATAGGCGCTGCTTGCGGCGATCGGGGCGAGGTCGGCGAAGCTGGTGACGTTGACGATGCGGCCGCTACCCCGTTTCACCATGTCCTCCAACGCCAGGCGGCTGCAGGCGACCATGCCGCCCAGGTTTATCGCCATGGTCTGCATGAAGCTTTCGGGCGTTTCGTCGAGGAAGTCGCGGCGCGGGTAGACGGCGGCGTTGTTGATGAGGATCGCGACCGGGCCGAGGCGGCGGATCGTGGCGAAGGCCGCGCGCAGGGCTTCGTAGTCCGACACGTCGCAGGCGATGGGGTGGAATGCCCCGGCGACCGGGCACAGCTTCGAGGTGGCCGACAGGTCGGTCTCGTCGCGGCCGAGACCGGCGACGGTGCAGCCGCGCGCGACGAGTTCCAGCGCCAGCGCGCGGCCGAGGCCCTTGCCCGCGCCGGTGACGATTGCCAGCTTCGCGGCCGGGTTCATGACGGGATACTCAGGGCGAGAGGTTCATGGCGCGATGCCTTCGGAGCCGCCAGGATCGCGTCGCCGACCCTCAGCGCGTTGGCGGCGATCGTCAGGCTGGGATTGACGCCCATCGAGGTGGGCATGAACGAGGCGTCGGCTACCCACAGGTTGCGGATGCCGTGGACGCGGCAGTCGGCATCGACGACGGATCTGGCGGGGTCTGTCCCCATGCGCAGGCTCCCACAGGGATGGCCGAAGTTCAGTTCCGGCTGGTAGGTCAGGAACAGCGTGCGCCGCAATCCCAGCGAAGTGCGGATCAGCTTGCGGAACCGCTTGCGGCGCTGGTGGAGTTCGGGGCTGAACCGGTAGTCGATCAGGATGCCGCCGGGACGCTCCGGGTCTGGCATGACGCGGTTCTCGGCGTAGGGCATGTCTTCCAGCAGGCCGACGAAGACCTTGGCCTGGCCCAGCACCCGCGCGGCGACCTTGGCCGGTATGCGCGCCATCTGGCTGGCGCCGGGCAGGCGACGCAGTGGGCTGCGCTCGATCTTGCCCCGCAGGTAATTGAGGATCTCGCCCTCGCCCGCGTTGAGGCCCATCGCCTGCACCATGCCGAAGCGGTGCCCTTCGGCGTGATAGAGGTCGCGAAAGCCGATGGACTTGGCCGCTTCGGCATAGCCTTCGCCGCGCCGGGGCCAGAGTGCGAACATCTCGTTGAGGTGGAACATCAGGTATCGTCCGACCTGCCCGTGGGCGTTGCCGCACCCTTCGGGCCACTCGGCGCAGCGCGAGGCCAGGAGGATACGCGGCGAGGAAAGGGCGCCGGCCGCAAGCACGACATGGTCGGCGGTGAATTCGAGCGTTTCTCCGCCCCGGCGGACGACGACATTGGTGATACGGGGGCCGTCACCCCGCAGCTCCGTGACTTCGCAGCGCTCGGCAACCGCGGCGCGGCCGGTCGCGAGGGCGGGCTCGACACCCGCCGATCGTCCGTCGAGCTTGCATGGGCGCGGGCACTTGCGGCCCAGGCACGACCCGCAGCCCTCTACCCCGCGCATGGCGCTGTGCAACTGGTAGGGGTGGAGGCCGGAGCGCCGCATGCCCTCCATGAGCCGGGCGTCGCCCTCGCACATCGCCGGGCCAGCGGAGAGGTTGGGCGTCGGGTGGTCGGCAAGCGGATCGGGCTGGCCCCGGACCTCGAACAGGGCCTGTGCCTGATCGAACCAGGGAAGCATCGTGTCGAAGCCGACCGGCCATCCGCCTGTCGGGTGCGGACGCTCGGCGCTGTCGTCGAGGTCGTGTGCCTCGGGCCGTTCCAGCGTCGCGGCGTAGAACACCGAGGATCCGCCGACGGCGGCGCCGATCGCGGGATGGAAGCGACGTTCCTGCCCTTCGATGCGCGCACGCGCGGTATCGGGCCATGATCCGCGTATGAGCCGCGCTTCGGGGTCGTGGACGTCGTCGCCCGCCATGTGGTTCTGCTCGGTGCGGTAGCCGGAGCGACCCTTTTCGATGAACAGGACCGAGAGGCCGCGTTCTGCTAGGCGGCGGCCGATGGTGCCGCCGCCGATGCCGGTGCCGATGACGATGACGTCCCAGCGGCGGGAGGCAAGGTCGCCGGTCATCATGGCCGTGCCGCCGCTATGGTCGTGGCGCCGGAGCCCGACATGAAGGGGATGAACAGGTCGTGCAGGCGAACCGAGCCCTCGTAGGTCATGTGGTTGTTATCGAAGTAGAGCGAGGCGCCTTGCACCAAGCCGCTGCAGCTGTTGGGGCAGAGCCTTGGCCACGGGTCGATCAGACGGACCTGCCGATCGGCGACGAGCTGGCCAATCGGCACCTCCGCCAGCCGGTTGCGGTCGCGCAAGGCGGGCATCCGCACGCTGGCGAGCACCCGGGCCTGGTCTGGGGTCAGCCGCCCGTAAGCGAGGTCGCGGGCGACGCGGACGCTGTCGAACTGCGGCATTTCCGGCACCTGGCGTAGCAGGTAGACCTCATGGCCTTCGCCCTTAAGTTCCGCGACCGTGAGCTTCAGCGCGGCGCCGAACAGAGCCGATTGCGAGACGCCGCGCGGCAAGCCCGAGCCCGTCTCGGGGGAGAGGGTGATGAGGTTGTGGGCGTCGCGGCCGACCCCCTTGCCGTCGGCGTAGTAGGCCCATCGTCCGACCAGCAGCAGGCGGCGAATGCTCGGATATTGCCGGATCGCCGCGCGGATACGCCGGTTGTCGTCGGCGCAGGTGCGGTCCTGGTCGGGCGTCGCGGCGCTTTCGTGCTTGGCGAGGCCGAAGAGCGGCGGGCATCCGGCGTGCCAGATGATCATGCCCGGTCGCCCCGCCTCGCGGGCGGCCATGGCGAGGCCATCCATTTGCGCACGCAAGTGGCTGTCGCCCCAGATCAGGAATTCGGGCCGGCCGTCGGGACCGATCGCGCATGTCCTGATTCCGGCGAGGGGACCGTCCTCCGGCCGGCGGCAGCGGCTGGTGTCCTGCAGGAAGCCGGCCGACGCCGCAATGTAGACTTGCGTATCGTGCGAGAAACGGTCTGGCAGGCCATCGGCGAGGAACGTGGCCGCTCCCACCGAGAGGGTGGCGCAGGCGGCCACGGCGGCGCTGCTCAGCAGCACGGGCGCAGTGATCCGGCGGTTGCGGCGGAAGGGCTGCTCGACGAAGCGCCAGCTCAGCGCCGCGACCACGAATACCAGCGCCAGCCATCCGGCGGTTTCCAGCGGCGAGGCATAGTGCCCGCGCCAGTAGCGCGAGAAGATCAGAAGCGGCCAGTGCCAGAGGTAGAGCGAGTAGGAGATCAGCCCGATGAAGACCATGGCAGGGTGCGAAAGCACGGCGCCCGGATTGCCCCTGTCCCCCTTCGCGCCTGCCAGCAGCGCGGCGCTGCCTGCCACCGGGAGCATGGCCTGCCAGCCGGGAAAGCTCGCGTTCCTGATCAGCAGGAAGGACGCGGCCAGCAGCAGGAACCCTGCGCTTGCCAGCACCGCCTGCAGGCGCGGGGTCAGGGCGGCATCGCGCAGCCAGATCGCCAGCAGCACGCCGGAGAGCATCTCCCAGGCGCGGAAGGGGAAGAGGTAAAAGGTCATCACCGGATAACCGGCGGTCAGGGCCACGCAGGCGAGCAGCGATCCGGCCCAGACTGCGATCAGGATACCCAGGATCACCTTCGGGCCGACCCGCGCCAGCGCGAGTGCGCTCAGCAGCAGCGGCAGGAAGAGGTAGAACTGCTCTTCCACGGAAAGCGACCAGGTATGCAGCAGCACCCGGCTGTCGGCGCCGAAGTCGAAATAGCCCGCCTCGCGGTAGAACAAGACGTTGGACATCCACAGACTGGAGGCGATCAGTTCCTTGCCGAAGTTGCGGAACTCATAGGGCAGGAGGACAAACCAGCCGATCACCGCACAGGCGGCGCCCATCGCGAAGAAGGCAGGCGCCAGGCGGCGAATGCGTCGCAGGTAGAACTGGCCGAGATCGATCCTGCCCGCCTCCAGCAATTCGGACCAGAGCATCCCGCCGATCAGGAAGCCGGAGATGACAAAGAACACGTCGACACCGACGAAGCCCGCCTTCAGGCCCGGCACCGCGAAATGATAGAGCACCACCGCCAGCACCGCGATGGCGCGCAGTCCGTCTATCTCCCGGCGATAGGGTGCATGCTGCGGTGCCGGCACGTCGCGTTTCCTTCCGTTGCCGTCCGGCCGCAACCGGGGGCGCAATCCCCTGAAAGTCTAAGTCGAGGCCGACCCCCGCGAAATTCGGCAAAGGGCGGTAGAATTTTTCGGAACGGGGCATGCCCGGAATGTCAGATGCAATGTCCCTGCCCTTCGGACGCGAAGCGGGTGCAGTCCCAACGCAAGTTCTCCGGCGCGGCGGCGGTGCTGCGGCGCTCGAAGATGAAGGAAATGGCGTCGATCGAACTGCCGGGCATCGGCAGGGCGCGGGGCGTGCGGGAGGCGTCGGTCCAGCCAATGAAGCGGCACCGGCTCACTCCGGCGCAGCGCTGTTCGGCAAGGGCGCGAAAGCTGGCGGGCGTGCCGCCTGCGGGCAGGGTCACGAGGAAGATGTTCGGCGGCGGTGCGACAGCGACATTGCTGATCTCCGTCCTCGGTGCGGCCGGCGCCGCCGCCGCGGCGGCAGGCTGTCCGGACGGAATGATCGGCAGGAACTGCAACTGCGGCGCTTCTGCGCTTTCGCTCGTGCCTGCGGTCAATCCGCGATGCGCTTCCGAGATACGTGAAAGCATCGGAATGTCCGGCTCGCTGCCGGTGTGGCGCATCTCGAACACCTGGGTGCCGCGCCAGCGGTAGAACAGATGGGTGCGCACGACCGCTACCTTGTCCATCGAGCGGTCCCAGGCCGGGCTGACCCAGTCGGTGTGGTAATGCGTGGCAAGGCCGACGGTCGGATCGACCTGTCCGAGCAGCATTTCGGTGGCGACGCGGCGGGCCGCCTGCCATGCTTCCGCCGACGGCGTGCGGCGCAGCATCGAGCCGTCGCAGGTGAAGGTGAACTGGCAGCCGGTGCGCCGCTCCGAACCCTGGAACACCACGCCGCAGACGCTGGCCGGGAATGCGCGGTGGCGCACCCGGTTGAGCACGACTTGCGCGACCGCGCGCTGGTCGGCGATGCCCAGACCCGCCTCGTAATAGTCCGCAGCGGCGAGGCAGTCGGTGGCCCGTGCCAGGTCCGGCGGCGCGGCGCGCAGGTAGAAGGGCTGGGCTGCGACGAGGACGCCCCTCGCCAGCGGCACGCCGGCGTTGAATGCGCGGGCCAGCTGCGACTGCGGATCGCCAGGGGGCAGCAGTACATCCTCCGGCGCGTCGAAAGCCCCACGCACGATCGGCGGCGCGGTGAATTTGGGCAACGGGCTGGCGACGGGGCGCTGGGCTGGAACGGTCGCGATCGCGACGAGGGCCAGACATGCGCCGAGCCCTGTTCTGACCCGGCGCATGACCGTCCTCCCATGCCCCGCTGGCGGCTGCTCGCGGTTCCGATGCTTGCCCGGCAATCTGGAACGAAGGGCGGCAAATGCCGACAAGACGGGTCTCCCGCAGTGACAGCGATTCATCCCACGGCGCGCGTTCAAGCGGCATCCGGGGGATCATGCTCCCGGGGATCCCTCCGTCGATTTCCCAAGCAAAACCCGGAATGCCGCGCGCCTGCCTCAGCGCGCATAATGCGGCGATTATGGAGATCACCGGAACCGCCGCCGAACCGCTCGCCTTCAGGCATGAATCGGGGACCGGGTGGTCCGGCATTGTACGCCAGGCCAGACCCGTCCGGTCGCGGGGCGCGATCGCCTATCTCAGCAACGTCTACCCCAAGATCAGCCACAGCTTCATCCAGACCGAGATCGCGGCACTGGAGCGGCAGGGGTTCGAAGTCCACCGCTTCACCGTGCGTCGGGCGGGTGAAACTCCTGCCGATACGGCCGAGCGCGCGGAGGCGGGCCGCACCACGGCGCTGCTGGAAGATCGTGGCGCTCTTGCGTCTGCGACGCTGGCTTGTCTGGCGCGGCAGCCGCTTGCCGCGCTGCGCGCGCTGCAGCTGGCGTGGCGGACGGGCGGGAGGGGCAACCGTATCCGGGCTTTGGCCTACTTCGCCGAGGCCGCGCTGCTGGCGCGGCGGCTGGAAGCAGCGGGGGTCTCGCACCTCCATGCCCATTTCGGCACGAACCCGGCGATGGTGGCACGTCTCGTGGCGCGGTTGGCGCCGGTTACCTACAGTTTCACCGCGCACGGACCGGATGAATTCGACGCACCGCGCGCCCTCGATCTGCCCGGCAAGATCGCCGAGGCGGCCTTTGTGGTCGGCGTCTCCAGCTTCGGACGCGGGCAGTTGATGCGCTGGTCGCATCCTGACCACTGGTCACGTATCCACGTCGTCCACTGTGCCCCGGACCCGGCGTTCTTCGCAGGGCTCTCGCAGGGTGGAGCCATGGTCGAGGATGAACGGGAGGGCGGGCCGGACGGAGAGGATACGCGCTTCGTCTGCGTCGCCCGTCTCAGCGCCCAGAAGGGGCTGCCGCTGCTGCTGGAAGCCGTCGCCCGCGTCGCCGTGCGGCGCCCGATCCGGCTCGACCTTATCGGCGGGGGAGAAGACGAGGCGATCATCGCGGCCCAGATCGCGCGGCTGGGAATGCGCGAGGTCGTCACTCTGCATGGCTGGGCGAGCCCGCAAACGATCCGCGGTGCGCTGCGTGGGGCGCGGGCGCTGGTGCTGCCCAGCTTCGCCGAGGGGCTTCCTGTCGTGCTGATGGAGGCCATGGCGCTGCGCCGCCCGGTGATCGCCACGGCCATTGCCGGGATACCGGAACTGGTCGACGGGGATGTCGGCTGGCTGGTGCCCTCCGGCTCGGTGGATGCTATCGAGGGTGCGCTCGACGCTGCGCTCGATGCCTGGCCGGAGGAACTGGAGGCAATGGGAGAGCGTGCCCGAGCCCGCGTTCTCGACCGGCATGATCCCGAGCGTTGTGCGGGCCGGATGGTCGATCTGCTGGCGCCGCTGGTGCGCTGAGGTCGTTTGCAGATACGCCGCAGGGCGAATGTCCCCGGACGGCATCTCGGTCGTCCGGGGAAGGGTGGCGGATCAGACGCTCGCGGGCGGGATCATTCGCATCACCGGGGAGAGCTGGCGGCGCCACAGGGCGGCGCGGCGCTGGCGGTCGGGCAGGCCCTCGATCATCTGCAGTGCCTCGGAGCGGTCTATGCCGCTGCGCTCGCACAGGAAGGGGTGGCGAGGCGGGTTCGCGAAGTAGCTGTAGAACAGGGCTGCCCGGTCACGCCCGGTGGCGGGTTTGCCGCGATGGAAGAAGCGTGCGGTGTCGCAGAAGACCACGGTGCCCTTGAGCCCGGTGCAACTCACCACGTCGTCGGCATAGTCCGGTCCGAGCCGTGCCTTGAGCAGCGGGTCTTCGCCGAATTCGTAGTGGTAACCGTCGATGTCGCTGCGCACCGTGTCCTGCCGGGCGATGCACTGGAACGGGCCGCCTTCCTCATCGACGTCATGGAGGTAGATCGCGACCTTGAGCATGCGCCGGTCTTCGCGGTCGCGATGCCACTTGCGGGTGGCGATTTCCAGCCCGTCGGCCACGGTGTAGTTGATCGCCACCCCGTCGTACGCCACGGGTAGACCGATGTAGCTCTCTACGATGTCGAGCAGGCGCTCATGAAGACCCAACCGGTAGATGTCCGGGTTGCGGACGATCTGGAGGGGGGGGACTATGATGAATTGTCTCCCGTCCCGGGCCAGTGCGCGAGCCTCGGGGGCGAAGTGGCTCGACAGTTGCCATGCCGCGTCGACCACTTCGGCGGCGCCGTGGATACGCAGGGCATCGAGCGTGGTGACGCATACGCCCTTGCGGTTGAGCTGTGCGACTACGTCGTTGCCGATTGCGTCGAGGTCCGGCAGCCTGCGGGCGTGCCGGGTCACGGCGGCGCGGTGCCGCTTGCCGAGCCACAGCCGCACCCGCCTTTCGTTGAGTACCGCGAGCGCCGCCTGCGAGGGCAGATCGCGCAGCCATCTGGCGCGCCCTTTCAGCTTCAGGATCGTCATAGCATCCTCCGGTATGTGTGGGTCAGGCCTGTCTGGCTCCACTTTTGTAGTACCCGTAATCCACCCGGCGTGCGGTCGGCGAGATGGACCGGTTGAGCACGGTGCCGACGATGGGCGTCGGACTGACGGTTCGGGCGACGTCCTGAAGCGCTGCCCGCGCGGTCCTGCCCTCTTCCGCGACGATCAGGATACCGTCGACGTTGCGCGCGATCAGCGCTAGGTCGTCGCTGAGGATCGCGGGCGGGGTATCGACGAGGCAGATCGTGCCGTCCTCGATCGAATGCCGGTTGTGCAACGCCAGTGCCAGCGCATTGGAGGCGAGGAGCGCCTCGGCGTCGGCACGCGCGCGGCGCACCCGATGGACGGTGAGGTCCAGTCCCTCGATGCGCGCCTGCGTGGCGCTCCAGGGGCACTCCCCGGCAAGATAGTCCTCGACCCCGGCATAGTCGTCCGGCAAGCCCAGCCGGTTGCCCATCGCGGGACGGCGCAAGTCCAGTTCGACCAGGACGGTTGGGTGAATCCTGGCCATTGCCATGGCGAGATTGGCGGTGATGTGGGTCTTGCCGTTGCCGGGCTCGGCCGAGGTTACCGCGAAGACGCGGGAACCGGTGGCGCGGGCATGGTCGAGCAACGCCGAGCGGATCATCGTGAACTGCCGCAGTTCGTTACTGGGCGGTGCAAGCCCGACTATGTGATTCTCTGAAAGGTGCCCGGCATCGGGTGCGAAGGTGATGCCGGCGACGGCGGGGACTTCGATGCCGCCCTGCGGAATGAATGGCACTTCAGCGTTCATGGGCCTGCTCCGGGTTCTGTCTGGCGACTATGCTGGCGAATGGGCTGGCGAGTAGCTCGGCGCACTGCGCGCCCGGCCCGGCAGCCAGCGTGCGAGCCTGTCGAGGAAGTTGGGATCTCGGCTTGTCGGTATGGCACCGAACAAGGGCGCACGAACCGCACGGCGCAGGCTTTCGGTGCCGTGGATCGTACCGGTCAGTATCTCGCGCGCGATGATGAGCGCCAGGCCGAGGCCGAAGCCGGCAGCGAGGCCCATCAACATGACCATCCAGGCGTTTCGGCCCAGCGGGTGCAGCGGCAGGTTGGGCGGGTCGACGACGGTGAAGCGCTCGCCCTTGTCCTCCGATTGGAGATTGGCGGCGACTTGCGCGTCGAGCTGCTTTTCCCGCAGGGAATCGTACTGACGCTTGATGTTGTCGTATTCGCGTTCGATCGTATTGAGTTCGTAGGCCGACTGCGGCGCCTGGGCGACGCGGTGATCGATATCGGACATCGTCCGCACGAGTTCGGCGCGACGGGAGGCAAGGGTGGAGATGCGTTCGCGGCCTGCGGCGATCTCGGCCTCGATCAGCGTCTCACCGCGACCCGGTTCCTGCGCGATCAGGCTTCGCTGACGCTGCACTTCCGCGCGGGCGGCGACGACGTCGGGGAAGCGTTCCGAATGCGTGGAAAGCAGTGCGGACAGGCGCTCTTCCGCGCGCTGGAGCCCTTCGACGCCGGGTGGGGTCCGTTCCAGTTCCTGCTGACGCGCGGCGAGTAGGCTGGATTGCTGGATCAGCCCCTGAGTCTCGGCGTCGGTGCGAGAAATCTCGGCGCGCATCGCCGAGCTGGACTGCGAACTCAGCGCGACATCGGTGGGCAGCGAGCCGGCATAACGGGCCTCTACGCTGCGGCGCTTCTCGGCAAGGTCGCGCAGCTGGCGACGCAACTCGTCGGAGCGCTTGGCGAGGAAGGCAGCAGTGCCGGTGGCCTGTTCGGTGCGGAAGCGCTTGTCTTCGACGAGGAACATCTGGGTCAACTGCTCGGTCACCGCCTGCGCGCCGCGAGGATCGCGATAGTCGAACGAGAGGTTGAAGGCGATCGTGCCGCCGCGACCCCGCGTCGGATCCGCAGCGACGAGGTTCACGCCGACTTTCGTACGCATGATTTCGAGCAACCTGGGATAGTCCATCACCGCCCGCTCCCGCTGATAGAGCCGGTTCTGCTCGATCAGCCTGGTCAGGCTTTCGCGGCTGACGACCTGCTGGCGAATCTTGGCGATCCGCTCGTCCGCCACGTCCGTCAGCGGCGAGGAAATCAGGCTGGGCGGGATCCGCGGGGAATCGATCAGTAGCGTCGTGGAGGAACGGTAGACCGGCTCGTGTGTGGCGACCGAGGCTGCGGCAGCAACGCCGCCAAGCAGGGTCGGCGCGATCAGCCAGCGCCAGCGGCGGCGCAGCATCGCAAGGATCTCGACCGGATAGATGCCGAGGGGATCGGCATTGGCAGGGTCTGATCCGGGCGCCGCAGTGGGCGAAGACGAGGGCGTCATGGGTGTCTGGCTGTTATTGTTCATCGGCTGGGTATCCGGAAAGTGACGCCGGCCCGGATGGTCCAGGAACTCTGCGTCTGGCTGGACAGGCCGGTGCGGCGGTCATAGTCCGCACCGACATGAAGGCGGAATCGGTCGTCGAGGCGATGCTCGTAAGTCGTGGAGAGGCTGACGATCTTCGCGTCCGATCCGAATGTGGGACTGGGAACGGAGCGATACTCGCCAAGGGCGCTCAAGGTGCCGCGTTCGCTTGTCTGGAAATCGAAAGTGGCGGTCAGCACTTTTTCGCGCTGGATGCCGCCGAAGCCGGTGACCGCCGGCCTGATCTGCCCCGCAAGACACACCCGCAAGCGTCGTGGATCGTAGCATAGCGATACGGAAGTCGCGAGTTGGAGCGGGGTCCGGTCGGTCGGCGCACCCGGCCCGCTTCGGGAAGTCCGGGACGCCCCCGCTTCAGCCTGTACGGAAAAATGAGGAGCGACGCGCGTTCCAGCCTTGAGCACGAACAGGGCCGCATCCGAGCGTGATCCGTCGGATGCCTTGCTGAAGGTTGCCGAGCCTCCGAGGCCGATCCATGAAAAGGGCGACAACCGGCGTTCTGCGCCGAGATCGAAGTTGGCTGCGTCGGTACGGCGCAGCAGTTGCGAGCCGCGCGGCGACAACCGGCTCCAGGCCCCCTCTCCGCTGATCGTCAGGTATTGGTCGGGGCGCCAGCGCAGGCTCTGCTTGAGTTCGTAGCGATCCTGGAGGCTTACCGGATCGATTGCGGCATCGATCGTGCCATTGGTGCCTTCGAGTGGCAGGAGGCGTTCGAAAGAGGCTTCGGTGCGGGCCGATAGGCGCTCGCTGCCACGGTGATCCAGCGCGAGCTTGCCATAACCCGTGACGAAATCGCCATAGCGCCGACTGTAGCGGCGGTATGCGATTCTGCCCTCGAGGTCGAGCGTGGTCCCGGCATCGACGCCGAGGGTCGCACCTGCCTGTGCGGAGACTTCCCCGCCCGAATTCATCTTGCGGTCGTCCGTGAGGAGGAACAGGTTGCGCCCCGTGAACCCCGTCATGTCGAACTCGATGTAGGGCGGCTGCTCCTGTGCGGCCGCATTGGCGGGAACAAGCCCCAGCGTCGGCGGGGCGACTGCCAGGAGGAGCAGGGTGCCACGATGTGCCGCCGTCACGGGATCAGCAGGACGTCGCCGCTCTGAAGCGTCGGCAGTGCCGTGCCGAGGGCACCGGAGTTGAGCGAGCGTGCGCCTTTCAGAAGCTTGCTCAGCTTGATGCGCTCCACCACCTGGCCGGCGCGGGTCTGGCGCAGGATCACCGCGCCTCCGGTGTCGGCGAAGTCGGCGGTGCCACCGGCCATGCTGAGTGCCTGAAGGATATTGGGCGCCGAGCGACTGGTATAGCTTCCAGGCGTCCGCACTTTGCCGAGTACGTAGAAACGCGTGCCGTCGGTCTCGCGCACGGTCACGGTCACGTCCGGCGGGCCGGCCGTGTAGTTGAGCGCGATGCGGCCGCGAATCTCGTCGGCGATGTCGGTGACGTTGCGCCCGTCGGCGCGGATCGTACCCGCCAGCGGGAAAGCGAAAGTGCCGTCCGGCTGGACGAGAACCTGGCGCTGCATGCGCTCCTCTCCCCAGACGAAGACGTCGAGCTGGTCGCCCGCCCTCACCGTGTAACGCGAGGCCGAGGCGCCATCGGGCATGCTGGCGGCCGATTGGGCGCCGGAGACGACGGGCGCGATGACCTGGGTGCCGGGAGTGGCGGCCCTGACCTGTGCCGAGACGGGATGGACTGCAAAGCCCATGGCGAGGAAGGAAACGGCCGCCGCAACGGTCCGGGTTGATCGGTGCGCAGCGCGCGACCGATAAGCGTCGTTCGATTGAAGCATGTCTACCCCCACAGTCGGCATGGAATGTCGATCTGCGGAAAAGGCTAACCTCGTGCGGTACTTGCCGAAAATTCTCCCATTGGAGGGCGTGCTTATCCGTGGGGAGAAACACGCATCGGCTCGTTTTGAACGGCCTTCCGGGATTTATGGGGAGGTTTTTCAGAAGGAGGAATGCGCCTCCCAGTTCGTCGGGCGCAGTTGCTGGAGAAGACCCCGGAACGGCGTGGCGGCATAATCGCGCACGGGGAGGTACGCTTTATGTCGCTTGAACACCTGAACCTTATCGGCCGCGAGATTTCGGCACCCGTGCTGGATCTGCCGCTGCCGGTCATCGCCGACCTGAATGCCGGGCATCAGGCCGGCCATCGGGACGATGTCGAGTTCCTCGACCTCGATTTTACGCCGATCGACTTGCCGACAGCGATGAATGCAGTGTGCAAGCGGCCTCCCTCGGCGCCATTTACGTATATCGTCACGCCCAACGTCGACCATGTCGTGCGGTTGCTGCGGCGGCGCTCCGACTTGTGGCCGGCCTATCGTGATGCCTGGATGACCTTGTGCGACAGCCGTATCCTTGCGCGCCTGGCACGCGGCGACGGGCGCGAGTTGCCGGTGGTGACGGGCAGTGACCTGACGCTGCGCCTGTTCGAGGAGGGCATTGCCGCCGACGATGCCGTCGCAATCCTGGGCGGCAGCGACGCTACAGTGGCGCGCATCAGCGAACTCTACGGGCTGCGCAACGTGCGTCACTACAATCCGCCGATGGGCTTCATCAAGGATCCGCGCGAAGTGGCGCGAGCAGTACGCTTCCTTGTCGAGGCCAAGGCGCGATACTCGTTCCTGGCGGTGGGTTCGCCGCAGCAGGAGATCATCGCGCGTCGCGTCGCCAAGGCGCGCGGCGGCCAGGGTATCGGCTTCTGCATCGGCGCCAGCCTCGAATTCCTCTCCGGCGAGCAGGAGCGCGCGCCGGCGGTGATCCAGCAAATGTCGATGGAGTGGGCCTTCCGGCTGTGCTCCAACCCCCAGCGGTTGTGGCGGCGCTATCTGATCGAGGGGCCGCAGATTTTCCGGATCCACCAGATGTGGCGTAGCAATAGGGCGCCGGCTCCGTTGCAAGCGCCGCTGCACGCATAAGGAGCGGGGCAACCCGCCGATCGACCCTGGAGCAGTTTGCGCCTCGACGGCACGACTGCTCCAGTTTTCTTTGGTTTAAAACGTTTTCCGGGTCATCGGTGGTTCCACCTGATCGGACGTGCTCTGGTACGACAGGCGCTTACGGGATCAGCGCGCGCAGATGCGCCATCCTGCCTGCGAATTCCTGGCCGAAATCATGCCGGCGGGCGAAGGCGAGGCCGGATCGTGCGCTTTCGGCGATGGCGGGGCGATCAAGGTTCCACCGCCCGATCGCCTCTGCAAGCTGCTTCGTCGAGCCCAGCGGCACTGCGACGCCGCCGCCCGATTCCCTGCTCAAACGGCACCACATGCGATTGCTGTAGCCAGCTATGGCAAGACCGCAGCCCATCGCTTCAAGGTAAGTGCATGAGGGGTCGGACTGTCGGTGGCAAGACAGGAATACATCGGCCTGAGTCCGGCTGAGCGGCACCAGCTTCGTCTTGAAATCGACGGGCGCATGCAGGCGGACCGCACCGTCGAATTCGCCGAGCCCATCGCGAATTTCCTGTTCGAGACTTCCCGCGCCGTAGATGTCCAGGGTCGCTGGTACGCCCATTGCCGCCAAGGCGCGCATCACGGGAAGCAGGTCCTGGCTACCCTTCATCGGCTCCAGGCGTCCCGAATGGATCAGTCGCAAAGGATATCCTGCCAGCAGCCGTTCATTGCGCACGGCCACTTCGGCCGGCGTCGCCATCATCTCCGGACCCATCCTGTTGTCGAAATAGAGATGCGCATCGTCTGCGAGCCGGGAATACGCGCTGAAAGCCGGATACCCGTTGAACTGTGCACCGACGGCGGCCTTCAGCCGCGATCGCACCTGCCGTTCGTTGCGCAGGAGCCAAAGGCTACTGCGCATCTTGCGCATTCCCGACACCTCGCGATCCAGCCAGAGGGTGCGTAACCGGGTCTCCAGCGTATATTCCACCCCCACCGCGTATGGGATACCGGCTGAGGCGATGCTCTGGCAGATGGCCGGGAAGCCCGGCATGTCGGCAGATACCAGCGCGATCGAGATGCCCGTCAGTGCAGCGGCCGGTACGGGTGCGCCCTTGCCCAGCACAACCATCTCGAAGTCGAGTTCATCGGGTCTGTAGACACGGCCGAAGGGGATGGTGTCGTCGCTTTCCCAGATTAAGCACCGGATTTCCCCCCCCCAGTCGGCGACATGCGCGCGCATGCCTTCGACGAACTTGGTGTCCAGGCGATACCCATCCGCAGCTACCTGGACAGGCGCCGGAGCGCTGAGCAGCAAGGTAGCCGCGGCCGCCCCCCTTTGACCTGCAGTACCGGCGGCCGTGCAGGGCGGCATCGCGGCGTTCATGGCAGGAAAGGCGGGGCGCATTCTGTCGTCCACCTTCCTGACGATGCCGACAGACTTGGCCTGCGGCGTGAACGGAGCCCGATGTACATGCAGCAACTCTCCTTGGAAATTTCGCGAGACGCTTTGCGTCCAAGTCTATTGGGCGCCGCCGCCCGGTGTCGATCATGAGAACTTCCAAGGGAGTTTCAGGTCTGCCCGGGCCTTGGCTGCCCCCTTATCCTCTTCCCGGGTGAAGCTGGCGTCGCGGGGCGCAAGAGGGGAACCGGATGGACTTGCTGGTGCTTGCCGACCGCATCGTGCTGGGCTTCGCATGGTGGATGGCCGTGGCGGCAGGATTGCCGACGGCGATGCTTGCGCTCGAATGCGTCGTCGGCGCGCGGGGGCATGTTTCCGGCGAAGCCGGTGAGGCGCCGCCTTTTGTCGTCGTCATGCCCGCCCACGACGAAGCGGCCGGAATCGACACGAGCGTGCGCGCGGCGCTGGGGTTGCTGCGCGATGGGGACGAACTGCTGGTCGTCGCGGACAACTGCACCGATGATACGGCCGCAAGGGCGCGGGCTCTGGGCGCGACGGTCATCGAAAGGTCCAATCCGCACTTGCGCGGAAAGGGCCACGCGCTGGAATACGCCCGCGCCTTCATTGCCGACCATCTGCCGCGAGCGGAGGCGGTGCTGGTACTCGATGCCGATTGCCGCGCGATGCCCGGTTCCCTGCCTGCGTTGGCTGAGGCGGCGGTCCGGCGCGATGCGGCGGTGCAGGGAATCTTCCTGCTTGCCGCCCCGGATGATGCGGGCGCGGTCGTGCGGGTGTCCAGTTTCGCCTTCCTGATCAAGAACCTCGTGCGGCTTCAGGGGCTGGGGCGCCTGTCCGGAATGGCGCTGCTGCAGGGATCGGGCATGGCTTTCCCGCGCTCCATGTATATCGAGATGCGCTGGCCGGGCGGGTCGCTGGTCGAGGATCTGGAAATGGGGCTCGACCTCCTGCTCGCAGGCCGGCGCGTGATCGTCGAGCCCGGCGCCCGCATCCTGAGCGCTACCAGCTCGGTCGAGGGCACCGGCAGCCAGCGCCGCCGATGGGAGCACGGCATGATGCAGACCGCCTGGCGCTATGTCCCCCGGCTGCTGGCGCGCGCGGTGCGAAGGCCCGCGCTCGCGATCGTCGCGCTGGACCTCATGATACCGCCAACCGTGCTGCTCGCGCTGTGCTCGGCACCCGCGCTGGGGATCGTGCTGGCACTGGCGGGACCGACCGCGCCGTTCCTCGCCCTGCTGGCGACCCAGACCGCAGCGGCGCTCGGGCTATCGCTGGCATGGTGGCGGCATGGGCGGGATACCCTGCCGCTGTCGTCCCTGCGCCAGCTGCCGGGCTACTTCGTCTGGAAGCTGCCGCTGATCGCCCAGTTCGTGACCCGCCGCGAGCGGGAATGGACCCGTACGGAGCGGCTGCCGTGACGCCGGTGGGCTTCGTCATTATCGGCCGCAACGAAGGCGGGCGCCTCGATTTGTGCATCGACAGCGTGACGCGGACCGGCCAGCGCGCCGTCTACGTCGATTCCGGCTCCACCGACGGTAGCGTGGCGCGCGTGAAGGCGCGGGGCCTGTCGGTGGTCGAACTCGATCCCGGGCAGCCGTTCACCGCTGCGCGGGCGCGGAATGCCGGGCTTGACTGGCATCTGGACAAGGACCCGCTGCTCGAATTCGTCCATTTCATCGATGGCGATTGCGAACTGATCCCTGGTTGGCTTGACAAGGCCCGCGCCGCATTGCTGGCCGACGATCAACTCGCCGCCGTTTGCGGTCGCCGGCGGGAGAGGGCACCGGACGCCAGCCTCTACAACCGATTGTGCGAGGCCGAGTGGAACACGCCCGTGGGCCTTGCTGAAAGCGTCGGCGGCGACGCACTGTTCCGCGTCGTCGCACTGCGCCAGGTAGACGGCTACGATGAGCATCTGATCGCCGGCGAGGAGCCCGACATGTGTTACCGCATGCGACGGCGTGGCTGGCTCATCCGCCGGATAGAGGGAGACATGACCATCCATGACGCGGCGATGATGCGCCTCGGCCAGTGGTGGCAGCGCAACCGCCGTAGTGGCTACGCCACCGCCGAGGCACTGGCGATGCGCGGCGCGCAAGATCTGCAAAAGGGGCGCGAACTGCGTCGCAAGGTGCTCAGCAATCTACTCTGGTCGCTCCCGCCGATGTGGCTGCTCTGGCCCGTGTTGTGGCTGCGCATCCGTGCGCGCAAGGATGCGCTTCAGGCGACTTGGCTGATCCTTGGCAAGCTGCCGCATCTGCAGGGGCAGATTGATTACTGGCGTCGTCGAAAGTCGCGTAGCGCCGCCGTTCGTCCTGCTCGTCTGATCGAGTATAAGTAATTCGCTCCCTAAAACACCCAAGTAAGCATCCATGGTGAAAACAGGGGCGGGGTTTGGGACATAGTTTTCCAAATTCAGTCTCAATACAGTCGATGTCGACTTGGGGTAATTCATTCAGGCGTGGGGCATCGCATGACGTCTTTCCGGGACTTCGCCGGCAATGGGCAATCTCCTGATTGCCCGGCTGCAAGCAGCATTCTCGTCGGCAACGAAACGCTGCTCGCGGAGTGTGGCAGGCTGCTGATCGATCGTGGGCACCGGATCGCTGCCGTGGTGGCGACGCCGGTTTCGCCGGCCGCCGATTGGGCTCGGCGCCTCGGCATTGCGCTGTTCGAGAAGCCGCGCGACCTTCTGGCCGCTGCCGTAGAAAGCGTCGACTACGTCTTCAGCATCTCCAACCTCAGCGTTCTGCCGGCGGAGGTACTGGCGCTCGCATCGCGGGCGGCGATCAATTTCCATGACGGCCCGCTGCCCGAACTGGCCGGCCTCAACACGCCCGTCTGGGCGCTGCTGGACGGAGCGGCGCGGCATGGCGTGACCTGGCACCTGATGACAGGCGCAGTGGACGAAGGTGCGATACTCGCTGCGGAGCGCTTCGAAATCGCCGAAGAGGAAACCGCGCTTTCGCTCAACACCCGCTGCTTCGAGGCGGGCTTGCATTGCTTCGAGGGGCTCGTCGCAGATCTCGACGGCGCGGTCGCAGCGGCGGTTCTGCAGGACCGTGCACCCGATCGCATGGTCGGCCGCGCCGACCGCCCGAAGGCCGCCGCCACGATCGACTGGAGCCGCCCGGCTGCCGAGATCGCCCGGCTGGTCCGTGCGCTCGACTTCGGAACTTACGCCAACCCGGTCGGAGTCCCGAAGGCATTGCTCGGCGATCGGCTTTTGCTCGTGCAGCAGATCACGCCGCTGTCCAGCGTATCGGGCCGCGAGCCGGGCACGATCCTGGTGTCCGACCCCACGCCGGTTGTCGCCACAGGCGATCTTGATGTGCGGCTCGACCGTCTCGCCATGCTCTCCGGCGAAGCGCTGGGCGGGGCGCAAGTGAGCGAACTGCTGATCGGTGCGGCGGGCTTCACGGTGCTCGACGATGCCCGGCGCGATCAGCTCGATTGCCTCGATGCGGCCGCCGGGCGCTATGAGGCGTGGTGGCGTCGTCGCTTGCAGCAGCGCGAGAGCTTGCAGTTGCCGCAGTTTACTCCGCGTGTTGGCGACGGTCCTGCGCAGCCCTTCATGCTGGACCGGGCAATGCCGCAGGGTCTCGATGCCGGCGGCGCTCTGGCCGCGCTGGTCGCGTGGCTGGCCCGCGCTGCCGACCGGGCGAGCGTCGAGATCGGATATTCCGACTGTGTCAGCCGTGCGCGGCTGGACGACGTGGCGGGCTGGTTCGCGCCGGAGATGCCGCTGAAGGTCGCGGTCGATTTCGATGCTCCGCTGGCCGTGCTGCGCGACGCGCTGGACCGTGAAGTCGCCGGGATGCACCGCCGCGTGGCCATCTGCGCCGATCTCGTCGCCCGCAGCCCCGAACTGCGCGGTCGCGCGGGGGGCGACCATCCCGTCAGCGTGCAGGTGGTGAAGCGGCTCGACGAGGTGCGCGCAAGCGACGCGGTGCTCGACGTGGCCGTTTGCACCTCGGAAGGCAGGCTGCGCTGGACCTGCGACGCCACCCGCCTTTCCCGCGCCGATGCGGAGGACCTCGTGCGCGGTTTCGAGGCGATGTACCTGGACCTTGCGGACGCACCGGTCGGCCGCCTGTCGCTGCTCGAACCCGAGGAACATGGGCGGATCGTCGGTGCCTGGAACGCCACCGAAGGTCCCGTTCCTGCCGGTCCGGCCTGGCACCACCACTTCGTGGAGCAGGCCGTGCGCACGCCCGACAAGCTGGCAGTGACGGCGCTCGGCATCTCACTGACTTACGCGCAGCTCGATGCGCTCTCTAACCGCGTCGCGCATGACCTTGCGGCGCGGGGCGTGGGGCCGGAAGTGCTCGTCGGCCTCCACCTGTCGCGCTCTGTCGAGATGCTCGCCTGCCTCATCGGCGTGCACAAGGCGGGGGGCGCCTACGTGCCGCTCGACCCGTCCTATCCGCGGGATCGCATCGCCCACATGGTGGCGGATTCCGGCCTTGGCCTGGTTCTGAGCGAAACTGTGCTGGCGGGCGATCTGCCGCAGACCGAGGCGCCGATCCTCCTTATCGATACCATGCGCGAGGTCTTCGCCGCGTGCCCGTCGGACCCCTTCGACGGCGGCGCGGAAGGCGCGAATCTCGCCTACATGATCTACACCTCGGGTTCGACCGGGCTGCCCAAAGGTGTCATGGTCGAGCACCGTAACCTGTTGAATTTCTATGCAGGAATGGACCGCAAGATCGAGCCGGACGGGACGTGGCTGGCCGTCACCAGCCTCAGTTTCGACATCTCCACGCTGGAGCTGATGTGGCCGTTGATGCACGGCTATCACATCGTCATCGCCAGCGAGCGCGAAGTGCGCGGCGATGTGCAGGAAGTGGCTGTCGCCGATGCGCGGCCGGTCGGTTTCAGCCTGTTCTACTTCGCCAGTTCCAGCGCGGGCAGCGCGGCCGAGCAGTACAACCTCCTGCTGGAAGGCGCCCGCTTCGCCGATGCCGAGGGCTTCGAGGCGATCTGGACGCCGGAGCGACATTTCCATGACTTTGGAGGGCCTTACCCGAATCCCGCCGTCGCCGCAGCGGCGATCGCGGCGATCACGTCGCGGGTGCAGATCCGTGCCGGCAGCGTGGTCGGGACCTTGCACCACCCTCTTCGCATCGCCGAGGAGTGGGCGCTGGTCGACAACTTGTCCGGCGGGCGCGTGGGGATTGCTTTCGCCTCCGGCTGGCAGCCGGACGATTTCGTACTGAATCCAGGGGCTTATGCCGATCGTGCGGGCGTTCTCAAGCGGTGTGTCGAGGATGTCCGGGGCCTCTGGCGGGGCGAGGCGCGGGCCTATCCGGGGCCGCTGGGGCACGATGTTTCGGTGCGCACGTACCCGCGTCCGGTCCAGCCGGAGCTGCCGGTCTGGATAACTTCTGCTGGAAATTCAGAGACTTTCCGCGAGGCAGGGCGCGTCGGCGCCAATGTGCTGACGCACCTGCTGGGGCAGTCGATCGAGGAGGTGGCGACCAAGATCGCCGCCTATCGTAGCGCCTGGCACGAGGCCGGGCATTCGGGAGAAGGGCGCATCACCTTGATGTTGCACACTTTTCTTGGAGAAAGCGAAGATGCGGTGCGCGCGGCCGTCAAGCCTGCGCTCATCGAGTACCTGCGCACCTCGACCAATCTGCTCAAGCAGTACGCCTGGTCGTTTCCGGCTTTCAAGACGCCGCAAGGTGCTGAAAGACTGGAACTTTCCGATATCTCCGAGGAAGAGACCGACGCCCTGCTCGACCATGCCTTCGAGCGCTATTTCGAGACCAGCGGCTTGTTCGGCACGCCTGAGGACAACATCGCACTGGTCCACCGCCTGTCGGCGATCGGCGTCGACGAGATCGGCTGTCTCGTCGATTTTGGTGTGGATTCCCAGACGGTTATCGAACATCTGCCGCAAATCGCGCGTTTGCGCACACTGGCACTCAACGGCACTCAACAGGACCATAACGCCGCAGAACGCCCGCTTCACGACCTGATGGCGCGCCACGGGGTGACGCACCTGCAGTGCACGCCGTCCCTGCTTCAGGTGCTCGCGAGCGACCCGGCTGCCCGCCCGCGCCTGCAGGCGCTCCAGCACCTCATGGTCGGCGGCGAGGCGTTCCCGCCGCAGCTGGCGACCGACATGACCGGCCTCGTTTCCGGCACCGTCATGAACATGTACGGGCCGACCGAGACGACCGTGTGGTCCGCCGTCCACGCGCTCGATGAAGGGGGGGCGCCGCCGCTCGGCAGGCCGCTGCTCAACCAGCAGATCTACATCCTCGACCGGCGGCTGCAGCCGGTGCGGCAGGGCACGCCGGGCGAGCTGGTCATCGGCGGCGCGGGGGTCGTGCGCGGCTACCACGACCGGCCCGAGCTGACCGCCGAGCGCTTCGTCGCCGACCCGTTCAATCCGGGCGCGCGCGTCTACCGCACCGGCGACCTCGCCCGCCAGCGCGAGGACGGGACGCTCGAATTCCTCGGCCGCCTCGACCATCAGGTGAAGATCCGCGGCTACCGCATCGAACTGGGCGAGATCGAGGCCGCGCTCACCGCGCACCCCGAGGTTACCGAGGCCGTCGTGGTCGCCCGCAAGGAAGGCGCCGCCACCCGCCTCGTCGCCTACCTCGCCCCGCGCACCGGTGCCCCAGCGGTCGAGGACTTGCGCGCGCATCTGCGGGAGCGGCTGCCCGACTTCATGGTGCCGGGCAACTTCGTCCTGCTCGAAGCCCTGCCGCGTACGCCCAACGGCAAGATCGACCGCAATGCCCTGCCCGAGCCGGTCAGCGTGGTCGTCGATAACGTCGATGAGAATGTCGCCCCGGCGACCGGCGTGGAGGCCCAGATCCAGGCGATCTGGTGCGACGTGCTCAAGCTGCCGCAAGTGCGCCTGACGGAGAACTTCTTCGACATCGGCGGCCACTCGCTGCTCGCCATCCAGGTCCACCGCCGCTTGTCCGCCGAACTCACGCAGCCGGTCGCGCTGACCGACATCTTCCGCTTCCCGACCATCGCCGCGCTCGGCGCGCACTTGTCGGGCGGGCAGGACGATGCCGCCGCGCTCGCCGGTCAGAACCGCGCCGAAATGCGCAACCAGGCGCGAAACCGCCGCGCGACCGCCCGCATCGGCGTGAGGGTCTAGACCATGCACCAGCCCATCGAAGAACCGTTCGACCCCTCGCTCGACACCTCCAGCGCGGTGGCCATCGTCGGCATGGCGTGCCGCTTCGCCGGGGCGCGCGGCCCCGAGGAATTCTGGTCGCTGCTGAGCGAAGGCCGCGACGGGATCGAGACGTATTCCGAGGAGGAACTGCTCGCCGCCGGGGTCTCGCCCGCCCTGCTGCGCAACCCCGACTACGTGCGCCGCGGCGCGCCGCTCGCCGACATGGAGTGCTTCGACGCCGCGCTGTTCGGCCTGTCCAAGCGCGATGCTGCAGTCATGGACCCGCAGCATCGCCACTTCCTCGAATGCTCGTGGGAGGCGCTGGAGGACGCAGGCCATACGCCGCAGGGCTTTGCCGAGGGAACAGGCGGCGTGATCGGCGTCTTCGCGGGATCGGGCCACAATGCCTACATGCCCTACAACCTGCTTACCAACGGCAAGCTGGTGAACGAGGTCGGCCTGTTCCTGCTGCGCCATACCAGCAATGACAAGGACTTCCTGACGACGCGGGTGTCGTACCTGTTCGACCTCAAGGGGCCGAGCATCAACGTCCAGACCGCGTGCTCGACCTCGCTCGTCTCGATCCACATGGCGGCGCAGAGCCTGCTGTCGGGCGAGTGCGACATGGCTCTCGCGGGCGGAACTTCGATCGAGCTGCCGCACCGCCGGGGCTACCTCTACGAGCAAGGCGAGATCCTTTCTCCCGACGGCCTGTGCCGTCCCTTCGACGCGGACTCGAAGGGCACCGTGTTCGGCAGCGGCGTCGCCGTGGTGGCGCTGCGCCGACTGGAGGATGCCATGGCCGCCGGCGACCACATCCATGCGGTGATCCGGGGCTCGGCGATCAACAACGACGGCGCGGGCAAGGTCGGCTACCTCGCCCCCAGCGTGGACGGGCAGGCGGCGGTGATCGCCGAGGCCCTCGCGGTGTCCGGCATCGCGCCTTCGGCCATCGACTACGTCGAGGCGCACGGCACCGGCACGCCGATCGGCGACCCGATCGAAGTGGCGGCGCTGCGGCAGGTCTTCGCGCAATCTGGCGCAAGGCCCGAGCCCTGCGCTTTGGGTTCGGTGAAGGCCAACATCGGCCACACCGACACTGCCGCAGGCGCGGCGGGCGTCATCAAGGTGGCGCTGGCGATGCGCCACGCCGAGCTTCCCCCTGTTCCGCATTTCGGGGCCGCAAATCCCGAATGCGCGCTGGATACTGGCCTTTTCCGCGTACAGGCCACCAGCGCGCCCTGGCTCCGGCGCGACGATCGCCCCCGTCGCGCCGGGGTCAGCTCACTCGGCGTGGGGGGCACCAATGCCCACATCGTCATGGAGGAAGCGCCGCCGCGCGCGCCAAGCGGGCCGAGCCGCCGTCGCCAGCTGCTGATGACCTCGGGCGCCACGCAAGGTGCGGCGGATGCCAATGCTGCGGCGCTGTCCGCGTATTTTGGGGCGCAGCATTCTGCGGCAACCCCCTCCGTCATTGCGAGCGAAGCGAAGCAATCCAGGGCCGTTGACGCCGCCTCTGGATTGCCGCGCCCCTTCGGGGCTCGCAATGACCAAGCGGGGGAGGAGGGCTGTGTCCTCGCCGACGCCGCCTTCACCCTCAACACCGGCCGCCGCGCGCTGGCATGGCGTCGGTTCGCGGTGGGTCAGGACGGGGCTGAAGCCGCCGCTGCGCTCGAAACCGCAAGTCGCCAGTCGTCCGCGAAGCAGGTTTGCGTGCCCGGCCGCCCGGTCGCCTTCCAGTTCTGCGGCGGCGGGCTGCAGCATGTCGACATGGCGCTGGGTCTCTATCAGACCGAGGCCACGTTCCGTGCCGACGTGGACAAGGGCCTCGCCGTGCTTGCGCGCATCGGCGTGCCGGACCTCAAGCGCTGGCTGTTCCCGGTCGAGGCCGACCGCGATGCCGCGGCCGCCGAGCTGGAACGTCCCTCCAACGCGCTGCCCGCGCTGTTCATCGTCCAGACCGCGCTCGCCCGCTTCTGGATGGCGCTGGGGATCGCGCCGGCCGCGATGATCGGCCACAGCTGCGGCGAGTATGCTGCGGCGCATGTTGCGGGCGTGGTGGACCTCGAAGCGGGCCTGCGCATCGTCCACGCGCGTGGCCGCCTGTTCGAGACGACCGCGAAAGGCGGCATGATCAGCGTGCCGCTTTCCGAGGCCGAACTCGCCCCGTTGCTGCCGCCCGGGGTTTCGATCGCGACGATCAACGCCCCGTCCCTGTGCGTCGTATCGGGCGCGGCGGACGCGGTGGCGGCCTTCCTCGACGACTTGCGTGCGCGTGAGATCGAGGCGCAGCCGATCCCCATCGAGGTCGCCGCGCATTCGGCGATGCTCGACCCGATCCTGCCTGAATTCCGCGCCCTGCTGAAGACGATCACGCTGCGCGCGCCGCAGATCCCCTTCGCCTCGAACCTGACCGGGCGCTGGGTGAGCGCGGCGGAGGCGACCGATCCCGAATACTGGGTGCGGCACTTGCGTGAGCCGGTGCGCTATACCGACGGCCTCGAATGCCTGCTGGGCGAGGTGGATCAGGTGCTTCTGGAAGTCGGCCCCGGCCGGGCGATGACCAGCCTCGCCCGCCAGCACCCGGGGCGCAAGGCCAGCCAGCCGGTGGTCGCCTCGATGCGCCATGCGGGCGAGGAGGTTGCCGACGACCAGCGGTTGCTCGAAGCGCTCGGCGAACTCTGGGCGCTGGGCGTCGAGATCGACTGGACCGCATGGTGGGGCGAGGAGCGGCGCCTGCGCGTGCCGCTGCCGACTTATCGCTTCGAGCGCGAACGGCACTGGATCGAGCCGGGTGCGAGCCTGCACACGGCGGCCTCCGGGGGCGATGCCGATACCCGCCTCGCGCTGGGCGACTGGGGCTACGAGCCGGTGTGGAGCCGCGAGGATCTGGTGGCGGGAGAAGCCGTGGGCGGGGCTGCAGGCGGTCCGGCTCTGGTGCTCTGCGATGACGACGGGTTCGGCGCCAGCCTTGCCGCGCGTCTGCGTAAGGCGGGGGTGGAGACCGTCACCGTCCACGCGGCGACGCGCTTTTCCGCCAGTGCTGCAGGCGCCTTCGCGCTGCGGCCCGACATGCGCGAGGACTGGGCGCGACTGTTCGTCCGGCTGGGCCGTGACGGGCGGATGCCGCGTCAGGTCTATCATTGCTGGCTGGCGGGCGGGGTAGCCGCGCCGAAGCGCCGGGATGCGGCGATCCTCGATCGGGGGCTGCATGCGCTGATCGCGATGGTGCCAGAACTCGCCGCTCAGGTGGACGAGGGGCCGGTGGTCGTTGCGCTCGTCACCGACAAGGCGCAGCGCGTGGCGGGCGATGCGGACCTCATGCCGCTCAAGGCCACGGCGATCGGCGCCGCGCGCACCGTCTCGGCCGAGTATCCGGGACTCGAGGTGCGCGCGATCGACATCGATCTTGCCGCCGTGAACGCCGCCGATCTTGCCGACGCGGTGATCGCCGAGGTTTCCGGCCCCCGCGCTTCCGGCGACGTCGCCTTGCGCGCGGGCGAGCGCTGGACGCTCGCTTACCGCAATGCCCGCGAGCCGCTGGCCGAGGGACAGCCGACATGGCTGCGCGAGGGCGGTGTCTACCTCGTTACCGGCGGTCTGGGCGGGCTGGGCCTGTCCATCGCCGACCACCTTGCACGTGGATACAAGGCGCGCCTCGCTCTCGTCGGGCGCAGCGCCTTACCGCCGCGCGGGGAGTGGGCGCAGCGCCTCGCAAGCGGCGACCTGCCGCTGGGCGTCGAGGACAAGGTGCGCAAGCTGCTCGCGCTCGAAGCGGCGGGGGCGGACGTGGAACTGATCGTCGCCGACGTCGCCGATGCCAGGGCTCTGGCGAAGGGCGTGCGTAAGGTGGTTTCCCGCTTCGGCCCGATCGACGGCGTGTTCCATGCCGCCGGTGCGCTCGACGACGGGCTGATCGAGACCCGCAGCCGCAAGGCGGTGGACGCCGTGCTGCGGCCCAAGATCGCGGGCACCCTCGCGCTGGAGACCGCGCTGCAAGGTCAGGCGCCGGGCTTCCTGCTGCTGTTCTCCTCGGTCAGCGCCTTTGCGGGGCTGCCGGGGCAGGTGGACTACGCCGCCGCCAACGCTTTCCTCGACGCTTACGCGCAATCGCGGCGCAGCGATGCGCGCACGCGGGTGCAGTCGGTCGGCTGGAGCCAGTGGGCCGAAGTCGGCATGGCCGCCGCGCTCGGCGGGCGCGAGGGCGTAGCGCCTGAAGGAGGGATGGGCGCGCTGCCCGACGACCTCGGGACCGGGAAGGCGATCAAGCATCCCTTCCTCGAACGGCTCTGCACCATTTCCGACGATGAGTTTGTGGTCACCGGCATCCTAACCCCCGTGCGGCATTGGGTGCTCGACGAGCACCGAGTCGTTGATGCCGGTGCGCTGCTGCCCGGGACATCTTTCCTGGAGATGTCTCGGGCAGCAGTTGCGCTGGTCCACCAGGGCGCGCTGGAACTGTCCGACTTCACGTTCCTCAAGCCCTTCGCGGTGCCTGACGGGGAGGCGCGCGGCTTGCGGGTCCATGTCCGTCGGCGGGGCGCGAGCGGGTGGAAGGTCACCATCCTCGGCCGCCCCGAACAGGGCGGCGAGTGGACCGAGCACGCACACGGCGTGGTCCGGCCGCACACGCTGACCCCGCTGCGCTCCACGCTCGACCTCGGCGCCATCGCCGAGCGCTGCAGCCCCTCGATCTGCGGCGGCGCCGACCAGCCGATGATGAACTTCGGCCCGCGCTGGGACACGCTCGTGCAGGCGCTTGCGTCCCCTCACGGCGAGGCGCTGCTCCAGCTGGAACTCCCCGCGCCCTACGCCGCCGAGGCCGAGGCGATGGGCCTGCACCCGGCGCTGCTCGACTTCGCGACGGCGGGCGCGCAGACGCTGATTCCCGGGCGCGACCGGAGCCGTGATTTCTACGCGCCGTTCACCTATCGCCGCTTTCTCCTCCACGCCCCGCTGCCCGCGCTCGCGTGGAGCCACATCCGGCTGGTCTCCTCCGATGGCCAGACGGCGGTGTTCAACGTGACGATCACCGACGCCGACGGCCTCGTCGTCGCCGAAGTGCGCGAATTCACGATGATGCACATGGGCGACGCGGCGCTGCTCGCCCGCGCCTCCGCGACGCCGCCGCGCGCCGCGAAGGCCGCCACCGGCGAGATCGCGGCAAGCTCCGAGGGCATCCTGCCCGAAGAGGGCACCGAAGTGATCGCGCGCCTGCTCTCGGGCCGGTGCCGCCCGCATACGGTGATCTCGCCCTACGACCTCGCGCCGGTGCTCGCGCGCCTGCGCAGCCCGCCGCGCGCCAGCCGCCGGGAGGCTGCGAGCGGCGATCCGGCGGATCTGCCCGCGACCCCGGCCGAACAGGTCATCGCCGACTTGTGGTGCGACCTGCTGGGCATGGAGGCGGTCGGGCGGCACGACAACTTCTTCGATCTTGGCGGCCATTCGCTGCTGGCGGTGCAGTTCACCAACCGGCTGCGCAAGAAGACCGGCCGCACCCTGCCGCTCGCGGCGATGCTCGGCCAGCCGACCGTCGCGGGGCTTGCCGCCGTGATCGACCCGGACAGCCGCGCGCCCGATATGCCCGCCGCCGCCGAGGCGGATGCACCGGGTCTTGGCTTGGCTCAGGGCATCGTCACCATCCGCAAGGGCGGCCCGGCCACGCCGCTGTTCCTGATCCACGACGGGCTCGGCGAGACGCTGCTCTATCGCGGCCTGGCGCTGCGGCTGGACGGCGCGCGGCCGGTGCTGGGGATCGAGCCGCTGCGCAAGGCGGACGGCAACTATGCCCACACCCGCATCGACGAGATGGCGACGTACTACATCGGCAAGGTGCGCAGCGTTCAGCCGCAAGGCCCGTACCTCCTCGCCGGGCTCTGCGCCGGGGGCGTGATCGCCTTCGAGATGGCGCAGCAGCTTCAGGCGATGGGCGAGCAGGTGGCCTTCGTCGGCGTGATCGACGCCGCCGACGTCGAGGCGCGCAAGCACCGCTTCGGCGAGAGCCGCGCCCGCCTTGGCCGCGTGCTGGGCGTGCTGAAGTCCGGCAATCCGCTGCAGATCTTGCCCGACCTCGGCCGCCGCGCCTGGAACCTCGCGCGCTGGGAGGTCGAATCGCGGATGCGACGGGCCGAGGACCGCCGCACCGTCGATGCCCTGCGTACCGCCGATGCGGGCGCCAGGATGGAGGAGGCGGGCTCCCCCGCGATCCCGTTCCTCAGGCTCTACGAAGCGGCGCACAAGGAGCACCGCCCGATCGGCATCCTGCAATCGACCAGCGTGGCGCTGTTCAAGGCCAGCGACGATACCGACCTTGCCGACGACACCCCCTACCGCGCGGTCTATCGCGACTATGCGCTCGGCTGGGGCAAGCGGGTGCGCGAGGACATCGTGATCCTCGACATTCCCGGCGGCCACATGTCGAACCTGCAGGAGCCGCACGTCGCCACGTTGGCGCCGCTGTTCCAGAACGCCCTCGACGATGCCGTGTCCGAGCATGGTCCGTGGAGCCGCCCGGCGACGACGCACGGAGAACCGATCGACTTCTTCGAGGAGGCCGCAGAATGAGCGGAGGCATGACAGAGGCCATGAGCGGGGGGATCAGCGGGCGCAATTTCCGCAGGGAGCCGGATTTCCCGATCGACGTGGTCATCGTCAATTACCGGACCGGGCCGCTGGTGGTCGAGTGCCTGTCCAGCCTCGATGCCGAGCGCCGCTCGGGCGCGCGGCTGCGGGCGATCGTGGTCGACAACGATTCGCGCGACGGTTCGGCCGAACTGCTGCAGGCGACGATCGCGCGCGAGGGCTGGGACTGGACGACGCTGGTGCGCTCGCCGACCAACGGTGGGTTCGGCACCGGCTGCAACATCGGCATCGAGCATGCCCTACGTGACAGCGAGGCGCGGGGTGTCTGGCTGCTCAATCCCGATACGCGGGTGATGCCCGGTGCCGTCAATGCGCTGGCGAGCTTCATGGCGGCGACGCCGCGCGCCGGGATCGTCGGCACCGCATTGCTGCTGGGCGACGGGTCGCCATGGCCTTACGCCTTCCGCTTTCCCACCGTGCTCGGCGAACTGGAGCGCGCCTTGCGCTGGGGGCCCGCCACACGCCTGCTGGCCGGGCACATGACCGCGCGGCGGATGGACGGGCGCGCGCAGCAGATGGACTGGGTCTCCGGCGCCAGCATGGCCGTGCGTCGCGAGGCCTTGCAGCAGGGGCTGCGGTTCGACGAGGACTACTTCCTCTATTATGAGGAGACCGACTTCTGCCGCGAAGCCAAGGCACGCGGGTGGCAGTGCTGGTATGCGCCCCGGCCGACCGTGCTGCACGTCGCGGGCCAAAGCACCGGGCTTACCGCCGCGGATGCTCATGCGCGGCGGGTGCCGCAATACTGGTTCGCCTCGCGGAGGCGCTACTTCCGCAAGAACCACGGCTGGGCTTATGCGCTGGCGGCCGATCTTGCCTGGGTGGCGGGGCACTGTCTCCACCTCGTCAAGCAGCAGCTGCGCCGCAAGCCGCGCGAAGACCCGCCGCGGCTGCTGAGCGATTTCGTCTGGTTCGGGATGCTCGCACCCGAACGGCGTTGAGGCGATGAAGGCCATGGGAGAGGACTTCATCGCCACGCTGGCCCGCCACGGGATTATCGGCGAGCGGATCGCGGCGCCGTTCGTGCTCTGGCTGGTGCGCCCTGACACGGGCGACCAGGCCGCAGTGTCGGCGCTCCTGAGCGATGCGGAGGCAGAGCGGGCGGGGCGGTTCAGGATCGACGCTCTCGCCCGGCGTTACCGGGCGGCGCATGGCGCGCTGCGGCTGCTGGTCGAGGCGGAGTTCGGAATCGCGGCGGCGCGGCAGCGCTACGGAGCCAATGAATTCGGCAAGCCGCATCTGCTCGATGAGCCGGATGTGCAGTGCAATGTGAGCTACAGCGGCGATTTCGCGATGGTCGCCCTGGCGCGGGGCGTGGAGATCGGCATCGACCTTGAGCGGGTGCGCCCTGTCGATGACGCGGCCGGACTGGCTGCGATGTACTATACCGATCGCGAATTAATGCAGCTGAATGAAAGGCCGGGTGCGTTTTCCGACCATGAATTCCTGACGGTCTGGGTCAGGAAGGAAGCGTGTTCGAAGGCACTCGGGCGGGGTCTTTCGATTGCCCCGTCATCGTTCGAGTGCGGAGTGGGCTGCGGCCCGAGGAACGTGCTTGTCGATGGAGAAGTGGTGGAAAGCGATGTTGTCGACCCGAAGGGCGGTGTGCTGATGTCTTGGGCCGTACGAGGCCAGTGTTAGTTCCCTGGTACTAACCGACATTCTTGCTTTTCTCTGCTCTTAGTTAGCCTGCGACTGAAGAAGGCCTTCGCGGATGACGTAGGCGATCATGTGCGCGCGGTTGCGCGTGCGGGTCTTGAGACGCACGTTTTCCACGTGGCGCTCGACCGTGCAGGGTGCGATGTTGAGTTCGATCGCGGTTTCCTTTGCGGAACGACCCATTGCGACAAACTGCAATACGTCGAGTTCGCGCGAAGTGAGCTGGACGTTCTCGGTGCCTTCAATTCTGTACATTTAAACCCCCGTTGATTCAAATGGAGTCAGTTAACCCCATAAACCCAATGTCGCATCGCTCTTCCGGAGAGTCACGCAATATTTTGGGGGAATATACCTACTTCATCATCCTCTTGAGGCACTAATCAGTACTACAATGGGACTCTGAAAATTCAGGATAGGTACGTCATCTGGAACGCGATCGCCTAACAAATGCAGTTAGATGACTCTAAATCACCTATTGCAACAACGTGTTCCTGCTCTTGGGTGCAAGAGTCGTTTCAGGCAGGCGGGGACCGGAAAAATGCCTAATGCTTGAATCGGAAGAGATCGAACCAAGATCGAACCGACTCGCTAGCGGCGGATGGCTCGTCTGGGGAACCTCGACGTTTCCCTCCACGGCCTCCTGTCCGACGAGGCTGGATGGACGGTTAATTAATTCGCGAGCCATCACCGCGGCCTGGGTGCGGTTTTCGACGCCAAGTTTGCGCAGGATGGCCTTAACTGCGGCTTTTACTGCGGTCTCGTTGATCCCCATCTCGCGTGAGATCGCCTTGTTCGGCTGGCCGAGCGCCAGATGTTCCAGCACCCGGACTTCCCGGTCGCGGAATCCGAACGCCTCGATCGCCGGGGCGGGGGCGGCATGGCGGGTGGCTGCAGGCAGGCTGACGAGGAAGTCGATCACTTCCGGAGGCGCCACTTTCTGCCCGTTCGAGACCATCTGCAGGATCGCGACCAGCGAAAGATAAGGCACGTTGTCGGGAAAATAGGCATAGGCTCCCGCCCCATAGAGCGCGACCATCTCGTCGAAGTCGAAAGCACCGGTGAGGACGATGATCCGCATGTCCGGATCATCGCGCTGCATGGTCTCGATGGTGTGGGTACAGTTGTCCTGCAGCAATTCGCGCTCGACGACGATGATCTGCTGAATGTCTTCAGCATGGCCCCCAAGGGTCAGTTCTTCGAGCGCGGATACCGATTCCGCCACCTCGAAAGACGCATCGGTGAAGATGCGTCGAAGGCCTTCGCGGATGATCGAGTTCGTGATCGCAATGGAAATGGATGCCGGCATGTCGGTTCGTATGCCCCTCTTCGCATTTTCGCCCCCATGCGTGGCGGGCACCATGGATGATGATTAATAGTTTGACAATGCCGTAAAAATCAGTGCTCAGAAGAGTAAGGATTGTTGCTGATATGTTGCAACATAGGCTCAAGTCACATGGTCATTATTAATGATCGGCGGTGTTTCTGAGAAGTTATCATCCCGGTCTTCATTTCATCGTATCGTCGAAAGGTCGCCAGATGTGCGTTCGACTCTTTTGGGATACGTAAAATTCATAGGGCCCAAGTCGGAATAGGATACTCGGGCCGGTCATCGCCGAATAGCAGGTTCCCGGCAAAACTGGCTTCCTGTCTCTAGCGGGGCCTGCCGGTCGTGCGTTCATGCGAATACGCGAATGAAGACATTTCTCGCCCGGCAGGAGGAGCGGGAGCCTCGATAATGATCGTCAAGTCGTATGAAATAGCCGGCCCCTGCGCCTTCGTGCCCAGTCGGATTGCAGACATGCGCGGCTGGTGCGCCGAGACTTTCCGACATGACCTGTTCGCAAGGTACTGCGGGGAGGCGATCTTCGTGCAGGACAACGAATCCCGCAGCCTGGCCGTCGGCACCGTGCGGGGCCTGCACTATCAGCGCCCGCCGCATGCGCAGGGCAAGCTGGTGCGCTGCACTGCCGGGGCGATTCTCGACGTGGCGGTCGACATCCGTGCAGGCTCGCCCACCTATGGGCACTGGATCGCGGAGACGCTGACGCCTGACAACGGCACGCAGCTCTGGATACCGCCCGGCTTCGCGCATGGCTTCTGCACATTGCTTCCCGACACCGTGGTCGCCTGCAAGGTCACGGACTATCACTGCGCCGAGTGCGACCTTGGCATGCGCTGGAACGATCCGGTGCTGGCAATCGCCTGGCCCGAGCTTGTCAATCCCGCGAGCCTCTCGCCCAAGGACCGCGCGCAGCCGCTGGTCTGCGAGCGGCCTGCCCATTTCATCTTCGAGGAGCTTGCCGAATGCGCCTGATCGGTTCGCCTGTCCGCAGCTGCGGGGAGAATGCGCACGACCGGGCCATCGCCCGGCACCAATCCGTGAACCAGTCTTCGGGAGTCCGCGCATGAAGGGCATCATTCTTGCTGGAGGCAGCGGTACCCGGCTTTATCCGATGACGCTGTCGACTTCCAAGCAGCTGATGCCGGTCTACGACAAGCCGATGATCTATTATCCGCTCAGTACCCTGATGCTTGCGGGCATCCGGCAGATCCTGATCATCTCCACCCCGCGCGACCTTCCTTCCTTCCGCGAGCTGCTGGGTGACGGATCGCAATGGGGGCTCGAACTGGAATATGCGGCCCAGCCGCGCCCGGACGGGCTGGCGCAGGCTTACGTGATCGGTGCGGATTTCGTGGGCTCTCAGCCATCGGCGCTGATCCTGGGCGACAACATCTTCCACGGCCACGGCCTGCCCGACCTGCTCGCCCGCGCGGGGGAGCGCAAGCGCGGGGCGAGCGTCTTCGCCTATCACGTGCAGGACCCCGAGCGTTACGGCGTGGTCGAGTTCGACAGTCGGGCGCGCGCCATCTCGATCGAGGAGAAGCCGAGCCTGCCGCGTTCCAACTGGGCGGTGACCGGGCTCTACTTCTACGACGCGCAAGTGGTGGAGATCGCCGCCAACCTCGCTCCTTCGCCGCGCGGCGAACTGGAGATCACCGACGTCAACCGCGCCTATCTGGAGCGCGGGCAACTGTCGGTGGAGATGATGGGGCGCGGCTATGCCTGGCTCGATACCGGGACGCCCGACAGCCTGATGGACGCAGCCGAGTTCGTGCGCATCCTCGAGAAGCGGCAGAGCACCAAGATCGCCAGCCCCGAGGAAGTCGCCTATCGCCGGGGCTTCATCAGCGAGGCGGGGCTGGAACGCGCCATTTCGCGGCTCGGCAAGTCGGAATACGCGCGTTACCTGCGGCACGTTCTGGAGCAGGGAGGGATCACGCCCGACACGGCGCTGCCGGGGGGGCGGCTGGAAATGGACCCGCATCCCTCGGTGCAGTAAAATCCAGCCGCACCCGTTCGTCATTGCGAGCGCAGCGAAGCAATCCAGGGCGGTTTACGCGGCCCTGGATTGCTTCGCTGCGCTCGCAATGACGAAGTGTGGTGGGTTAGCGAAGGGGCCGGAGCCGAGCCTCAGGCGCGCGGCGTGAAGTCCGGCACCAGATGGCCCTTCTCGTCCATGCGCGCCGGCACGATGCCGGGCTTTTCGCGGAAGGGCGCTTCGTCGTCGTTGCCGAAGATGGTGCACCACCAGCGGCCTTCCTTGTCCTTGAAGATGTTGCCGCCGCCGCCGCAGGGCACGCTCTCGTAGCGATCGCGGTACGGGCCGAAGGGCTTGTCCGAGGTCGCCAGCGCGAAGGAATAGCGATTGGGGTGGAAGCGATCGACGGCGCCGAGGTAGTACTTGCCGTCGTGCTTGAACATCGTCGCGCCCTCGAAGCCGATGTCCTTGAAGCCGCGGTGGACGCACTTCTTGTTGTGGTGCAGCGGGTCGGGGTCAGGGGTTTCCAGCGTGATCGGGGTCCACTCTCCGTCGTAGCCGGAGAGGTCGGGCTTCAGGCGCACCATTTCGAAGGCGCCGCCGTAGGTCAGGTAGACCGCGCCGTCGTCGTCGCCGAACAGGGTGGCGTCGATGCCGTTGCGCAGCGGCTTGTCGGGCGAGAAGGCGTGGACGTAGGGGCCGGTCGCCTTGCCGGTGGTGCTGCGCAGGATCGCGATGCCGGAACGGCTGATCGAATGGCAGATGTAGTAGTTGCCGTTGATGTAGTGGATCTCCGGCGCCCAGATCGCGCGGAAGTAGTCGCCCTTGCGCACGGTCCACTGCTTTTCCCAGCCGCCGTCCTTCTCGATGCTCCAGACGAGGCCGAGGTAGTCCCACTCCTTGAGATCGGCCGAGCGCCAGAGTTCGACACCGTCGTTGGCCTTCCAGATGTCGTCGCCGGTGGAGCCGGTCATGTAGTAGAAACCGTCACCACCGAGGCACACGATGGTGTCGCGCAAGTGGACGTGGATCAGCGGCTTCACCGGCGGGATCAGGCCCTGCGTGACGACGCGGCCGGAGTCGGAATCGTTCCACGGCAGCGCGTTCTTCGGCGGCGCGCCGGGGCCTTTGAAGCGCACGCCCTTGCGGTCCACCGCCGCCTCGCTGGTGACCCAGCCGCCGCGCTCGGTTTCGGGAGTGACCGGAAGGCCGGGGCCGCTGCGCGTTGCGACGTCGTAGTAGCCGGGCGGGGGAGGCGCGATCGGGCGGCCGTTGTCGTCCTCGACCGGGAAGGGCGGGCGCTTCAAAGGCTCGGCGGCAAGGCCGAGCGAGGGGCGCGTGCCCAGCAGCGCGAGGCTGCCTGCCACCACCGCGCGGCGGCTCATTTCGAAGCCCTTGGTCACGTCATCTCTCTCCATCGGTTCGTTCCCCCAACGGTTCGTCATTGCGAGCGTAGCGAAGCAATCCAGGGCGTTCTTGCGCCGCTCTGGATTGCTTCGCTACGCTCGCAATGACGAAGGGTTTTTGGTCATTGTCCGATGTCCCGGACGAAAAAATCCCGGCCCTCGCGTTAAGCGGGGGCCGGGATAGGTCGTCAGTACTTGAAGCGGACGCCGAAGTAGAACTGGCGGCCGAAGCTGTGGTTGAGGACGACGCGGTCGGCATCGCCGATGTACATGTCCTTGACCTCGTTCGTCAGGTTGTTGCCCTCGATGGTGAGGGTGATCTTGTCGGTCAGGTTGACGCCGATCGAGGCATCGACGTTGATCGCGCTGTTGACGCCTTCCTGCGTGCTCTGCTCACGCGCGCCGCCGCCGAAGGCTTCGACGTAGCCAGAACGGTAGGACACCGAACCGCGCAGGGAGAGCAGCTTGTCCTCGTAGAACAGCGTGCCGTTGGCGGTGTGCTTCGACAGGTTGGTCAGCGGCCCGACCACGGTGCCGATGCCGCCGGGGCCGGGGTACTTGAGGTCCGCCTTGACGTACGTGTAGTTCGCCAGGATGCCGAGGTTGCTGAGGAAGCCCGGCAGGAAGTCCAGCTGATGCTGGTAGTTCAGCTCGAAGCCGCGAAGCTTGCCGCCGTCGCCGTTGATCGTGCGGCGCACGGTCACCGGCACGTTTGCGGGCAGGCCCTGATCGGTCGCGAGGTTGAGCGGGAAGCCCAGCTGGTCGAACGGCACCAGCGTCGAGATCTGCGTGCCCGAAAGCGAGCCGATGTCCTTCTGGAACAGGCTGACGCCCAGCAGCGAGCCCGGTGCGAAGTACCACTCGGCCGAGAAGTCGAGGTTGAAGGCTTCGGTGGGGTTCAGGTACGGGTTGCCCTGATTGAACACCTGGTTCGCCTGCTGCAGCGTCAGGCTGCCGCCCGGCGACAGCGAGCCGAGGCCCGGACGGGTGATCACCTGCGCGGCGCCGAAGCGCAGCAGGAAGTCGGGGGTGATCTCGGCGACGAGGTTCATCGACGGCAGCCAGTTCTCGTAGCTGCGCTTGACCGTGATCGGGGTGGCGACGCCGCTGGCAAGGCCGTAGCCGAACGAGGTCTGGCCGGTGCGGACGTAGCGCACGCCCGCATCGCCGCGGAACATGATGCCGCCGATCTCGCGCTCGAAATCGATCTGGAACCACGCCGCCTTGTCGACTTCCTTGATCGAGCCGGTGTTGCTGGCCGCCGTCGCGTTGGGGTTGGTGCCCGCCACGTCACGCCCGTTGACGCGGAAGTCCACGTCGCGGCCGTTGATGTTGGTCACGCAGTTGCAATAGATATTGAGCGTATCGACGAAGCCCTGCAGGTCGGGGATCACGTAGCCCGAATAGTTCGGATCGCCGGTCTTGCCGTTCAGCGGCTTGGTCAGCGCGGCGATCTGAGCCGGGGTCAGCGTGCCCGAGGAGGTTTCGGCGACGAAGCGGCGGCTCTCGAAAGTCTCGTAGCGGAAGCGGCGGTATTCGCCGCCGAACGACAGCTTGAAGCCGTCGGCCACGTCCCACTCCGCGCCCAGCTTGGTCGAGAGATAGTCGTTGGTGACCTCGTTCCTGCGGATGCGCACGTCCGAGGTGCCGTTGGTGAACGACCAGCTGGCCGGGTCGCTGGGATCGAAGCCCCAGTTGATGGTCGGCGCACGGCTGTTGTCGCGGTAGTCCCACGAGAAGCCGTCCGAGTTGGCGCGGTCGAGGACCACGGTGGTCTGCTCGGGGCTGTCGAACTTGGACTTGGAGTAGCCCGCGTAACCGTTGAGGCGGAAGGTGTCGCTCAGCTCCTGCTTCACCACGGTGTTGTACTGATAGAAGGTGGTGCTGAAGCGGTCGTGGCGCGATTCGATGCGCATATCGACGTCGTCGAACACGCCGTAGACCAGCGAGTTGTTGGCATCGACCACGCCGTCGCGGATGATCGTCTGCGACTTGCCCGAGCCGCCCGAGCGGCTGAACGAGAGTGCCTCGATGTAGTTTTCCCAGCGCTGCGTCTTGGACTTCGCATAGAGCCCCTCGACGACGATTTCGGTGCGATCCGAGGGCTTCCACTGGACGGCGCCGGTGAGGCCCAGGCGCTTGATGTCGTTCTTCCAGCTGTCGTAGCGGGGAATGCGCGGGTGATAGATCAGGTCGCCCCAGTTGGAACCGTCGGCGGCGGGGGCCTGGTTGATCTGGGCGGCGGTGTAGCCGGGCAGGGTGGAGGCCGCGTTGAAGCCGCCGTTCACGCCCGCCGGGCTCCAGCGCACGGTCGAGTGGCCTTCCTCCTCGATGGTGCGGGTGGAGTACGCGGCCGAGGCGAGGACGCCGAACGTGCCCGAATCGTTCTGCCAGCTGACGAGGCCCGCAAGGCGCGGGTCCCAGGCCTTCGACAGATCGTTGTAGCCTGCGCGGGCGGACCCGGCGACGACGAAGTTGTCCTTGAAGTCCAGCGGGCGGGCGGCCTGCAGGTCCACCGTGGCGCCGAGCGAGCCTTCCTCGACCGAGGCCGAGGCGGTCTTGCGCACGGTCAGCGAGTTGAACAGCTCGGAGGCGAAGATGTTGAAGTCGAAGCCGCGGCCGCGGTTGACGCCGCCGCCTGCGTCCGAACCGCCGGTGGTCGCCACGGCTTCCATGCCGTTGATGCGCACGCGGGTATATTCGGGGCCAAGGCCGCGCACCGAGATCGCGCGACCTTCACCGCCTTCGCGGCTGATCGCGACGCCGGGAATGCGCTGGAGCGATTCCGCCAGGTTGTTGTCGGGGAACTTGGCGACGTCCTCGGCCTTGATCACGTCGACGGCGGCGGTGGACTGGCGCTTTTCGGCCTGCGCGGTCTGCACCGAGTTACGGAAGCCGGTGACGATGATGTCGGCGGGCGTCGCGCCATCGATCTCGGAAGTCTGCGCGTCCTGCGCATAGACCGGCGAGATGCAGGCGACGGCCAGAACGGTCGCGGACGCACCGCGCACCAGGCGACGACGAAGAATTGCGGAACTGCGCACCCTGATTTCCTCCCCATTTGTAGACCGGCGACGCGGGACTTTCCCGTCCTCGCCTTGACCGGCCCAGCCTCCCTTTTATGGTCGAGCTTGATACCGGTGTCAGAGACTACGAACAACACGCAGATTGATACGCCCGGCGCTTCATCGCTTCGTGCGCGAAAAGGGGCTTGATCGATGCAGTCGGTGCATTGGTTCGGGGAAGAAAGCGGGATTGTCGAATGCCGAACTTCCGTCCCGTCATTGCGAGCGTGGCGAAGCAATCCAGGGCAATTCCACCCAGCCCTGGATTGCTTCGCCACGCTCGCAATGACGAAGCGACGGCGGCGATGCGCAGCGCACATCGATCAAGCTGCACAGCGGCATGGATGGAGTGGACGCCGCGCGCGTAAGTCTGAAGGCACGGAAAAAGCCGCAAACCAGTGCGGCGGATGTGGGGCGATGGAGAGATGGATTTGTCAGGTTCGATAGAAGCGGCCACCCCGGCGGGTACGCGCCCGACGAAGGTGCGTTTTCTCATCATCGCGCTGATCTTCGTCATCACCTCGCTGAACTACGCGGACCGCTCGACCTTCTCGATCGCGGGGGCTTCGGCCTCGGCGGAGCTGGGGCTGGATGCGGTGCAGACCGGGTTCATCCTCTCCGCCTTCGCCTGGGCCTATTCGCTGGCGCAAATCCCCGGCGGCGCGCTGCTTGACCGGTTCGGGACGCGGCCGATCTACATCGCCGCGATCGGGACGTGGTCGTTCTTCACCGTGCTGCAGGGCTTCGCGGGCTTCATCCTCGGCGCGACGGTGGTGACGCAGCTGTTCCTGCTGCGCTTCCTCGTGGGTCTGTGCGAGGCGCCCTCGTTCCCCGGCAATGCGCGCATCGTCGCCGCATGGTTCCCGGCGCGCGAGCGCGGGACGGCCTCGGCGATCTTCAATTCGGCGCAGTATTTCTCGCTGGTCGCCTTCGCGCCGCTAATGGGCTGGGTGGTCCATGAATTCGGCTGGCGCGCGGTGTTCTTCGTGATGGGCGCGCTGGGCCTGATGGCGATGTGCGCCTTCGCCGCCTTCATTCGCGAGCCGACCCGCCACAAGTGGGCCAACGCCGCCGAAGTCGAACTGATCCGCGAAGGCGGCGGCCTCGTCGAACCGGAAGGCCGCAAGGACAAGGCCGCCGAGCCGACCTTCACCTGGAGCAACGTGCGCCAGCTGCTGACCAGCCGCATGATGATCGGCGTCTACCTCGGCCAGTACTGCATCAACGTGCTGACCTATTTCTTCGTGACGTGGTTTCCGATCTATCTGGTCAAGGATCGCGGCTTCAACATCATGGAGGCCGGCTTCGTCGCCGCGCTGCCCGCGCTGTGCGGCTTCGTCGGCGGCGTGGCGGGCGGCGTGATGTCGGACATGCTGCTGGCGCGCACCGGCTCGATCACGATGGCGCGCAAGGCACCGCTGCTGGCGGGGATGCTGCTCGCCAGCCTCATCATGGTCGCCGCCAAAGTGGAGAGCCAGGTCGGCGTGGTGCTGCTGATGTCGGTCGCGTTCTTCGGCAAGGGCGTCGCCTCGCTCGGCTGGGCGGTGATGTCCGACGTGGCGCCGCGCAAGCTGGCGGGGCTGGCGGGCGGCGTGTTCAACACCTTCGGCAATGCCGCCGGGATCGTCACGCCCATCGTCGTGGGCATCCTCGTCGCGCAGGCGGGATCGTTCGACACCGCGCTCGTCTTCGTCGGCGCGCATTGCCTCTTGACCATCGTTGCCTATTTCGTCGTCGTGCAGAAGCTCGAGCGACTGGAGCTTGCCGCATGAATCTCGACCGTCGTACCGTACTGCTGGCCACCGGCGCGTTGATGCTGGTTCCGGCCATAGCCCGCGCTGGATCGGCCGAGATCGCCATCGACACGCCGATGGCCGCGCCGCGCTGGGCGGTGCTGCAGCGCCACCTCATCGCCATGCAGGGTGACGCCGCCCGCGCCTTCCACGACCGCTACTTCAACGCGAAGCATGAGATCGAGGCGTTCCTGCGCTGGGGCGCCAACGACGGCCCCGACGACGCCATCGAGGCGATCAACGACTGGCCCTATCTCTACCTCATCGGCGGCGAGGCGGGTCTGCTCGACCTCGCGCAGAAGGTGCAGGAAGCCCACTTCGCGCAATACTCCCGCGCCCGCACCAAAGACGTGCTGATGGGCCGGAACGGCATGTACGTGCGCGAATTCCCGCCGCAGATGGACTGGCAGCACATCAGCGAGGGCCTCACCACCTTCAACCAGCTCGGCCTGTGCAGCCCGGACGACCGCAAGCTGATCGAGCGTGCCCGCCGTTTCGCCGATTTCTACACCGGCCGCGATCCCATCGCGCGCAACTACGATCCGAAGCTGAGGCTCATCCGTTCGATGTTCAACGGCAGCATCGGCCCGCTGATGCGCCCGGCAACGATGCTCGACTGGGCGGGCGACCCCTTCGACACCGCGCCGTTCGAGATGGTCCACGGCGAATCGAGCTACAAGGACACGCTGGAGCACTACCGCGAATATACCGAGACGGTCGGCGACAACCCGCTGAACCTGCACTCGACCGCGCTGGGCTTCAACGCCTGGATGCTGACCGGCGAAGCGCGCTTCCGCGACTGGATGCTCGAATATGTCGAGGCCTGGGCGGCGCGGGCAAAGGCTAACCACGGCATCCTGCCCAGCAATATCGGGCCGGACGGCAAGGTCGGCGGCGGCGCGGGCGGTCACTGGTGGGGCGGGACGTACGGATGGGGGTTCAGCCCGATTAACCCCGTCACCGGCAAGCGCGAGGACCGCAACCGCATCCCGCGCGCGATCATGGGCTTCATGAATGCCTATATGGCGACCGGCGATGACCGCTACCTGCAAGTCTGGCGCGACCAGAACGCGGCGATTAACGCACAGTCGCGCAAGATCGACGGGGTGCTCTCCGCGCCCACGATGCACGGCGCGCAGGGCTGGTACAGCTTCAAGCCCGGACCCTACCGCTTCAATACCGGCGAGATCTGGTATCTGTCCCAGCGCGAGGCCGACCGCGCGGCGATGGAGCCGACGCCGTGGACGCAGTTCCTCGACGGCAAGCAGGACGGGTGGGCCGAACAGGCGCTGCTCGACGATATGGAGCGCGTGCGCACGCAGATGGTCCGCGTCCACGAGGACAGGACGACTGCCGCCACCCGCCTCGCCGACAACCCGATCGAGCGCAACCCGGTCTCGGTGACGGCGCTGCTGCACCAGACCATGGGCGCGATCCACGTCGCGCGGCCGCCGTGGTCGAAGACCTCTCCCAACCAGGGCGGCACGCTGCTCTTCGCGCGGCTGCGGCACTTCGACGCCGACCGCAAGCGTCCGGGCCTGCCCGAAGACGTGGCGGCGCTGGTCGAGAAGATGGATGCCGGGACGACGACGCTCTCGCTGGTGAACCTCAACCCCGCGCTGGCGCGGCGGCTGGTGATCCGCGGCGGCGGTTATGGCGAGCACCGCATCGAGGCGGTGCGGATCGGCGACAGGCGCATGGCAGTGGGCGATCGCGACGTGGCGCTCAGGCTGGAGCCGGGCGCGGGTGCTCGGGTGGTGCTGGAGATGAACCGGTTCAGTCAGCCGCCGACACTGGCGTGGCCGGAGATGGGATGAGCCGGTTCCGGCACCCATCGTTCGTCATTGCGAGCGCAGCGAAGCAATCCAGGGCAGCGTAGAACCGCCCTGGATTGCTTCGCTGCGCTCGCAATGACGATCGGGGTTTCAGCCTTCCGCCATCGCCTTCAGGCACAGTTCCCGGAACGCCGGCAGCGCCGGGTTCTCGCTCTCCCGCCGCCACGCCAGATGCAGTTCGACCGGCGCGGCGGGCTCGCTCTCGAAGGGCCGGAACACCACCCCGCGCGGGTGCAGCCCCGCCGCCGCCTCTGGCACGATCCCCGGCGCGAGCCCCGCGCCGACCAGCCCCAGCAGTGAGTGGATCTGCGTCACGTACTGCACGTAGCTGGGCGCTGCCCCGGCCCGCTCGAACAGGCTGGACAGCAGCAGGTTGAAGTACCCGGCCCCGCGCTGGGCGTACATGACGAGATCCTGCCCGTCGAAATCCCCCGGTGCGAAGCGTTCCTGTCCCGCGCGCGGATCGTCCTCGTGCAGCGCGACGAGCAGGCTTTCCAGCAGCAGCGGCGCCGAATCGAACTGCACCTTGTCCACCGGCGGGCGCACCAGCGCGAGGTCGATCATGCCGGTATGCAGCGCCTCGAACTGATCGCCCGAGACCAATTCGTGCAGTTGCAGTTCCAGCCCCGGCAGTTCCACCGCCGCGCGCTTGACAATGCGCGGCAGCAGGACATAGCCCGAGACCGCCGTGAAGCCGATAGAGATGCGCCCGGTCTCCCCCTTCCACACCCGCCGCGCCGCCAGCGCCGCGCTTTCGGACAGGCGCACGATGCGCCGCGCTTCGTGAAGGAAGGTCTCGCCCGCCAGCGTCAGCGTCACCCGGCGGCTGGTGCGGTTGAACAGCTCGACGCCGAGGATGCGTTCGAGCACCTGGATCTGGCGGCTGAGCGGCGACTGGGTCATGTGCAGTCGCTCGGCGGCGCGGCCGAAGTGCAGTTCCTCGGCAAGGACGACGAAGCAGCGCAAGTGCGTGAGTTCGAACATCGTCCATGCCTACCGCGCATGAGGCCGGAGGAAAAGCGCGCGATGCATCGATGGGCGCTGATCGATGCCGCTGCGACATAAATCGATCCAGTCCCAGCGATGGGCGCGGCCGCCCCGCGCAGGTAGCAAAGGCTCTACAGGATCAATTGGAGCATTAAGCGATGTCGCCTCAGGATTTGGCCGCCCGTATCGGCGGGGGTCTCCTCTCGTTTCCGGTCACGCATTTCGACGCCGACCTGAAGTTCGACGAGGCGGCCTATCGCGACCATCTCGGCTGGCTGTCGGACTACGACGTGGCCGGCCTGTTCGCGGCGGGCGGCACCGGCGAGTTCTTCTCGCTCACCCCGGCCGAAGTCCCGGTGATCGTCAAGGCGGCGGTCGAGGAAGCGGCGGGCAAGGTGCCGGTGCTTTCGGGCTGCGGCTACGGCACCGCGATCGCGGTGGAGATGGCGCAGAACGTCGAGAAGGCGGGCGCCAACGGGCTGCTGCTGCTGCCGCCCTACCTCGTCAATTCGACTCAGGAGGGCCTAGCCGCCCACATCGAGGCGGTGTGCAAGGCGACCTCGCTGGGCGTCATCGTCTACAACCGCGACAACGCGATCGTCACCGAGGACACGCTGGCCGGTCTTGCCGAGCGCAACCCCAACCTCATCGGCTACAAGGACGGCGTCGGTGACGTCGAGCTGATGATGCGCATCTACGCGAAGCTGGGTGACCGCCTGACCTACATCGGCGGTCTGCCCACCGCCGAAACCTTCGCCCCCGCCTATCTGGAGATGGGCGTGACGACGTATTCCTCGGCGATCTTCAACTTCATGCCGGAATGGGCGCTGGCTTTCTACAAGTCGGTCCGCGCGCGCGACAAGGCGGCGATCCTGGCGGGCCTGACCGACTTCGTGCTGCCCTACATCGCCATCCGCAACCGCGGCACCGGCTATGCGGTGTCGATCGTCAAGGCGGGCATGAACGTGATCGGCCGCCCGGCGGGCCCGGTCCGCTCGCCGCTGACCGATCTCTCCGCAGAAGAGCAGGCGATGCTCGCCGCGCTCGTCGAGAAGGCCCAGGCCTCGCTGCGCGAGACGGCCTGACGGTACTCACCCCCTGATGTGCTGATACAGGGCGCGGGTGGCTCCAAACGCCCGCGCCGTGACGCAGGGATGAACTTGCTCCCACCCCTCCGGGAGCTGGTTCATCCCTGTTTTTTTGTGTCCGTCGTCCCGGACTTGATCCGGGACCGCTGGCCGTGACCAGCCCACCTTGCTTCGCAAGCAGCGCGCCCCGAGGGGGTGATCAACTTTGACGGTATCATTGTCATTCCCGCGAAGGCGGGAACCCATCTCCTGACGTGGCAGGTTGAACCGTCATCAGATGGGTCCCCGCCTTCGCGGGGATGACTAATAAATGTTCAGCCAAATACGATTATGCTCAAGGCGTTCGCTTACGAACATAGCGCCCGATGCAAGGTAGGCCGGTCACCGCCAGCGGTCCCGGGTCGAGCCCGGGACGACGTCAGCCCAGCCCCACGCGGCTCGCCCAGTCGAGCCAGAGGGCCGGCCATGCGGCCACCGGCTTGCCGGCGATGTTCCACAAGTTGAACCCATGCCCGCCCTCAGCGAAGAGGTGGAGGTCCACGCTCACCCCCGCCTTCCTCAGCGCCGCGCGCAGGCGCAGCGAGTTCTCGACGGGCACCGTGGCGTCATCCTCGGCATGGACGATGAAGTGCGGCGGGCTTTCGGGCGTCACGTTGCGATCCACCGAATGCGCCGCCTCGAGCGCGGGCGTCGGGTTCGGGCCGAGCAGCTTCTCGCGCGATCCGGCATGGGCGATGGCGCGGTCCATGCTCACCACCGGATAGAGCGGCGCGGCGCAGAACGGCCGGGCGGAGAGCCTGTCCGCCGCGTCCACCGGAGCGTAGGCGGGAAATGCGAAGCGGCTGGCGAGGTCGGCGCACAAGTGGCCGCCCGCCGAGGATCCCACCACTGCCACCCGCTCGGGCACGATCCCGTAAGTCGCCGCCTTCGCGCGGATCAACCGCATGGCGCGCTGGGCATCGGCGAGGGGGGTGTTGGACCGATCCTTCCAGCCCTCGCCGGGCAGGCGGTAGGTGAGAACGAATGCGGTGTAGCCGTGCTCGGTCAGCCACTGCGCGACCTGGATGCCGCCCTTGTCGAGCGATTCCTCGCGGTAGCCGCCGCCGGGGATCACCAGCAGCGCCGCGCCGTTGGGATACTTCGGGCGGAAAGCAGTGATGCGCGGCCGAGCGATGCCCGCGATCACGCGGTCGGGCTGGGCGGGATTGGCGGAGCGCTCGGTCGCGATCTCCACCGGCAGCGGGGAGGGTGCTCCCGGCGGCGGCCCGGGCCAGAGGTCGATGACCTCGCCGGTTTCATGAAACGGAGGCGGGGGCGTCTGCGCCCCCGCCGGTATCGTGCGGATCACCGAAGCCGCGAGGGCTCCGGCGAACAGAGCCCTGCGGTCGATCTCCATGGTCAGACCCGCGCCTGCGCCAGACGCGGGCTGAGGACGTGGACTGCCAGCAGCGCGATCAGGTAAGCGCTCGCGCAGATGGCGAAGAGCACCTCGTAGCTGTGCGTGGCGTCGAGGATGTAGCCCGCGAACAGCGCCATGCCCATGCCGCCGAAGGCGCCCACGGTGCCGCCGATGCCGACCACCGAGCCCACCGCGCCGCGCGGGAACACGTCGGAGGGCAAGGTGTAGAGGTTGGCCGAGAACGCCTGGTGCGCCGCCGTGGCAAGGCCGATCACCAACACTGCGACCCACACGTTGTCGACGCCCTGCACGAACCAGATCGGCAGCACGCACAGCGCCGAGAGCAGCATCGTCGCCTTGCGCGCGAAGTTCGGGGTGCGCCCCGCCTTGATGAGCTTCGAGGACATCCAGCCCCCGGCGATGCTGCCCACGTCCGAGATCAGGTAGATCGCAGCGAGCGGCAGGCCGAAGGTCTTGAGGTCGAGGTCGTAGCGCTCGAACAGGTAGCCGGGCAGCCAGAACAGGAAGAACCACCAGATCGGGTCGATCAGGAACTTGCCCAGCGCATAGGCCCAGGTCTCCTTGACCACCAGCAGGCGGCTCCAGCCGATCTTCTCGACGGGGTCGGCGGGGTCCTGCTTGATGTAGGCGAGTTCGGCAGCGGTGACGCGCGGATGCTCGTCCGGATGGCGGTAGACCGCCCACCACACGGCGAGCCAGATGATGCCGAACAGGCCGGTGACGAAGAACGCCATGCGCCAGTCGAACCACAGCACCAGCAGCGGCACGAGCAGCGGGGTGACGATCGCGCCGACGTTGGCGCCCGCGTTGAACACGCCGATCGCGAAGGCGCGCTCCTTCTGGGGGAACCAGTCGGTCACGGCGCGGATGCCAGCGGGGAAGTTGCCCGATTCGCCGACGCCGAGGCCGAAGCGCGCCATCGCGAACGAGGTCAGCCCGGTGGCGAAACCGTGCGCCATGTGGCTCACCGTCCAGATGACGATGGCGACGGTGTAGCCGAGGCGCGCGCCGAGCGTGTCGACGATCTTGCCGAACGACAGGTAGCCGACCGCGTAGGCCAGCTGGAACCAGAACACGATCCCCGCGAAGTCGGACTCGGACCAGTGGAACTCCGCCGACAGCGTCGGCTTGAGCACCCCGATCATCTGACGGTCGACGTAGTTGATGGCGGTTGCCGCGAACAGCAGCGCCACCACGACCCAGCGATAGCGCCCGACTTTCGCCGTCTGGCCTACCGTACCGCCGGTTCCTGCATCCATTTCCCTACTCCCTTGCGACCGTCTTGTTCGTGTGCCGCTCTAATTGGTTCTGTCAGGCGGGTTTTGCCGCGACGATGCCGCAGGCCACCGTACCGTGGTCCGCGAAAGTCGCCAGTACCTGCTGGCCGGGCACGACCTCGTGAACCCCGGTGACTGCGCCGGTCGAGACCCAGGTGCCGCCGCTGCAGTCGATCCCGCGCGCGGCAAGGTTGCCCAGCAGGAAGCGCACCGCGCCCAGCGGCCCGTCGAGCATCGTCGCCGTGGTAGCCTCGCCCGCCGTCTCGCCGTCGATGTCGAGGCGGACGGTGATCGCGTTGAAGTCGATCGTCTCCCAGCCTTCGAGCACCGGCCCGATGACCATGCCGTAGTTGTTGCCGTAGTCGGAGACGGTCACCGGCGGCCCATCCGCGTTGATGCGCGGGTAAGGCGAACTGGCGACCTCGATGCCGATGTGCACCGCGTCGAGGACCGCGCGGGTGGCCGCGTCGTCCTGCGGCACCGTGCCGTCCCAGCCTGCCGCGACGTGAAGCAGGAACTCCGCCTCGCCCGCCGCGAAACCGTCGGCGAAGACGGGCATCTCGGGCGATTCGCCCGCTGCCACCGTCACCACGCTGTCGGTGAAGATCGGCCCGGCCAGCCGGTTCGCGCCCAGTTGTCCGTCAAGCGGCGGGTTGATCTTGCCGACCTTCCAGCCGGCGACCTCGCGCCCGTCGAAGGCGAGGGCGAAATCCTGGATCGCATAGCCGCCGCCGAGGTCGGTGGGGGCTTGTCCGGGATAGGAATCCAATGCGCGCTTCTCGCGCCGCGCCGTCACGAATGCTTCGGCGACTGCCTTTGCCGTGTCTGTCAAAACAATCCCCACACCCAAGAATACCGTGCTTCGGCCAGTTCGGCGCTGGATTACCGGCGACACCGGTGTCATCCAAACGCCCATCCTGACCCGTCTGTACAGAGTGTCCGCTCTGTCGGATTGGTCACCCGCCGGTACGCCCTGCGAGCGTTCCGGCATCTTTCCATCCTATGCAAATGCACAGGCGATGGAATGGTAACCGGTGTCATCTTGCCTTTCGTCCCGCTTGAAGGCAAGCCGGAAAAATTCGGCCCATCGACCAACGCGCCGACGCAAGACCATAAGGACGCCGCATGGCAGAAGGCCAGAAACCCACGATCAACGACGTTGCGCGCATTTCCGGCGTGTCCAAGAAGACGGTGAGCCGCGTCATCAACAAGTCGCCGCTGCTCAACCAGGCGACGCGCGAGAAGGTCGAATCGGTCATCGCCGACCTTGGCTATGTCCCCAATCCGCAGGCGCGGGCACTGGCGCTGCGGCGCAATTTCCTGATCGGCCTGATTCACGACAACCCCAACGCGCAGATGGTGCTGGGGGTGCAGGAGGGTATCCTCGACACCATCCGCGACACCGAGTTCGCGCTCGTCGTCCATCCTGTGAACCGCCATTCGCCGACGCTGGCGGAGGACATCCGCCGCTTCATCGAGCAGCAGCGGCTCTACGGCGTGATGCTCCTGCCGCCGCTGTCGGAGCGTGACGATTTGGCCGAGCTGTGCCGCGATCTGGGTTGCACGTTGGTGCGCATGGGCTCGGCGCGGCTGGACGACGACGAACATCTTGTCGCCTCGAACGACCGGCAGGCGGTGAGCGAGGCGGTCGGCTGGCTGGTCGAACTGGGCCACACGCGAATCGGCTTCGTCGCCGGGCCGGAGGGCTTCCGCTCGGCCAACGAGCGTGAACAAGGCTTCCTCGACGGCCTCGCGGCGGCGGGCCTGACGCTCGATCCGGCGATCGCGGCGCGCGGCACCTACCGCTTCGAATCGGGCAAGGCGGCGGGCGAGAAGCTGCTGTCGGCCGCCGAGCCGCCCACGGCCGTGTTCTCCAGCAACGACGAGATGGCGGCTGGCATCCTCCACGCCGCGCGCGAGCGGGGGCTGAACGTGCCCGAGGACTTGTCGATCATCGGCTTCGACGATACCGCCACCGCCGCGCACATCTGGCCGCCGCTGACGACGGTGCGCTGGCCGATCCGCACGATGGCGAGCACGGCGGCGGCCAAGCTGATCCGCCCGGCCTCGGCAGCGTCGGAGCCTTCGTTCTTCCTATCGGACCTGATCCGGCGGGCTTCGGCGGTGCCATACCCGACTCCCTGACACCGTCATTGCGAGCGAAGCGAAGCAATCCAGGGTTACGCAAGCCGCCTTGGATTGCTTCGCTTCGCTCGCAATGACGGGATGTGGTGAGGGATGATTACAACGCTCGCCAATCCCGTTGACACCGGTTACCTAAAGCGGATACGAATGCCGCCAAGACCTGAACGGGAGAGTTCACAGTGTTCTGCAAGACGTACCACGCCACCCATCCGGACATGATGGAGTGTGTCTCCAATGAAGAACTGCGCGACCGCTACCTGGTCACCGGCATGTTCAAGGCCGGCGAGGTCAACCTCAACTACTCGCACAACGAGCGCTTCATCATCGGCGGCGCGGTTCCGGGCGCTGAGCCGCTTGCCCTGCCGCTGCAGACCGTGCCCAAGAGCGCAGAGGGCAAGTCCTTCTTCGAGCGGCGCGAGGCCGGCATCACCAACATCGGCGGACCGGGCGCGATCACCGTCGACGGCCAGCGCTTCGAGATGAAGAACAAGGAATGCCTCTACGTCCCCATGGGCACGAACGAGGTGATCTTCGAGGGTGAGGGCGCGCGCTTCTACATCGCCTCGGTTCCCGCTCACAAGGCGCTGCCGATCAAGCATATCACGCTCGATCAGGCCAACCCGCTGGCGCGCGGCGACCTCGCCAACTCGAACCAGCGCACGATCTACCAGCTCGTGATCCCCGGCGTGTGCGAGAGCGCGCAGCTGCTGCTCGGCTTGACCGTGCTGGAAGAAGGCTCGGTCTGGAACACGATGCCGCCGCACCTCCACGACCGCCGCTCGGAAATCTACCTGTATTTCGAGCTGCCCGAAGAGAAAGACCGCATCTTCCACTACATGGGCGAGCCGGACCAGATGCGTCACATCGTCATCGCCAACGAAGAGGCCGTCATCAGCCCGCCGTGGTCGATCCACATGGGTTCGGGCACCAAGAAGTACGCCTTCATCTGGGCGATGGGCGGCGAGAACCTCGACTACACCGACATGAACGTGCTGGACATCTGCCAGCTCCAGTAAGCCTTCGCTTACCCCCTACGCTCGTCATTGCGAGGAGCGCAGCGACGAAGCAATCCATCGAGCCAGCGTCGCAACCGCCCTGGGTTGCGTCGCTGCGCTCGCAATGACGAGAGAGGGTATCATGGCAATTTCCTTCGACCTGACGGGCAAGACCGCGCTCGTCACCGGCGCCAACACCGGCATCGGCCAGGCCATCGCCGTCGCGCTGGCACAGGCGGGCGCCGATGTCGCCGTCGCGGGCCGCTCGGAGCCGACCGAGACGCTGGCGCTGATCGCCGCGACGGGCCGAAAGGCGGTCAACATCAAGGCCGACCTGTCGAGCATCGAGCCGGTGCAGCGCGTCATCGACGAGGCGGTGGCAGGGCTGGGCAAGGTGGACATCCTCGTCAACAACGCCGGTATCATCCGCCGCGACGACCTGCTGCAGTTCTCAGAAGAGGACTGGGACGCGGTGATCGACACCAACCTCAAGACCCTGTTCTTCCTCAGCCAGGCGGCCGCGAAGGACATGGTCGAGCGGGGAACCGGCGGCAAGATCGTCAACATCGCCTCGCTGCTGACCTTCCAGGGCGGCATCCGCGTGCCGAGCTATGCGGCGGCGAAGTCCGGCGTATCGGGCGTCACTAAGGCGATGGCGAACGAACTGGCGCCCAAGGGCGTGCAGGTCAACGCGATCGCGCCGGGCTACATCACCACCAACAACACTGCCGCGCTTTCCGCCGACGAGACGCGCAACCGCCAGATCCTCGAACGCATCCCGACAGGCCGCTGGGGCAAGCCGGAGGATATCGCGGGCGCCGCCGTGTTCCTGGCCTCTCCAGCCTCGGATTATGTTACCGGTCACATTCTTGCTGTCGACGGCGGCTGGCTGGCTCGCTAAGCCGCTGCGGCGACGAATGGAAATGTGAGAGGGGTGGGTAGATGAGCGGTCATGTCCTGTGTTTCGGCGAAGTGCTGCTGCGCTTCGCCACCCCGGCCGCGCGGCTGACGGTGCAGTGCGATGCGCTGGACATGGTCGTCGGCGGGGCCGAGGCCAATGTCGCGGCGGGGCTCGCCTCACTGGGCCATGACGTGAAGATGCTGACGCGCCTGCCGTCCAGTCCCTTGGGCGACAAGGCGCGCGCAGCCCTCGCCGCCGCCGGGATCGATACCGCCCACGTCGGGCGCGATACCGGCCGCATGGGCCTCTACTTCCTCGAGAGCGGAGCAGGCCTGAGGCCCTCGTCGATCACTTACGATCGCGCGGGTTCCGTGTTCGCAACCTCCAAGGCGGACCAGTTCGACTTCGCCTCCGCGCTCGAGGGCGCCCGACTGCTCCACCTGTCGGGCATCACGCCGGCGCTCGGCCCCGGAGGCGTCGCGCTTGCGCAAGCCGCCGTCGCCGCGGCCAACAGCGCCGGCGTGCCTGTCTGTTTCGACGGCAATTACCGCGCACTGCTGTGGGATGCTTGGGACAGCGATCCGCGCGC
>Ga0308159_1000613_pt1 | contig 74584 bp, 62 predicted proteins | sample PhyCR1_FD_201040 | JGI IMG/M metagenome (GOLD analysis project Ga0308159, IMG submission 201040) | Phyllosphere microbial communities from UC Gill Tract Community Farm, Albany, California, United States - DLSLC.R1 | ecosystem: Host-associated > Plants > Phyllosphere > Unclassified | place: USA...
GTTATTACTATGAAGTCACGCCCGACCCGTCAAATACGCCTTTTTCCTCCACCTTGAGCATTATATTCAAACAGCAATGGCTGGATGCCTACACCTCCGATGAAAACGAATTGGCGCAGTGGATTGAGCAAGTGATTAAAGAAGAGGTGCCGCTGCATATTGAAGTGCACATCTATTATTTCGATGACAAACGCTTTGGCGAATTACAGAAAGCCTATCAGCGCTGGCAGTTCAATAACTTCAATCTGGGCGGGGATGCCTACACGATATTGGCCTTGCTGTCTTTGGGCCAGCGGCCGCGAGACAGTTTTCCGGGCATCGGGGTGATGAGAATCGTTGATGAAGCCACGGAAAAACCGCTGATTACCACCGACATCATCAACAAAAAAGACATGGATTCCGTGTATGCCCTGCAAGACACCGATCTGTTTTTTGTCGCGCCCTCGACGCACTCCGCCACTTTCGGCACCTCAGAGGCAAATACTTAATGAAGACGCAAACCCCCTTGCCGACACTCTCCGACGCCGAATCCCAGCCCGCTGCGGCCCCGCGCGCGCCCGACGCCTCCCCTAAAAGCGCGGCTTATCGTGCGCTTGTCGAGGCGTTTAAAGCCTACGCCGTGCCCACACAGGCAAACTTTGCGGCACTGATTGCCTTTTGTGATGCGGCCTATCAGGTTCTGCATCCGGTCACGGACTCTGAAAAAATGCGTGGCCTGAAACTCGACGGCGGCTTTCTCTCGCTCGACATCCTGCCCGATGCCGGTTTGCAACTGGTGCCCGCCGCCGAGGGCAGCAAAAATTCGCAGTTATCACTGCATCTGGGCGACGGCTTTATCAAGGGAAAAACCCTCAGTCTGCGCGTCGGCGCGGGTCTTGCTATTGCCGACGGCCATATCAACATTAAAACGGCCACGGGAAGCGGCATCAAGGCCGACCTCTCGGGTTTCGACCTTGCGCCGCCTCTCTTCATCGATTCGGCGGCGCAACTCACCCTCAATCTCGGCGCAGGATTACGCGAGGTTGACGGCAAAGTCGCCCTGAAATTATCTCCCGGCAGCGGATTAACCTGTGAAGGTGGCGTATTGCAGCTCAAGCACGACCCCTATCTGATGATTGAAACCGGCGTGCTGAAAGTGGATATGGATCAATTCTAGTCGGCCGCGAAATAGCGTGATGGATACCTTAAATCCTTCGAGGACAAGACAATGCCCGATGCAAAAATAGAGAGTTTGAACAGCGAGTTTGTCACCGGCAATATTCCGACCGAAGGGGATTTCAAATACCTGATTGACGTGGTGGCGCAGGCGAATACCGCGCTGAGTCTAGTCGAAAATAGCCAGGCCGTTGCGGGCATGGGCGGCGTGCTGGCGCAAGACAACCGGCTGCAGATTGTCACGGCGGCAGAGTGCGGATTGCAGGCAGAGGCGGAAGGTTTGAAAATCGTGCCCGGCGAGGGGCTATCCGTGGATGAACAGGGTCTGCATCTCAAGGTCGGTAACGGCCTTGCGGTGTCCGATAAAAAGCTGCACATCGCCCCGTGGCCGGGCCTGCGCCTTGAGGGTTCGACGCTGAAAATAGCCACCGGTAGCGGGCTGATGATTGCCGATGAAAGCGTGAAGGTAAACCACGGCGATGGTCTGGCGCTCAAGGACAAACAGCTTGGCGTGAATCTGCCCACCACCACAGTCGGGAGCGCCAATGCCTCGGGATTGCTTGCCGATGAACACGCGCTGCGCGTGAATGTGGTAACTGCCGATGAAGATATTATCATTAACTCTAACAACCAGTTAACGCTGACGGATGTCGGGTTGAACGTGCTCATCGACAAGAGCAGCAAGAAATTTCAGGCCGCCCTGGCGGCTTCTCAGGAGAGCGGCAAAAAAGGCCTGCATCTTGAAAATACCGGTATCAGCCTGAGCAAAGGCGAAAACTGGAAAACACCCATCACGGCCATTATTGCCGCTGCCCATGACTACGGCGTCAGTGAAATCACCCGCGCCAGAACCGATTTACAGTCACAGCTAAAGATATTCCTAAGCGGCCAAACCGCCCCGACCTACGACAACCTGCGCATAAATTTTTCGGCACTCAAGAAAGACAGCCAGCTCTATTACGGCACGGGCGCAGAGGAGAGTTTTGCCGTCGAGACACTGCACGACATTATTAGCCCGCAGGTTACAGCGACCATGACGCCGGAGGCAGCGAAAAAGCCCGTCAATAAAGCCACCTTCGGCGGCGTTGGGTATCACGCCTTTATCGGCAAGGTGTCGGGTCAGGACAATAAAGCCTCCGCCGCCAAAGACGGCACGCACCTCACCGCCAATGCCGTCATGGTGTATATCGGCGAACTCGACACGCTGGCCATCGGATTTTGGGATCTCGTCGGAAGCGATGCCCCCGTCTGGTATCAAAACGAAGCCGACCCTGCCGATCCGGCCACTCATTAACCGCGCTGAGGACAAACTCATGTCAGACGATAAATTCAAACAGCTCGCCAGTAAATTCATTACCGGTAAAGTGCCGACCGATGCCGATTTTATCGAGTTGATAGATTTGGCCGACAAGGCCAATCAGGCGCTGGGGTTATTGACCGCACCCGATAAAGCGCAGGACCTAAAAGGGCTGGAGAAAAAAGACCCGGGTCCGTTGACGGTCAAACTGGCGAAAAATGCCGGTCTGGCGCTCGAAAATGGCCGCCTGCGGGTCATTGAAGACACGGCAGCGGATGCCAGCGTGTCCGTCGACAAATTCGGAATACATCTTACTCCGGGTCCCGGAGTCACCTTTAATCAGGGTGAAGCGCAGCTTGCACCCTGGCCGGGCGTGCATCTGGATAACAATAATCTTAGGGTTACGGCTGGGGATGGCATCAGCCTGACCGGCAATAAGCTGGATATTCATTACGGTGCCGGAATAACGACCCACGGCGAGCGCCTGGTAGTTAATGTGCCCGGCTCCGCCAACCCTGATAATAAACAATCCACGGGATTAGTGGCCGATGACAGCGGCTTGAAACTCAATATTACGGGCGACAACCTGACGATTAACGGCAACGGAGAATTAACCCTCTCGGCGGCGGCCATTGCCGCGCTGACAGAAGGTAGCATTGCGCGTTTCAATACGGCGCTTGCCGATGCACAACAACAGGCAGTAGACGACAACTTTGTGGCCGAAAGGGATAACACCCTTAATGGTACGGCAAGCTGGGCCACCCCATTAGAAACCGTCTATGACCGCGCCTTTGCCTATGGGCAAGGCGAAATGCTGCGCGCTAAAGAAAGTCTGCAAGCCAGGATTGCAAAATTCATGACTGACAATGCCGACAAAAAACCGCAGGCGGACAATATTCGCATCAATTTCTCGGCGGCCAAAAAAGACAACACTCTTTATTACAGCGAAGAGAGCAGCGGCTGGTTTCCGCTTAATAAGCTCCATGTGTTCAACAGCCTTGCTGATATCGCAACGCCCAATGTCGGCAGTGGCGAGATTACGTTGGCCGCTCTTGGCAAGACAGGCTTTTATGCGCTGATTGGCGCAGTAAACCGTAGCGGAAAAACCGGCGTGGATTCGCTCAATGGCCCTCAACTCACCGCCAACGCCGTCATGGTGTATATCGGCGAACTCGATACGCTGACACTCGGCTTTTGGGATCTGACCGCCGCCGCCCCGGTGTGGTATCAAAATGAAGCCGACCACGGCCTCGCCAGACAATATGGCTCCGCGTACCCGATGACCCGTAAATCCATAGAGGATATTACCGGGCCGCAAAGTATTTCGGTGGATGATTCCGGCGATAAAATCGCCGTGCTTACCAATAATCTTAGTGACGTGAGCTATCAGGTTTCCCCCTCTGACGCGCTGACCATTAATGCGAGCAGCGGCAAGATTACCCCGTTACGCTGGAGTAAAAACGTGGTGATCACCGCTCATCAGGCGGCGACCCGCACGCATAATGCCGACAGTAAAGATTATCAACTCGCCATTACGCCGCGTGCCAATAATGCGATTCATACCAGTGCGCTATCCATAAAAATGGGCAACAACGACAGCGTCAATCTGACGGGCGGCAATCGAGAAAACGGACGTATGCTCCCCTGCACCTACAGCTCCAGTGATTCCGATATTGTTACGGTCGACAGTGATGGCACGATAAATACTCATCGCCAGGGCAGTGCCTCTATTACCGTGCATCAAGACAGCGGGCAATATTACGACACCAATGCGTCGTGGCCCTTTACCATTCACGTCGGGCAATCGCAGGCCGACGATGAAAGAGATGCACAGGCAGAAAGAGATAGACGTCGAAGAGAAGAAGAGGAAAAACGCTGGGCGCGGGTAAATGACTTGCAGGTATATTGTGATATTGAGGCCACGGGTCGGTGGATGCCCCCAGAACCATTAGCGTTGATACTTAAACCCTATTACCGCATCACGGTTAATTTTAAGAATATTTGTCGTCAAGGTGCCGGAAGGAATTACAATATTTATATTGAAGACATTGCCTTTCAAACAGAAAATCATGAACATTTAGAATTTCATTATTCTGATTATTACCAAAGGGGCAAACAATATCTCGCTATAGATGCCGATGGAAAATCCATGGATTTTTCAAGTTATACAGATAGTAATGAACTGCTTACTGGAATAATAGTTATCATACGTTGGTATCAACCCGAGAGCAGTACTAACGACTCTGCTCATCCCTTACAGACTTATCCAAGATTTGTTACCTACAGGCAAGATAATTAGTCGAACTTTAAGCAACACAAAAGGAATCTTTCCACCTATTTTATTAACACCAAACGACTATGATCAATAAATAGGACCTTAAAAAACTATTTATACATTATTAAAATTTCCGGCTCGTTATTCGGCCCCTTTTATTCCGCGTCGGGGCTGAAAGCTCACCCTTATTTAATTATTGAAGGAGTCGATATGTCGCTGCCCGACAATACTGCCAAATCGCAGCTGGAATCCATTCATTTCGATACCCTGCTGCAACGCAGCCTTGAGGATATCACCCACTATTCCGGCAAGGTGTGGACAGATAAAGGCGAACACGACCCGGGGATTTCCGTGTTACAGGCGCTGACCTGGTCCACGGCGGATCTGGCATATCGGCATACCTTCCCCATCAAGGATTTGCTGCAGCCTAAAGATGATCCCAAGCTGTCGACCAAAAATCAGCCGGATATCTTTCCGGGCAGTTTTGGCCCCGAACAAGTATTAACCTGCGCACCGATAACGCTTGAAGATTATCGCCGCGCCATTCTGGATCTGTGCCAACTTAATGAAAACGGTGTCGCCGTGGTGCACTATTTTCAGGATATCCATCTGGTGCCGGTGAAAACGGAAAGCCGACAATATCGCTATAACTACGAAAACAGTACCGGCCATTTTATTTTCGGCCGCGACGACAAAACCCAGTATCACCTTGCCGGGAATTACGACGTTTATTATGCCCTGAATCGTCAGGTTGACGATGCCACAGCCAAAAATGCGCTGGTGGAGTTCCTCTATCATAATCGACACATCGGCGAGAGCTTTAATGAACCCAGGGCGCTGACGCCGGTAATCATTCCGGTTAGCGTCAACGTGGATCTCAAAGATGACTGGGTCGATTACGAAACAACATTAAACGCCATTGTGCTGATGATTGAGGGGCAAATTAGTCCGCAGGCGCGGCGCTATTCATCGCTGGAGATTTCCAGCACGGAAGATAAAAGCGACGAGATGCAAGGTCCGCTGTTGCGCCACGGCTGGATAAGCGACCTGCCGCCTTCCCCCGATATTACAGCCGGGTATCAGCTTGATATTCGCTCTCTGGCGAAAAAGCTGCTGACTGTTGCAGGCGTGAAAGCCGTCAAGTCACTCAGCATCGGCCCCACGGATAAAAACTGGAGCCAGACGATCGCCGCCGAAAGTTATCCGCTGGCCTATGCGCTGGACGCCAACGGGATACAAAAAGCCTTAACCCAGCAGATTGTATTAAGCAAACGCGGGCAAATCATCAAACCCGATAAGCTGGCCGCCAATGGCAATACGCTGTATCAAAACGCTGCCGAGCAGATTTTTACACAGCGCCTGCCCGTCAGGTCGGCCTTTTCGGCGATTCCGCACGGTCGATATCGGGATAGCGATAAATATTATCCGACCTCGGCATTTTTACCTGCCGCCTATGGCCTGAAAGAGCCGCAGTTATCGGCGGCGGCAAAGAGCCTGATTCTCTATCTGCACCCTTTCGAGTCGTGGAATTATCTGCAACAGGCGCGCATTATGCTGCTGCCGGATGGGTTGAATTTTGTCAGGGATTCGACGCGGTTCTCCTGGTTGAACATGAGTGCCTTGATGCAATTCGGGGCGCAGAGCAGTGGCTATAAACTGTTAACCCAAGATTATCCTGCGGCCAGCAAGCATTTAATTGCTGTGGCGGCCAGCCTGTTTTATACCGCCGAGCAGGAACTGAAAACCACCGACCATCTACTGAGCTATTTTGGCGACCTTCGCGCCAACCGTACACTGACGATTAATTATCAGGCAGCAGAATATACCAATGTGCAGCACGGGTTCCTGCAGCAGAATCCGGAAATCAACTACAGCCGCGGCAATATCGATGTGCAGGGTATTTCGGGGTTGCTACGTATTATTGCGGCGCGGCTGGGTCGCGGCGCGGTGTTATTCGAATCTTTCGATGCCACACAAAATATCATGGGCGAGCTGCCGTTCTATATTATCGAAAACCGCCAACTGCTGCCGCCGATGCCCTCGGAGGCGGCGGGTGAAATGGAAGTCATCGCGGCGGTGAAGGAAGAAATCGCGTTGGAAGAGTTGGTTGACGGCCAACTAACCAAGGTAAAAACTTTTACGCTGGTGCTGACCTTGAAATCGGTCAGCGCATTAAAGCCCGGCTCCTTTATCGACCTCAAGTTAACCCCGGTTTCGCCCAAGGCGGAGGCCTACAGTTTTCCCCCGGCCTCTTCGCAAAAACAGGTGTTGTATCGAAATCTGCTGATCCGCCTTATCGATGCCCGTACCAATAAAATTACGTTTTACTGTAAAGACGACCCCCGACTCGCCGCCAACGTCGACCGTATTCAGGGGAATGAATTTTACGCGTCAAAGACTATTGTCCCCTCCGATATTTTGATGCAGAACTTTCGCACCAATATTAACCCGGCCGATATTCAGGGCCTGACGATACACGCTCGACATACCTTGTCTGACTGGTTGGTTGTCGGCAGCAAGATTGCTTTTTATCCGCAGAATATTACCCCGGATATTGCCAATCTGGATGCGCGAACGGCGATGCCCATTAATTCTAATGTCATGAGCGTCGACCGGCTGGCGAACAGTTTTACCCTCGATAAAGCGCCCGATTTAGGCAGCAACGTAAAATATTATTATGAGGTGATTCCGCAGCCGACCAATGAGCCTTATTCCTCAACCCTCAGTTTTGTCTTTCAGAAAGACTGGCTGGAATCGTCGAGGGGCGTGAAAAAGGTCTCCGACTGGATTGAACAGGTGGTGCGCGAAGAAGTGCCCCTGCATCTGGATGTGCAGATTCATTATCTCGATAGGGATGATTATACCAATTTCCAATCAGCCTATAAAAGTTGGCAGGCCAACGGCTTTTCGGTCGGCGGCGATGCCTATTCGGTGCTCGAGAAACTCTCTCTCGGCCAGCGCCCGCGCGACAGCTTCCCCGGCATTGGCGTAATGCGCATTCGTCAGGACAGTGACAGCGCCACACTGGCGGCGATTAAACTCCGCAGCGGCAGCCGCACGGAAGAAGATGTCGCCTTCGACTTGCAGGATACCGATATTTTCTTCGTGACCCCGACGCCTCCGCCCGAGACTCTGCCGAAGAAATTATAACCCTGCGTTGGCAGCCTATGGCGCTTTCGCCGCCCCTGGAATAAAAAGGCCAGATTATGAATGAGATAGAACCGGCTGCGGAAAACGCCGCGCCGCCCAAAGAGAAGTATATTGACGTCAAGGCGCTGCGAAAGGAGTTTGTCAGGATCTCGACACCCGGCGAAAAGGAGTTCGGCACCTTGATCGATTTAACCTTGCAGGCCCCGACACTGCTCGGCGTGGACCCCGATACGCCAGTCACGTTAAACGGTTTGGCGTTGGAGGGCGGTAAAAATCTGGCCGTGGCGCTCGCCGAAAACTCGGGTCTGGCGTTAATCGACCTTGGCGAGAATGTCTCCGGTAAACAGAATCGGTTGTTGTCGTTAAAGATTGGCGAAGGGTTTAAAGATAAAGGCCGCCTGAGTCTGAACCTCGGAGGCGGTTTTGACCCGGCCTCGGCCAAACTGGAGATCAAGCGCAGCACGCCATCGGGCATTGCCAACGATTTTTCAAAATTTGAATTGGCCGCGCCGCTGGTGTATTCGCCGCCCGCCAAAGACGGCCAATTAGCGGCTGACAGCGCCATTGGCATTGAGATTGGCGACGGCCTTACCTATGCCAATAATGCCCTTACGCTGGTTATCGATAAATCCGGCGGGCTGCATTTCGACGGCTCGGTATTGGCGCTTAATCTCGGCGAAGGAATATATATCGACCCTAACGGAGTCGTGAAAGTAGATATCGACCATATCTAATCAACACGGGCTACAGCTGTATTTGGCCTGCCTTAATATTAAAACTCGACCTCAGGAAATGACTATGCCTTCTATTATTGACGACCTCAAGCGCGCATTTTCTGCGGGCAATATTCCGAGTGAAAAAGATTTTACCACCCTCATCGATTTAGCCTCCCGGCCGAATTCACTCTTGGGGATTAATGAGCAAGGCGAAGCCGAAGCCATACTCAACGGCCTGATTGTGGCAAACAATCAGCTGGCGATTAGCCTTGCCAAAGACTCGGGGCTGAATCTGGTCGACAATAAGCTGGCGGTGAAGGCCGGTGCCGGTATTAATATCAATGATACAGACGGCATCTTTTTAAAGGCCGAGTCGGGCAGCGGAATTAAAATCGACAAGGGCATTATCAGCGTCGACCCGTGGCCCGGCGTAGTGCTGGACGATGAAAAACATCTCAAGGCCAACCTCGGCAAGGGCCTCAAACTGGTCGACAATGCGGTCAATCTGGATTTGTCTGACGGGTTAGTGGTGGACGACGCCTCGAAAAAGCTGGCGGTCAAGGTATTGAAAGACGGCGCAAAAGACAACACCTCGGGGCTGGTGCTGGGAAAAGACGGCCTGAAAATCAATATCTCGCCCGACGGCAATAATATCGAAATCGATAAAACCACCGGTTCACTGAAATTAACCCAAGAAGCGCTCACGACCCTCAAAGAAGGCAGCCGTTCGAAATTTATCAGTGCGCTACAAACGGCGCAGGAGGCCTCGGCCAAATTAACACCCCCGGCTCTCGACGAGAACGATCCGGTGACGCTAACTATTGATGGCCAAGGAAATCAGGAGGAGTGGCAGGGGCCGCTGGAACGGCTAATCAATAAGGCGAATAATTTTGGGCAGAATGAAGTTGTAAGAGCCAGAGAGAGCCTAGAAGAACAGATTAAAATTTTTATTAAAACTCAAGACCCAAGACCGACAAATAATAATATCAGGATGAACTTCTCGCCGATGGATGGAACTCTGAGTCCTGTGCTTCGCTGGGGTAAGGAAAAAGATGAATATTTTAACATCAGTGCAACTTTTATATTTAATAGTAACAAAAAAATTGTGAGGGATGTAAATCCAGACGATTTCGAGCACGTCATAACCACGTCGAACTTTCCAAAAGGCGGATTTTATGCCTTTATTGGTAAACTCGACAAGCCTGGTCAAGAAGGGAAAGACGATAAAGAAGGACATGAAATTACGCCCAATGCCATAATGGTACATATTAGTGAAAAGCTTGTTTATGCAGTGGGCTTTTGGGATTTAAGCACTGATAATCTTGAATGGTATAAATTTGAAACCGACCCGTCGACAAATATCATTACAAGAAAGGTAGAAGAATTAAAAATAACACCATTAATATTTAGAATAAAGGTTAATGATGACAACAGAACGTTGGCTATTTCAGGTGGCGACGGCAGTCAAAGTGCATTTTTTCCGAACGAACATGAGAATTATATAAAAATTGATAAAGATGGAAAGCTGACCCCAGTTGCATGGAATGATAAAGTCAGGGTTACGGCATCACAACCAGCATCAAGAACTAAAAATGGCACTAACACGGTAAATATAGATATTACTATTGAACCTTTAGAAAATGTACCCTTTAAAGAACGGACAGTTATCCATAAATACGGTGACATTGCTAAAAATGAAAAGTATAATTTTGAAGTTTTAGGTGGAAACCCAGATGTTGCATGCACATTTTCACTAGAAAAAAGCAGCGACGAACATATAACATTTGATTATTCAAAAAAACCTTATTCATATCGATTTTCCGCCCCCGGCAAAGCCACATTAATTGCCAAGCAACCCCCAAGCAGCCTTTACCAAAGTAACGAAGGAAAAGTAATCTCCATAATAATTAATGGTGAATTTGACAAACCAAAACTTAAAGAAAGTTATTTGTTCGAGTTTTTTGGGGCTAACGACTATTACCTGTTTATTTTTGAAAAACCAAGTTACGGTAATATTTTTTTAAATTTAGAAAAAAGTGTTTTCAAATATTATGAAACTAAATTCACAGGATTACTTGAAACCAGACAACGCGAAATCGGTGGGGATATTTATTTATATTGTAAATTTGAAAATGAACAAAACATCGGCACCTCCTATTACCTTGGTACATATTGCTTCTTCAACTCATATGTACAGGATAATTTCGAAGAAATTAACAGCGTTATTATTCCATGTATTGCAGAAACCCATAATCCATCAAAAGATATTCCTGGATGGCCCGAAAAATAATTATACCAATTTGTATAATTAATATATTTAAAGGCTCTTATGCCCAAACTCACCCTATTAGCCATCATTATCTTTATCAGCGCCTATCTATTAGGGAGTGCGGGCTACCCTCCCTGGCGCAGTGTGGTGGGGTATCCGCTGGACTTTCATCCGGCGTCGCCGAAGAGTGCCACCGTGGTCACTTTAACCAGCGATCGGCGCACCATTATTATTGTGCCGAACGCCCTGACCGGGGCAAATGCGGATCTGCGTATTTGCCCTGAACCGCCCGCCGATGCGGCGGACAATATCGCCTCACTCTTTACCGCCAATGCTGCGGCGGCGGCGGCGGCACCGGGCGGTGCCGAGAATAAAGGCAGCGCGGCGTTGTCTTCGGGCAGTTCGGCGGCGCTGGCGTCTATCTTTGCCCGCTCGCAGGGGATTGAACTGTTTCGCGACGGCTCCAACGCGCTATGTCTGGCGTGGCTCAACGACATTTACAACAACGGCGATGTCAATGCCTGGCGCAGCGACTTCCGATTATTGCTGCATACCTCTTCCGACCTGATTGCCCAGGAGATTGCCAATCACCAGTTTGAAAAACCGGCGTTGAATAAAGCGGCCAGCACCACGATTATTCCGTTTCCGACCTTGATGGCCCCGCCATTAATGCCCGAAGAGTCTCTACCTGCTTCACCGGCGCAAACGCCCGTAGCGCCAATTGAAAACGCCCCTGAATTCACTTCACCGAATTCACTTCCCAAAGAGGAATCGTCTTCACCTTAATTGAACGCTTCCACCTAGTTGAATGAAGTCATTCGGGCTTTACTCCTCTTCACCTCTGCCACGCTATCGCGACGAATAATCCGCGATAATACAACGGGACATTTCAAGATGAATATCAGCAACACGGGTCTGGCGCTTATTAAAGTTTTTGAGGGCTGCCTGCTGGAAGCCTATCAAGACAGCGTAGGCGTCTGGACTATCGGCCACGGCCATACCTTGCAGGTGAAGCACGGCGATATGATTACCGCCGCCGGTGCCGAACTATTATTGCTCAACGATTTAAAATCGGTGGAGCACACGCTTAATAGTGTGGTGCTTACGCCGCTGACGCAGAATCAATATGACGCCCTGTGCTCCTTTGTGTTTAATCTCGGCACCAAGGCCTTTAGTGGTTCCACCCTGCTTAAAAAGATCAACAGCGAAGAATATGCCGCCGCCGCGGACGAGATTGTCAAATGGAATAAAGCCGGAGGGCAACCCGAGGCCGGATTAACACGACGCCGCACGGCCGAGCGCCAATTATTTTTAACCAAATAACGCCGCGAGTTATTTGCCGGACAGGCGGCTTGTTTCCACCTTTTTATAACGCCCTTTTACCGCATACTGAGTAGATATTCACGAGCCTCGACGGGCCGACGGAATATATCGACGACATCGCGCCCTATTTCATCCTTCATTCATGTCTTTAGAGGAATTATCATCATGGCGACTACCGTAGAGCAAATCAAAAATACCTACCCAATGACCGCTTACCGTTTTATCGTCACCGTCGGCAAAGAGCGTATGGCCTTCAACAGCGTTTCAGGACTGGAACAGTCGGTGGAAGCCATCGAATATAAAGACGGCACCGGCGGTTTCTTCCAGATGCCGGGTCAACCTGCGGCGCTGGATATTACGCTCAAACGCGGCCTGCTGCAAAAACAGAGCCAGCTTTATGCATGGATTAATTCCATTTCGATGAATCAGGTCGAGAAGCGCGATATTTCCATCAGCCTGACCAATGCCTCGGGCAGTGATCTCTATATTACCTGGAACGTGGTCAATGCCTTCCCGACCAAACTCTCCGCGCCCTCTTTCGATGCCACCAGCAATGATGTCGCCTTTGAAGAGATGTCGCTGCGCGCCGACCGTATGACGGTGGAATACCATTAATTCGGGCGTTTTCGCCAGGTAATAACTCCGCAACATCATTAAGGAATGAATTATGACCGATTTTACGTATCCCGGCGTGTATGTCCTGGAGGACCCCTCTTTGACATTGTCCGTCGGCCACAGCGAAACCGCCGTCCCGGTTATTTTTTATGATAAAGCCGAGGGCGACAGCTTTATTGCGGACACCAGCAACCGCGTGGTGCCTGTCGATTCCTGGTTGAGCTTTACCAAGCTTTATCAGAGCTCGAAAAAGCCCGACTACGAGAAATCGCTTGCGCCTGCGGTACACAGTTACTTCGACAACGGCGGCGGCCGCTGCTATCTCGCCCCCGCCGACAGCACGCAAAGCAATATCGTGCAGCAGCTGACCAGTCTCACGGACGTCACGCTACTGGTGCAGGCCGGTTGCGCGCTCAAGGATTTTAGCGGGATGATTGGCCAGACAGAGTTGTCCAAGGTGTTTGCGCTGTATGATGCGGTGGAAACGGCGGGCACCGAAGCACCGACGCTGGAGCAACTGACCAAAGGCTGTGACCGCTCCGATCAGGGCGCGGTTTACTACCCTCACCTCGTCACCACCCAATATGTTCCCCCCACAAATGGCACGCCAACCGCGACCAAGGTTCCCGCCAGTGCAGCGGTGGCCGGGGCGTATTGCAAGGTCGACAGCCTGCGCGGCGTATGGAAAGCACCGGCCAACGTGACGCTGAGCGGCGGTCTGAGCCCTTCAATCGATATCTCGGATGCCGTGCAGGGCGAGCTTAACAAGGGGAAAGCGGTCAACGTTATCCGCAAGTTCCGCAACGGCGATACCCTTATCTGGGGCGCGCGCACCCTCGATGCAGGGGAAGACTGGCGCTATGTGCCGGTGCGTAGACTGTTTAACTCCATCGAAGTCGATATCAAGCTTGCCATGCAACCGGCGCTGTTCGAACCCAATATGCCCGCCACCTGGGAGAGAGTGCGTTCGGCCATCGACAACTATCTGCACAGCCTGTGGCAGCAGGGCGCGCTGTTTGGCACCAAGCCCGAGGAAGCCTATTTCGTCAAAATCGGTCTTAACGTCACCATGAGTTCCCAGGACATCGAACAGGGCAAGATGATCGTGAAGGTCGGCGTGGCCGCTGTGCGTCCGGCCGAGTTTATCGTGCTCGAGTTCAGTCAGTTTGTCGCCAACAGCTAATGTCGGGTTGACGGCCGTTCGGCCAGTGTTGCGTTCGGCAGAGGCGGGCCTTTATTTTCGCCTCTGTCTTTACCCACAGAACGATTTTGTTATTCGGGAGAGACTATGTCTGTAATTCCGGGCATTACCGTCAATCAAACTATTTCCAGCCCCCCTGTCGGCGATGACGAGACGGTGGTACCGGTTTTTGTCTGCTATTTACCCGTTCTCGACGATGCCGCTTCGCCGCTGGTGCTGCTGCAAAACTACGACGCGCTGACAACCCAGATTCCCGAGGGCGACGACGGCGATTTTGCGGTGGCCTATCAGAGCCTGAAACTCTATTTCGACAACGGCGGCGGCCCGTGTTATGTGCTGTCGCCCGGCCGCGTGCGTGACGTCAACACGCTCGCGAGCCTGCTCGGTTCAGCCGACTTTTGGCAGCCGGTGCTTAATCACCCCGACATTACGCTGCTTACCCTTCCGGTGATGTCTCTGTTTCGCGGTGACAAGGCCGAGGAGACGGCCACGCGCTATGCCGAGGTGTGGAACAAGGTGCTACACATCATGCTGGCGCGCCGCGATATTTTCTGCCTGATTGATGCGCCGCGTGATCTGGACGCGGCCCTCGCCTTTTCGACGAAATTCAAAACCGATACGCAAAATGGCGAGACGCTGAACTACGCCGCCGTCTATTGGCCGCACCTTCTGACCGACTACACCGACAAACAGGGCCACTACAGTGTGTTGCCGCCTGCCTGCGCCGTGGCCGCAACCATGTATAAATCGGATCGCGACAACGGTATCTGGAAGGCGGCGGCCAACGTCGAGTTGCTGCATGTCATCAAGCCCGATGTCGATATGGCGCACAGTCAGGGATTTGACTACCCCACGGCGGTGCCGCACGTGCCGACCAACTATGTGCTCAGCCTGCCGGGCATGGGCACGCGGGTCTGGGGCTGCCGCACGCTGCAAACGGATGCGGGCAAAGGGTTGCTGTTTGTTCAGCAGCGCCGTCTGCTGACCTTTATCGAACACAATATGCGCGAGCTGGCGACCTTTATGCTGTTCGAGCCGAACAACGCCCTCACCTGGTTTAAATACAAAGGCATCGCCAATGACTGGCTGCGCGAACTGTGGCACAGCGGCGGGCTGCTGGGAGAAAGCGAAGATCAGGCGTGGGAGGTGAAGCTTGGGCTGAACGAAAGCATGACGCTTGACGATGTGCGCCACAGCAGGCTTGTCATCGACATCAAGGTCAAAATCCTCAACCCCATCGAGTTTATCGATATCCAGCTGCGGCTTTCCATCAATCAGGCCACCCCCTATGACAATGCCGGGCCTCTGACGGCTAACGCGAGCCTCTCATGATAAAACAAGTCTTTGATCCCACCGTGTCGCACCGGTTTATGGCCACCTTTTTTATCAAGAACATTCCAAGCCCGCTGGATATCAGTTTTCAGAGCATTTCGGGTCTGGGCCGCGAGCTGAATGTGCAGAGCCTGCATCAGGGCGGCGACAACGTGTCGAGTTTCAACATGCCGCAGAATGTCAGTCACGCCAACTTGGTGCTGGAGCGCGGCGTGATGACGGTAACGCCGATGATGCTGAGCTTCGACCAGATCCTGAGCGCCTTTAACCTGCATTACTGCAAGCTGATTGTCCTGCTGCTGAACAACAAGCAGTTTCCGGTCTGTAGCTGGACCTTCAGCAATGCGATTCCGGTCAGCTGGAGCACGGACATGCTCGACGCCAACAGCAGCAAAATCCTCATCAATACGCTGGAGCTGGCCTACGAGAAGATGCACTGGTATGGAGTGAAAGCCTGATGATCGAAATCCGCAAGCTGACTATCGAGGCCCGCGTCACCGGCGACAAGACGAGTGTTTCGCCGGGCGCACTGCCCGTCAATACCCTGCGAAGCGCGGCCGAGGCCACGCCGTCGATTAACGAAATCGTGCAGCTGGTACTGGACCGGATCAAAGAAAGACAGGAGAACTGCTAATGTCCCTCTTCGACAAGACGCTCGAAAAACTGACGATTATTGCCTATGCCAATCAGAAACTGCCGCACACGGCGGTCGGGTCGGTGACGGCGACCTATAATCCCGAGTCAATCAACTTCAGCTACAACGCCGAGTATGAATCGGTGCTGCCGCTGGACCAGTCGAAAAGCATTCCGGTGTTTCGCCATCTCAACAACGGCGAGCTGAATCTGAGTTTGCAGTTCGATTCGATGTCGGCGGGCAAGAAGGTGTCGGTCAGTCAGCAGATTATCGCGCTGAACAAGCTGTGTACCAGCGTCAGCGGCCCGACCGCCGAGACCAACTATCTCGAGGTGAAATGGGGCAAGCTGTCCTGGAACGAGATGGAGATGTTCCTGTGGCGGATGCAGACCATGACCTCCAACTACACGCTGTTTGACCGCGACGGCACGCCGATGCGGGCGAATGTCGACCTGGTGCTGGTGCCTTGTCCGCGTCTGTCGAAAGACGGCGCGGGAAGCGGCGCGAAAAGCTCGTTTTCCAAGCTGGTCAAAGACAAGGACACGCTGCCGACGCTCGCCGCCGTCGAAGGCGAACAGGCCGACTATCTCAGTCTGGCGCAGGACAATCCGCAGCTTAACAGCCTGAACGATGTCTCTCCCGGTACGGCGCTGAAATCGTTTCGCGGGAGGTTTTAATGCTTATCCTTAGCGTGTTGTTCGGCAAAACCAGAAAACGGCTGGATCCGACGGTCGCAACGCTGCTCAATCTCGAGGTGACCAGCGCGGTCAATCAGATTCCGTACGCCACCGCCACCTTTACGCTGGCCTCGGATATTCTGCACAACAAGATGCTGGAGGCCTTCAACGCGACGACGGGGCAATGCGAGGTCGGCACCGAGGTGCAAATCAAGCATCTCGAGATCCCGCTGTTCAACGGCGTGGTCACTCAGCAAACGGTGCAGGTCAAAAACGGCAAGGCGCTGATTGTGCTCAAGCTGCGCCACAAGCTGTTTACGCTACAAACGCTGGCGCGCAGCCAGGTGTTTATCAACAAGACCGATGCCGCCATTTTTAGTCAGTTGCTGACCACCGACGGCGTACACGTGGGCGAAACCAAGGGGCTGAACATCAGCCACGAACAGATGGTGCAGCTCAATTGCACCGACTGGCAGTTTGTGCGCGCGCGTCTCAAGGCCAATGACGTCTGGGTACTGGCACATCCGGATAAAATCGACATCGTCGAGCCGAAGGTCGCCGCCGTGAAAGCCGACCACAAGCTGACGCCGAAAGGCGCATCGATGCTGCTGCTGAGCGCGCAGTGGCAGAATCACCATCCCACGCTGCCGGGCGGCGTCGAGATCCACAGTTGGGATCTCGACAAGCAGGCGCTGAACACCACGCAGGCGAAAACTGCGGCGATAGGCAGCGGCGGTTTCAACCCCGCCAAGTTTAAAGCCGCCTCGCACAAGCCGTGGAGCATCTCCTACACCATGCCGCTGCCGCCCAAGGAGCAGACCGCGCTGACGAACGCCATCATGCAGGCCGAAAGCGCCACCGGCATTCAAACCCGTTTCGAAATCGAAGGATCGGCGGCGTTCAGCCTCGGCGAGACGCTGGAGCTTGCGGGCTTTGGTTCGCATCTCGACGGCAAGGGCATTATCAGCGGCATTGTCCATCACGCCGTCAGCGGCAAATGGACCACGGAGATTCATACCGGCATCGAACCGGGCCTGGGCGATGACGGCAGTTTCGCGCTGGTGCCGAAAGCCGAAGGCCTGTTCGTCGGCATTGTGGCCGAGATGAAAGAAGACAAGCAGTTTCGCATTCAGGTGCAGATCCCGGCGCTCGGCAAAGAGAGCCATCCGCTGTGGGCGCGCTTTTCCCAGCCCTACGCCAGCAAAGACAGCGGCATGTGTTTTTATCCGGAAAAGGACGATGAAGTGGTGGTGAGCTTTTTCGAGGGCGATCCGCGTTATCCGGTGATTCTAGGCGCGATGCACAACGCCAAGAACAAACCCCCTTTCGCGCACAGCAAGGACAATGCGCAGCGCGGGTGGGTATTCGTGCATGAAAAAGAGAAGCAAAGCCTGCTGTTTAACCGCAAGACCTCGCAGATTGAGTTGGTGAATCACGCCGAGGAAACGGGGAAACATCAGTCTTTGCTGCTTGATGCCAAAGAGATGCAGGTGCATCTGCAAAACAACGTTGCCGAGGCGGAGAAGAAGCAGTCGCTGCTGTTTGACGCGCCGAAGATGCAGGTGCATTTGCAAAACAATGTCGCCGACGCCGAGAAGAAACAGTCGCTGCTGTTCAACGCCGACGAGATGAAAATCGTGGTCGACAACAATCTCGACAACGCCGAGAAAAAACAGACGCTGTCGCTGGATGCCAAAGAGATGAAGGTCGACCTCGACAACGTCAAAGAGAAGTTGCTGCTGCACAGCGGCGTGGCGTTAAGCAGCGAGACGGACAGCATCACCCTGAAAGCCAAGAAAGATATCACGCTCGAGGCAGCGGTGGCGTTGGCGCTCAAAGGCGAAAACGCCACGCTGGAGGCGGTCAAGGCCCTGACGCTGAAAGCGGTGGATGCCAGCATAGCGGGCACTAAATCCGTGAAACAGTCGGCGGGCGAAATCGAACTGGCGGCCAATGAAAAAATGGTGCTGAACTCGTCGGCGCAGCTTACGGCTTCCAGCGCCAAGGTTGAAATCAACGGGCAGGCATCGATTGCCATCAAGGCGGTGAAAGTCGATATCGGGCCGTGAAGCTTTTGCCTCAACGACCGCCGTTATTCCCTTTCACGCGCAATTTTGGAGAACACGACATGGCACATAATATCGAAAAGGCCGTTTATGGTCAGGGTTGGGCATTTCCGCCGACCTTTACGATCAATGGTATTGAAACCACCGATGAAGGCGTGACGGTCATGTCGGGGGTGAAACTCACCTCGGGTATCGAAGATGTTCGCCAGAGCCTGATTATTCTGCTTAATACGCAGTATTACGAACGGATTATGCGTATGGAATACGGCAACGACCTGATGCTGCATATGTTTGACAATATCGGCGAAGGGCTGTTCGAGAAAATCCGTAATTCGCTGTCGGAAACCATATTACGCAACGAGCCGCGCGTGGTGGTCGATACCATTACAGTGATTCCGGATTTGCTAATGCCAAGCAAGCTGTCGATCACCATCAATTATCATCTGTTCGATAACGCCGTGGTGCAGCGCCTGTTCGGCATGATGGACATCAAAAACTTTATCGCCGGAGTGTGGCGATGAAAGACATTATTCTGGTCGATGGCGATATCGTGATGTTTGACCCTCTGTTCGGCATCAATGTGGTGACGGTGATGGGACCGGTCAAAATCACCGCGACCGGACTGCCCAAAATCGGCGGCAAGGGGGTGTGCCTGATGGGTGACCATCTCGCCGTGAGCGCCAACTGCACCTACATGAATCCGGCCTTCTCCATTCCAGGCACGGGCAAACTCACCATTGTGTCGCTGCTGCCGCCGCAGATTTTGCCGCTCATCAACTCCAGCGGCAAGCCGATACTGGTCAAGGGGCAGAAGTTTATGGCGCTCTTTACCATGCAGAGTCCGGCGAAGATGCCGGGACCGCCGCCGGTGCCGGATGCGGTGGCCGCCGTGCCCGGCACCGGGATGTTTATTCCGAGCCAGTTTCAGGTCATGGGCGGCTAGCCACCGCCTAACATAATGAAATCATCGGCCTACACTTGGTTCAATCCTGCTGTTTATCGATGATTACCGCGTTGTCCGGAGGCTTCCTTGTCAAATAATCACCATGTGATTGAGCAGATTCACTTTGCCCTGAAAACCCATACGGCGCTGGCGGCACAAATCCAGCAGCGCTGTAGTCAGGTTTTCTACCGGCGGCTGAAAACGCTGTTTGACGAGTTGCTGACGGGTGCGCAACTGCATCACGCCGACCGCTATCTCGGCGACATTACGATTAATCTTGGCGAAGTGCCGTTGCTGGATTTCGAAGAACAGCTATACCGTGGAATCAAAAGCCAACTGACGTCGTCGCTGGAGGGTATTCAGGACGACCTCTCCGCCAAGCGGGATATCGAAGACGCGGATGAACGTTCGGCCCTTCACGAGGCAAACGTCAACGAGAAAAGTGCCGCCCTGACGGCGGAGGATGACAAGCTAAACAACGCGCTCCTCATCCCTACCCCGCCTGATACGCCGCCATTTACCCTGTTGTGCGACTTTCTCGCCAGCGGCGTATTTGCCAGGCCGCACGAGTGGACGACGGCGAAAGGCCCCGACGGCTGGCTCAAGGCGCTGCTGCTGTCCCACGACAACGGCGGGCATAACGGCCTGACTCACCTCTCGCGTGCCGCTGTGGAGCATGCGCGCTATGAACTGGCGCAATATGTGCTGCAAGCGCGCGCCCACCGGCGGCTGACGCAGACCTTTGGCGAGGCCGCGCGGGCAAGGCTGCAAGAGTGGATTGCGCACGGGCTGACACGCGAGGAGCATCTCGCGCTCAAGGCGCAGTTGCAAGATCCGCAACTCACTGAAACCGCACTGTTCTTTATGCAAAAACTGTCGCAGCAAAACGGCCAGCCCGCCTTTACGCTACCTGCACAGGCGATTCTTTGGCCGACCCGGCCCGGCGAATGGCAGCGCTGGCTTGGCGTGCTGCTGGCGGCGTCGACCGCGCATTCAAGGATTCTGCTCTCTACGCTGCAACGGCTTGAACAGCATCCACGACTCAGCGTCACCATCATTTCGGGGCTGAGCCTCAGGCAGCGCGACCGGCTTTTACCGTTGATGCAGCTTGCGCTCGGCTTTCTCGATGCCGCCACCCCTCCAACGCCCGCCGCCGAAACCGCGTTGCAGCGCGAATTCCCTGCTCTGCTGGCGATTGAACGCGGCGTGATCCCGTTCCGTTCGACCGATCGTCATGAGGGTGAAAACGAACCGGCTTTTCTGAAAAAAACGCCGACCACCAAAACGCGCGCGGCGCCTGCCGAATACAGCCCGGAGACGGCGGACAACGCCGACGATGATACGCCACTGCCTACGCCGACAAAGGCAGCCACCCATGAAGCGCTGGCGGTCAGCAATGCCGGGATCTGCCTGCTATGGCCGCTGCTGCCGATGCTGCTGACCCAACTCGGGCTGCTGGTGAAAAACCGGTTTGTCTCGGAGGAGGCGCGCAATCAGGCGGTGTGTTGTCTCGACCATCTGGTCTGGCAGGACGATCAGACCGCCGAATGGCGCACCGGCTTCACGCAGTGGCTCTGCGGCTGGCCGGAAGATACGCCGCTGGAATGGCAGTTGCCCGACGACAGGCAGCGCCTGGTTATCGACAACTTCCTGCAGGCTTTGCCGCAGATGATGCCCTCGCTGCATCGCTGCGCGCCTCTCGACATTCAGCAGTTCTTCTTGCAACGCGGCGGCGCGCTTTCGCACACGGCCCGGGGCTGGGCGCTGGAAACGGAAAGCGAAGCCATCGATATTCTCCTGCGCGACCTGCCGTGGCCGATGCGCGAGCTGTATTTCCCGTGGCTGGCGGACAGACTGACTGTCAACTGGCTCTAACCCGGCGTTACCCCTCGAATAGGAAGCATCATGGCGATCAGTATCGAGTCCTTTCCGGCGCAGCACGACGGCATTTCACCGGAAGACGAAGAGCACCTGAATAATCTGCTGGCGCAGGTGGAACCTATCGATCTGCTGCTGCAAAAGAAATTGCAGAAGATGGCGATGGGCGCGGGCGATGACCGCAACTTCGACAGTTTTCTGCTGGCGGGCGACGAACTCGACGCACGCACGCGCGAGCTGCTCGGCAGCCCTGACTGGGCCGGTCATGCCTATGACACGTTCGTAAGCCCTATCATCATGCAGGCCGAAGAGGACGCGAATAATCGGCTGGGTCAGCTGTTTTCCCGCTTTGGGCTGACAGAGACGGAGCGCCATATTCTGCTGCTGGCCTTGCTGGGCGAACTGGACGCGCGCTATCACGAAGTTTTCGGCTTTCTGCAAGGTGATCCGGGCCGCAAATGGCCGGGCGCTGAGTGTCTGGTTTCCCTGCTGTGCGCCGATTTTCAGCAGCGCAGCCAGCTTCAGCGCATGTTGCAGAGTTCAGCGCCGTTGCTACGCCATCGACTGGTGTTTCGCGTCGACAACGCGGGCGCACCGACGCCCAATCTGCATCAGGGGATGATCCGCATTGTCCCGGAAGTGTTTCATTTCCTGCTCGGCGATGACGCGATGCCCGCCGACCTGCAACATTTTGCCCACTGGCTGCCGAATGCGGCCTCGACCCTGCCCGTTCAGCCCGCCTTTACCGCGCAACTGGTCGAATTCCTGGAGGCCCACAACGGCGAAACGCTGCAGTTAGGGCTGTCTGGCGTGGAAAACGACAGTCGCGTGGCGGCGCTGAATCTGGCGGCGCAGCATCGGCATCAACGCGTGCTGACGGTAGATTTCGCACTGCTGTCGGAAGACCGGGTGGAAGTCTGGGACGCGCTGATGACATTGCTGCGCGAAACGCGGCTCGGCAACGGCCTGCTGCTGATTCGCAATCTCTCGGAGGTCAACAAGCTGGCGGCCCCGCTGCTGCCGCAGTTTGCCCGACGATTGCTGGAAGAAAAACAGGTCGTGGTGGTATTGCAACACACGGGTTCGGCGCTGGACTGGCTGCTCGGTGTGCCGCAGATGGTGCTTAGCGTGGAGAAAGACAGCTTGCACGACAGTGTGGCAATGCTCCGCGCCAGCGCCGCGCGCTATGCGGTCGACAGCGCGATGGATTATGACGCCCTGCTCACCCGCTTCACGCTTAACGCGGATTCCGTCGACCATGTGGTGCAGGAAGCGGACCTGTATCGGCAGCATCATTCGGAGCGCGACGAGATAAACCTCGACGATTTCAACAAGGCGCTGCGTCTGCGTGCGCAACAGAATTTTGGCAAGCTGGCGCGGCGCATCGAGCCGGTGCGTTCGTTCGAGGATCTCGTCGCCAGCCCCGAACTGCACATTCAGCTAAAGGAGATTCTGGCGGCGATTCGCCAGCGCGGCGGCGTGTTAAACAAAGGTTTCGACAAGAAAATCGTGTACGGCACCGGCATCAGCGCGCTGTTTTATGGCGATTCGGGCACCGGTAAAAGCATGGCGGCGGAAGTGCTCGCGCGCGCACTTAACGTGGATTTGATCAAAGTCGACCTGTCATCGGTGGTGAATAAATACATTGGCGAGACGGAGAAAAATCTGGCGAAAGTCTTCGATTTAGCCACCAGCGATGCGGGCGTGCTGTTCTTCGACGAGGCGGATGCGCTGTTTGGCAAGCGCAGCGAGGTGAAAGACGCGCAGGACCGCCACGCCAATATCGAAGTCTCTTATCTCCTGCAACGGCTGGAGAGTTATCCGGGGCTGGTGGTGCTGGCGACGAATAACCGCTCGCATCTGGATCAGGCCTTTTCACGTCGTTTAACCTTTATCACCCGCTTTACGGTGCCCGACGCCGGGCTGCGCGAAAGACTGTGGCAGCAGATTTGGCCGCTGGATATCCGCGTGGATGCCGACGTCAACTTCCAGACTCTCGCCAATCGAACCAATCTCACGGGTGCCAATATTCGTAATATCGCCCTGCTGGCCAGTTGGCTGGCGCAGGACAATAACCAGGGTATCGTCACTAAAAAACATATCGACCTGGCGCTATCGCGCGAACTTTCCAAATTAGGGCGGGTTATCTGAGTCTTTAACGAATTTTATGAGGTGATGTGATGAGCGACGACACCAATGTCCCGAAACCAGAGGACGGCAAAGACTGGAGCGAGGCAGATAAAAAGGCTTATGCTAATGAAATTGCAAATATTAAGGATGGGATTGATAAAAATCATCCAGGAGGCATCATTAAGAGAGATGATTCGGTAACGGATGACACATGGAATAACAAGATTAGTAAAGAAGGAGATAGCAGTCATTCTGCTGATGACGACAACTATTTTCTGGTGGACTTAAACCAGGCCATTACGGCGCTGTTGCGAAACGATGAAGTGCTCGCCGACAGTCATATCGATATCTGGTACGACCTGCCCGAAAACGATGACAAGACGCCCGATGGTCCGACCATATGTCTTTATCTGTATGATGTTAAAGAAAATACCACAATGCGCCACGGCCAGACCGGTCAGCGCGGTTATGAGATTGCCAAAACCGGGCCGACCACGCATCCCGGTTATTTCAACGTGCAGTGCAGTTATCTGATTATCTTCTGGGACAAAACGTCTCAACAGATTCTGCCCAATAATCAGAACGCCATTATTGCCAGCCGGATTGTCACGGCGCTGCTTAACACCTACCACATCGACAAGATCAAGGAATTCTCGCATTTCGTCGATTACGAGGCGAGGTTCATCCACAACTCGGAACAGATGAACAGTATCAGCAACTTCTGGCAGTCTTTGAAACAGCGGCCCAGACTGTGCCTGAGCTATGAGGTGACGGTGCCTATCTTGATCCCTGAAACCGGCAACAGCGAAACCTTTGTGGGTATTTCCACGGCGACGGCGGATATTTATCCGCATCATGCGCCCTTGCCAAAAGAGGCAGATTTCGAAAGCAAGCCTGTCGAATCGGTAACGGCAATCCCCGAAAAGAAAAAGAAAACCTGAAAAAAAAGCCCCCGTCTCTTTACGAGGCGGAGGCTCTTCATGACTCGACTTGCGGGCTTATTTCAGCTCGAAGTTCTCGGCATGCTCTTTCTCGAGCGCTTTCACTTCTGCGGCGCGCTTGCGCAGGCCGAACCAGCCAAACACCAGCAAGACCACCAGCACCGGAATCGTTGCCACGGTGTAGGTGCCGTTTGGATAGTCAAATGCCATCAGCACCAGCACGCTTGCGAGGAACAGCAGCGTCAGCCAGGAGGTGAACGGCGCGCCCGGCATCTTGAAGGAAACATCTTTCGCCTTGCCCTGCTTGATTGCCTGACGCAGTTTCATCTGGCAGACCACGATGAAGCCCCATGAGCTAAGAATGCCGAGCGATGCGATGTTCAGAACGATTTCAAACACCTGCGTCGGCACATAGTAGTTCAGCACCACGCCCACGATATAAATCGCGACGGTCACCAGAATCCCGGCGTAAGGCACCTGCTGCTTGCTCATTTTCGACATGAACTTCGGCGCAGAACCGCCCATCGACAGGGAACGCAGAATACGGCCGGTCGAATACAGACCCGAGTTCAGGCTCGACAGCGCGGCAGACAGCACCACGATATTCATGATGGTACCGATATACGGCACGCCCAGCTTGCTGAAGAAGGTCACGAACGGACTCTGCCCCGCCTGATAGGCATTCCACGGCAACAGCAGAACCAGCAGCAGCACGGACCCTACGTAGAACAGGGCAATACGCCAGATAACGCTGTTGATGGCTTTTGGCAGAATCTTTTCAGGTTCTTTGGTTTCACCGGCGGCGGTACCGACAAGTTCGATGGCCGCAAAGGCGAAGACGACGCCCTGCACCAGCACCAGCGCAGGAAGCAGACCATGCGGGAAGATGCCGCCGTTGTCGGTAATCAGATGCAGACCGGTCGGTTGACCCGCCAGTTCTTTACCGGTGCCGAGGAACACCACACCGACCACCAGGAAGATGGCGATAGCGGCGACTTTGATCAGCGCAAACCAGAATTCCATTTCGGCGAACCACTTCACGCCAATCATGTTCATGGTCGCGACAATGGCCAGCGCACCCAGAGCAAACATCCACTGTGGCACATCCCCGAAGGTTCCCCAGTAGTGCATATAGAGCGCTACGGCGGTGATATCGACGATACCGGTCATCGCCCAGTTGAGGAAATACATCCAGCCTGCGACGTAAGAGGCTTTCTCGCCCAGGAATTCACGGGCATAGGACACGAAACTGCCGCTGGTCGGGCGGTGCAGAACCAGTTCACCCAGTGCACGCAGGATAAAGAAGGAGAAGATGCCGCAGACAAGATACACCAGCGCCAGCGCCGGACCTGCCATCTGCAGACGCGCACCAGCACCCAGGAACAGGCCGGTACCGATAGAGCCACCGATTGCAATCATCTGAACCTGACGATTGCCCATGCTCTTGTGATAGCCTTCCTCGTGAGAGTCCAGCCAACGCCTTTTGGCCGCGTGTTTCTTGTGATGCTCAAGTTCTTCCGCAGTTTTTTTATGTCGTTTCATTTCTTACCTGTTCTCCAAAAGAAATCTTTCACGCCTGGCCTTCAACATGAGCAAACGATTGCAATTGCTGACGCCTATCGTGGCTTTTCGCCACTGTATTATTCTTGACCAACTGGGGTTAACGGAGGGTTAACATCAGCAATGGCGCAAGATGCTACCTCATTCTCTTGGAGCGTGGCAAAAAAAACCTCATTTTAAATCGTTAGAATTCATCTTCTCAGTACAATATTTTGCCGTTTCGCTGCTTTAATAAGCAAAACGCCCCCAAAGTTTCTGGGGGCGTGCGTGATCTCAATCAAGAAAATTGAAATTTTCTGCGGATTTTTGCTTAGCTCTGCAAGGATTTTGTGCGGTTGGCGAAGCTTTTGCGCAATTTTTGCAGTTTAGGCGGGATCACTGCGAGACAGTAGCCATTTCGCTGACCGGCACCTTCCCAGTAATCCTGATGATAGTTTTCAGCCGGATACCAGGTAGCCAGCGGCTCGATGGTGGTCACCACCGGGTCGCGATGGTCTTCCTGCGCCCGTTCGATGGCGGCGGCGGCTTCGGCTTTCTGCTGATCGTTTAGCGGAAAAATGGCGGAACGATACTGCGTACCGACGTCATTTCCCTGACGGTTAAGCTGTGTCGGGTCGTGCGTTGCAAAGCTGATGTCCAGCAGGTCGCCGTAGTTGAGCTTGTCCGAGTCAAAACCGATGCGGATGGCCTCGGCATGGCCGGTATCCCCGTTGCAGACCTGTTCGTAGGTAGGATTGTCGGTCGTCCCGCCGATATACCCGCTTTCGACGCTTTCCACGCCGATGACGTCTTTGAAGACCGCTTCGGTACACCAGAAACAGCCGCCCGCGACGATTGCATATTCGATAGTCATGTTTATGTCCTCATGTTCCATTAACCGCTGTTTTGGCGGTGGGAGTCACACCCTGTCTTCAGGCTACACTTTTAAAGTATATGCAACCAGTGGGCAGACGGGCAGTTTTCCGGCGATAGCACACCGCGCTAACCCGCCTTACGCTGATTACAGTTTGCGGCTGAAAATTCGCACCAGCAGACTGCCGGCACCGGCCAGCGTCGCCAGGGCGACCACACCCTGCCAGCCTGCGAGTTCCAGCGCCTTGCTGCCAAGCGCAGAACCGACGGCCATGCCGATAAACACCACGGTGAACAACAGGGCGTTGAGACGGCCACGGGCGGCGGGGTCGAGTCCATACACCAGCGTCTGATGCGATACCAGCGTCGCCTGCACGCCAAGGTCAAACCCGACGGCGCTCAGGACAATCAACACCAGTTGGGCATGCGGCGACAGAAATGGCAGCGCGAACATGGCGGCGAAAGAGAGCATCACCAGACCCGAGCCGAGTTGTGTGACCACACCCGGCCCCTGTTTGTCGGCAAGCTTTCCTGCAAGCGGCGCGGCAAGGGCACCCGCTGCACCGGCCAGTCCGAACGCGCCCGCTACACCGCTGCCCAGATGATAGGTTTCGCTAAGCATAATAGCCAACGTAGACCAGAAGGCGCTGAATCCAACGGAGAGCAGCCCCTGCGAGAGCGCTGCACGACGCAACGTCTTGTAACGCAGCCACAGTTGGCGCATCGACAGCAGCAGGGCCGGATAACTCAACTCGCTTCCCGGCGTGAATTTTGGCAGCACGCGCCATAGCGCCAGACCTATCAGCGCGACGCTGAGCGCCGCCAACTGGTACATGGCGCGCCAGCCGAAGTATTCGGCGACTACCCCGCTGACCACCCGCGAGAGCAGAATCCCGACCAGCAGACCGGTCATGACGGTGCCGACGGTTTTTCCGCGCTGGGCCAGCGGAGCCAGTGCCGCCGAAGCAGGCACGATATCCTGCGCCAGCGTAGCCGCTGCGCCTATCAGCAGGCTGGTCAGCAGCAGGCTGTGAATGCCCGGCGCAAAACCGCACATCAGCAGCGCCAGCGTGAGCAACAGGCTTTTTAGCAGGATAATGTTACGACGGTCGAAGCGGTCGCCAAGCGGGACGAGCAGCAGAATGCCGAGCGCATAACCGATTTGGGTCAGCGTCGGCACCATGCCGGTTTCTGTGAGGCTGGCGTTGAGTTGCGGCCCCATAATGCTCAGCATCGGCTGGCTGTAATAAATAGAGGCGACACTGAGACCGGCCCCGGCGGCCAGGGTGAAAATCATTTTACCGGGCAGCGCAGGTTCGTCGGCGGCCGTAATATTCTGGGTGTTGGATAATTCTGACATGGTGGAATGCCCTGTTTGTTGTTTTGATGTCGGCATTGTTCATCAACCCGTTAACAAGTGGTAGCCAGTGGGCAGGTAAAACTGTTATACGTTACTCGTATGAGCAAAACTTCATCCGGCGGCATGGACCGCATAGACCTGATGCGCACCTTTATTCGCATCAAGGAGAGTGGCAGTCTGTCGGCCGCGGCCCAGCAGATGCAGACCAGCCAACCTACCGTGTCACGGCGTTTACAGACGCTGGAACGGCTGCTGGGCGCAAAACTGATTCTGCGCACCACGCACGCCATGAAACTGACCGACGACGGCGAGCGCTGCTATCGTCATGCCAAACTGCTTGTCGAGCGCTGGAACGCCCTGGAAGACGAACTGCATGGCGCGGAAGACGAGCCGGAAGGCACCTTGCGGGTGCGGGCACCTCACGCCTTCGGTCAGGACCAGCTGATTGCCCCGCTCACGGCTTATTTGCAGCGCTACAACAATATGTCGGTCGACTGGATGCTGAATGACCGCACGCCGGACTTTATTGCCGAGCATATCGACTGCATGATTCAGGTCGGCGAAATTACCGATCCATCGATGGTCGCCGTGCTGCTCGCCGAGGTGCCGCGCATCGTGGTGGCCTCGCCCGCCCTGCTCGCCCGCTTTCCTGCCATCAGGGAGATTGACGACCTCGCCTGTTTCCCGTGGGTGGCATTGAGTACGTTTTACCGCAATGAAATCACCCTGCGTCATGAAAAGGATGACCGCCAATATCGTTTCGAAATAAAGCCAAAAATGAGCACCGACAGTCTGTATGCGGCCTGTAAAGCGGTTGAAAACGGGCTGGGACTGGCGCTGGTTTCTTCGTGGCTGGTCAATGAGGCGATTAAAGAAGGCAGGCTGGTGCCTATTTTACCGCAATGGCGTGCAACCCCTCTGCCGGTGTATCTGGTTTATCCGTATGCCAGTTATTATCCGACGCGCCTGCTCAGATTTCTTGAACTGATCCGCAAGGTGATGCCGGAACTTAGCGGCACGCAACCGCCGGGCCATTAGTCACGAACGTCGTTCTGCTTCTCGTTGGCTTCCTGCGATAACTTCATTCTTAATTGCCAATTAGGCAAAACGCTATGCCATTTCAGCATGTGACAAAAGGGAATAATACTGACGGTTATTTCCAACCTTCATTTTTCGGTAAAGAGTGTGACTATTTATTAGCATGTCAAAGTCAAATTCCGTTCAAATTAAAAGCATTAACCCAGACGAGTTAATAAAGAATTGTTTTTGACCGATTGTCTAGAAATAAAAGTCCTTCGCCGGGCTATGGTTTCACGCTGCGACTATTGCATAAAAAGAAACCGGTCGAACGCATCATCCATTCTGCGGATTTCATTCCCGCCACTCCGCAGCAATCGGCGCTGCCTCCCGCCTGACTTGCACGTCAACGCGCGCCAGTCGCGGAACGTCCAGGCAAGGACCCGCTAATTTAGTCATAAGTTATTATTATAAAAAGCCGAGTTACATGCGGACAATTGAATACTTTCGTTAAAAAAACCTCGATTCGCCATGCATTAATGTGTTGCGATTTAAAGGCATTCGTTATATATATACACAACATAGATTCCAAGGCCGGACTAGAAAATAATGCTGTTAAAAATCCTTGAAAAATATGGTTTTTCATCCAAAATCTGCTCTGGTTGTGCCTGTGCCGAAGGGGTATGAGGCGGACGCCAGTCCGTTCAAGACCGATATTGTTTTATCCCAGTCAAAGGCGCGTACTCCCTTGCGAGCAAAGCATGGAATCAATTCCGGCAAAACGGGCTTTTGCCGCCTGCTGATCGCCATGTTTCAAACCAGGGTTACTCTTAATTACCGCCCTTTTTTCTGCGTAAACGCTTTTTATCGTCTGCGAATCGACCTTCGCCCATTCGTTGGATCCGTACGCGCGTCTTTTTATAATGTTCCTTATTTAAATAAAGTCAGGCGTATTCAGGTGGGTAAAAACGATTTACTGAACAATAAAAACTCGTTTTTTGTAATATTGATGCCTTGTTGAGTCGGTAAATTCCTAAAGAGGCCGTGAACAAAACATTGTGAATAGTTATTGTGATACCCCTTCTGTTAAAGTGAATTTGAAAAGAAGTTCACTGTAGCAGAAGAAGTGCGGGAAAGCTGATGGCGACCTAATATCAATTTCAGGTTTTTCCCCTTCGGCATAATCGTGTCCCTCATAGTGCAAAGGTGTGAAAACATCAAGAGCCGTGGGGAATAATATTATGTCGAGAACAATAACGGACTATAAGCCCGGAAATAATTTAGCCGAGCTATTTTATTTGCAGGTGCAGGACTGTTATTGTCTGTAGCCTGACGTCCGTACTGAGATTATATACATCGTTTCCTAGTGTATTGGTAGCTATGAGCCAAGGGCGGTAGCATACCTGTTTCACATTGGCTGTCGGACGACTTCAAAAACAACACGTGATTTCTCACAATTTTCCGGACAAACGGATCGGCACTTCCCCTTTGATTCTTATGCTTATGTACCCGGAAAATGATGTAGACAGTGACTCTTAAAAAACCGAAATGGTCTGGAACCTATGCACAAAAATCTGTTTAAACTTTCTGCGCTATTCTTTGCTGTAGGTATTTTAGGCGGCTGTACAGTTATACCGGGGCAAGGCTTATCGACTGGGGGTAAAAATGTCGTCAAGGTCCCTGACAGCGATTATGATCTGGATAAACTGGTAAACATTTATCCGATTACGCCTTCATTGGTTGACAAGTTACAACCGGCCCCGGCGATTGCCCGCACTAACCTGCAACTGAGCAACCTGCTTAAAAGTTATCAATATCATGTCGGTATTGGTGATGTGTTGATGATAACTATTTATGACCATCCCGAGTTGACCACTCCGGCTGGCCAATATCGTAGCGCCAGCGATACAGGTAACTGGGTCGGTGCCGACGGTAACATTTTCTATCCTTATATAGGCAAGGTGCATGTGGTTGGCCTGACTATCGAGGAGATCCGTCGAAACATTGCCCAGCGTCTATCTGGTTTCGTAGAAAGTCCTCAGGTTGATGTGAGTGTGGCCTCTTTCCGTTCGCAAAAAGCGTATGTGACGGGCGAGGTTACAACCTCGGGTCAGCAGGCAATAACCAACATCCCTCTTACCATCGTCGATGCCATCAATGCTGCGGGCGGTCTTACCGCTGATGCCGACTGGCGTAACGTGGTTCTGACCCATAACGGTCACGACGAGACAATTTCGCTTGAAGCCTTGATGCAAAACGGCGACCTGACGCAGAACCGTCTGCTCTATCCGGGCGACATCCTTTACGTTCCGCGCAATGATGACCTGAAAGTCTTCGTAATGGGTGAAGTCGGCAAGCAGAGCACGCTGAAGATGGACCGCAGCGGCATGACGCTCGCCGAAGCGCTGGGGAATGCCAGCGGAATGTCGCAGGAACTGGGCGATGCGCAGGGTATCTTTGTCATTCGCGCCGTTCATGACGGCACCGGCGTCAACAAGGGCAAGATTGCCGATATCTATCAGCTCAAGGCGAAAGATGCCTCGGCGATGGTGATGAGCAGCAACTTCCAGCTGCAACCTTATGACATCGTCTTCGTCACCACAGCGCCTATCGCGCGTTGGAACCGCGTTATCAGCCAGATAGTTCCTACGATAACCGGCGTCTACAACGTCAGTGAAAGTGCAAGATTCATTCGTAACTGGAATTAATACTGCGTCCCCACACGTTTCTATTTGGCGATAAGCCGGGTGGGTGTGGGGATAATTTACTCATCTCTGGCTCAAACGAGAAAAGTAGATGAAATACTTTTTGGCAATACCCACCTATAACGGTGGCGAAGTATGGAAAGAGTCAATCGCCAACATACGCAAGTATGCGCCTGCCGATCTCTATGTGCAGGTGATTGACTCGGGAAGTAAAGATGGCACCGCAACGCTCGCCAAACAGGCTGGCTTCGATGTCATCGGCATTACTTCCCAGGAATTCAACCACGGCGGCACGCGCAATCTGGCGGTTGAAAAAGCGCCGGCCGATTGTGATGTCGTGGTCCTGATTACTCAGGACGCCATTATCGAAGAAGGCAGCCTGCAACGTCTGGTCGCCGCCTTTGACGATCCTAAAGTTGCCTGCGCCTACGGCCGTCAGTTGCCGCATAAAGATGCGACACCGATTGCCCGCCATGCACGCAGCTTTAACTATACGGCTAAAAGTCACGTCTACTCGCTGGCAGATGCGCCACGGGTGGGTTTGAAAACCGTGTTTACCTCCAATTCGTTTTCCGCCTATCGCATTTCAGTATTCAAGGAGCTTGGCGGTTTTCCGTCCAATACCATCCTGAGTGAAGACATGCACTATGCGGCGAGAGCGGTATTGGCTGGCTACAAAGTCGCCTATGTTGCCGACGCCGAAGCCCGACATTCTCATAACTACTCCCCTATCGAAGAGTTCAAGCGCTACTTCGATATTGGTGTTTTCCATGGCAAGGAATCCTGGATCCATGAGAAGTTCGGCGGTGCCGGTGGAGAAGGCAAGAAATTTATTTTTTCTGAGCTGCGATTTCTGCTCAAAAATGGCGTGATGTCTCTACCCCGTGCGTGCATTAACAATGCCATGAAGATTGTCGGCTACAAGTTAGGGAAAAATTACAAGACCCTACCCCTCGGCATGACGCGTTCTTTTAGTATGCACAAGCGGTACTGGAAATAATCACTCCCCCGTTGCTCTAACTTTATTTGTTGAGGATACAATGAAAATTATCGTTACAGGTGGTGCCGGTTTTATTGGTTCAGCCGTCGTGAGACACATTATTCAGGACACTCAAGATGAGGTTCTGGTTATCGATAACCTAAGCTATGCAGGCAACCTTGCCTCCCTGGCTCCGGTCAGTGACGATCCTCGTTATCATTTTGCCCAGGTTGATATCTGTGATGCAGATGCACTGAACAAGGCATTTGCCGAATTCCAGCCGGATGCCGTTATGCATCTGGCAGCCGAAAGCCACGTAGACCGTTCAATCGACGGCCCTGCTGCTTTCGTGCAAACCAACGTTGTCGGAACCTATACGCTGCTGGAAGCCACGCGCGCTTACTGGAATGCCCTGTCCGACGAGAAGAAGGCGGCCTTCCGCTTCCACCACATTTCTACCGATGAAGTGTATGGCGATCTGCACGGTGTTGACGACCTGTTCACCGAAGAGACCCCTTACTCTCCAAGCAGCCCGTACTCGGCGACCAAAGCGGCAAGTGACCACCTGGTTCGCGCGTGGAAACGTACCTACGGCCTGCCAACGCTTGTGACCAACTGCTCGAACAACTACGGTCCTTACCACTTCCCGGAAAAACTGATCCCGCTCATCATCCTGAACGCGCTGGCGGGCAAAGCCTTGCCTGTCTACGGTAAAGGCGACCAGATCCGTGACTGGCTGTATGTGGAAGACCACGCACGCGCCCTGCACAAGGTTGTCAGCAAGGGTGAAGTCGGCGAGACCTACAACATCGGCGGCCACAACGAGCGTCAGAACATTGAAGTAGTTCACACCATCTGTGATCTGCTGGAAGAGCTGGTACCGCAGAAACCTGAAGGTATCGCGCATTACCGTGACCTGATTACCTGGGTTGCCGACCGTCCTGGCCACGACAAGCGTTACGCTATCGATGCCAGCAAAATTGAACGCGAGCTGGGCTGGACGCCGGATGAAACCTTCGAAAGCGGGATTCGTAAAACAGTTGAATGGTATCTGCAGAACTTCGAGTGGGTAAATACCATCAAGGCAGGTACCTGGACAGAACGTCTCGGTCTTTCTAAATAATTTAAGGTGACGGAATCATGAAAGGTATTATTTTAGCTGGCGGTTCAGGTACGCGTTTATACCCGCTCACTCAGGGTGTCTCCAAGCAGTTGCTGCCGATTTACGACAAGCCGATGGTGTACTACCCGATCTCTGTATTGATGCTGGCGGGTATCAAGGACATTCTGATCATCACCACCCCTGAAGACAACGAAGGTTTCGTTCGTCTGCTGGGTGACGGTTCGCAGTTCGGTATCAAACTGAGCTACGCGATTCAGCCAAGCCCGGACGGTCTGGCTCAGGCCTTCATCATCGGTGAAGAGTTCATCGACGGTCAAAGCTGTGCGCTGGTTCTGGGTGACAACATCTTCTTCGGCGAAAGCTTTGGCCGCAAGCTGGAACACGCAGTCCAGAACAACGCAGAAGGCGCGACCGTCTTCGGTTATCAGGTTCTGGACCCGGAGCGTTTTGGCGTGGTCGAGTTCGACGAGAGCAACACCGCTATCTCTATCGAAGAGAAACCGGAAAAGCCTCGCTCCAACTGGGCGGTCACCGGTCTGTATTTCTACGACCATCACGTTGTAGAGATGGCCAAGCAAATCAAGCCTTCTCACCGTGGCGAGCTGGAAATCACGACCCTCAACCAGATGTACATGGATGCCGGCAAGCTGAAAGTAGAACAGCTGGGTCGCGGCTTCGCCTGGTTGGACACCGGGACTCATGACAGCCTGCTGGAAGCTTCCCAGTTCATTCACACCATCGAGAAACGTCAGGGCTTCAAAGTCGCCTGTCTGGAAGAGATTGCCTTCCGCAAAGGCTGGATCTCTCACGAGCAGGTTGCCGAACAGGCTAAAATCCTTAAGAAAACCGGCTACGGCAGCTACCTGACTCAGCTGATTGAATCAAAGGAAATCTAACATGGAAATCATCGATACACCCCTTGAAGGCGTCAAGATAATCCAGCCCAAGGTTTTCGGCGACAGTCGTGGTTTCTTTCTGGAAACGTTCGAGAAAAAACGTTATCAGGAGATGTTGAACATCGATCTGGATTTCGTACAGGACAACCATTCGCGCTCGAGCAAGGGCGTACTGCGCGGCCTGCACTTCCAGACCCAGAATCCTCAGGGCAAACTGGTACGCGTCGTGCGTGGCGAAGTGTATGACGTTGCCGTGGATATCCGTCCGGAGTCTCCTTCTTTCGGCAAGTGGTACGGCGTGCTGCTGTCCGAAGAGAACAAGACCCAGTTCTGGGTTCCACCGGGTCTGGCCCACGGTTTCGTGGTGCTGTCCGATGTAGCCGACTTCGAATACAAGTGCACCGATTACTATGCACCTGACCTCGAAGGCTGTCTGCTGTGGAACGACCCTGAGGTAGGCATCGACTGGCCTATCGACAATCCGCTGCTGTCTGAAAAAGACAAGCTCGGCAAGACATTGCGGGAACTGGTGAAATGAAAATTTTACTGACCGGAGCTAGCGGCCAACTTGGCCGCTGTATCCAGGATCGTCTTCCTGAAGGCTGGGAGATCCACGCCGTCGGGTCTGCGCAACTGGATATCGGCGACAAGGCGCAGGTCGAGCAGGCCGTTCGCGCCTATCAACCTGATGCCATTATCAACGCCGGTGCCTATACCGCCGTCGATAAAGCGGAAAGCGAACCGGAAGCTGCGGCTCGAGTAAATACTCAGGGGCCGGAAAATCTGGCACTGGCTGCCCGCGACAGCGGCGCGAAACTGATTCATGTTTCCACCGACTACGTGTTTGACGGCCAGGGCACTCGCCCGTATCTGGAAACGGATACCACCAATCCGCTCGGCGTTTACGGTAAAACCAAGCTGGATGGCGAAAAAGCCGTACTGGCGGTCTTACCGGAGGCGGCCATCGTGCGTACTGCCTGGGTCTTCAGCGAATACGGCAACAATTTTGTCAAAACCATGGTGAATCTGGCCGAAAAGCGCGATGCGCTCGGAATTGTCAGCGATCAGCGTGGTTGCCCGACCTATGCAGGTGATTTGGCGCAGGCCCTTATCACTCTGTTGCAGGTTCAGGCGCAAGGTGGCATCTATCACTATGGCGGCGACCACGAAGTCTCGTGGTTCGAGTTTGCCGACCGTATTTTCGATGTTGCCGTTGCCGAAGGCAGACTGGCGAAGAAACCGGTGCTGACAGGTGTGACCACCGAAGAGTACCCGACGCCGGCCAAACGCCCGGCGTATTCGGTTCTTGATGGTGAAAAGATCAAAGCTTTAGGTGTCGCTTTATCTGATTGGGATTCGGCCCTGAAAGACATTATCAGCAAGTTTTAATTTAGTCTGTGTCTCGTATTGTTCCTCTGGAATCGGGTTACGAGACACAGTCTACAGAGCTTATTATTCTTTACCGGTTTTTGCCGGACAGGTAGGCTCGTCAATCTTTAACGTTGAGACACTATGAAAAAAATAAACGTTATTCTGGCTACATATAACGGTGCCAAGTATGTAACAGAGCAGATTCAATCCATCTTACTCAATTTTGCTCACTTACCAGAATATGAGTGTCGCCTTCTGGTGTCCGACGACAGTTCGTCAGATGAAACCTCTGCAATTATCAATCGTTTTCATGAGCAGGACGCACGAATCGAACTGCTGGATAACAGCAAGAAAGGCGGCGTTCGCCAGAATTTCCATCACCTGATCATGCATACTACCGCTGACTATACCTTCTTCAGCGATCAGGATGATCTGTGGTTACCTAATAAAATGCGCCTGTTTATGGACCGCTTCAACGAGTTGGAGCAACAGAAACAGGGGCCGATTCTGGTGCATTCAGACTTGTGTGTGGCCGACAAGAATCTGTCGCCTATTCATATTTCGATGTTTACCTACCAGAATCTCGACCGTGATCCTGTTTTCGGCAAGCTAATGGTCAATAACTCGGTAACGGGTTGTGTGATGGCCTGTAATCATGAGTTGTTCGACCAGGCACGCAACAGCCGTATCGGTGAGTCCATCATGCACGACTGGTATATGGCGATGCTTGCCAAGGCAACGGGCCGAGTCAGCTTCGTGGATAACTCCTTGATTCTTTATCGTCAGCATGGTGGAAATGTTCTGGGTGCGCGTTCAGCGTCACTGGGCTCCGTGCTCGGCATGGTGTTCCAGGATCGCCTGTCAAAAATCAATGAGTTGATGGCACGTACGCGCAAACAGGTTAGAAGTACCCAGACGCAGGCACAGCTATTCATTGATGATTTCGGGCCAATTCTCAAACCTGAAGACAAAAAGCTTCTTATTGATTATGTTGAATCATTCGAAAAAGGCCCTTTCGCTCGCCTACGACTTTTTTGCAGCCACGGTGTACGAAAAACAGGTTGGTTAAGAAATACCTTCTTCTTCCTGTTTTATGTGTTTGGCCTGTAAATCCTGTAGTAAATGTGCTTTTTTCGTCCTCGCCAAAGCTAGTGGCGTAATTACGCTATCCCCTTGCAGGGTTAAAGGTTATTCGAATGTTCACGATCAATGAGCCGAAAAAGCTTCTGGCCAGATTTGCCATCTACCTCATTCTGGCACGAAGCTTTTTAATTATTCCTTTTATTGGATTGCATTTAATTTGTGATTCTAAAGCGCTGGCCCGTTTCTTCAAACTCGTCGCGCCGCTTGCCATTCTGATCTTTATATTTGCCATTTATTCACTAAACCAGCTCAATAGCTTTGAAAATGTCATTGGTCATTCCCGAGACATGCTCCTGACCTTCATGATATTTGGTTTTTTGTCCTCTATTCCGCAAAGAATGGGGGGAGAATTTCTGGCCTACACATCGGTACGCAATGCCGCTGTCGTGATTGCCATCGGCAAGATATTTATTCTTATCCTCAGTTCGGTGTTTGGTATTCCGCTGACTGTCATCATTGAGACCATTTCGAAGGTCTGGAACATTCAGTTGATGACCCTGGGTGTCGAGGATAGCGTTCTGACCCGTCTACAAATTCCGATGGACTCCATCCTTCCATTCGTATTCTACGTCCTGGTCGGGCAAATATTGATAAGCAAGAAAAATCGTTTAAGAAACAACTTCTGCCTGGTTCTGTTACTTATCTCTCTGCTACTGAGCTTCTCACGATTTTTCTGGGGTATCAGTATCGGCGCAATCGGTCTGAGTTTGATTTTCAACGCCAATCTTTCTACCAAAATTTACTACGCTATCGTCGCCACCGTTCTGGGCTATCTGTTGTATCAATTCACCCCGGTGGGCGATATGGTATCTCAGGTTATCGAAACCCGCTTTGGCGCAAATGCTAACGTCAACTCGTCTTCCGACATTTTCCGCGATATGCAGTTAAATGCCATGCGCAGCCGATTTTTGGATAATCCTATCTTCGGACATGGAATAGGCTATTTCATACCAAGTCTTATCAGGAACTCGATAACGCCATACCTGTATGAATTGCAGACGCAATCTATGCTTATGGATCTCGGTATTGTGGGCAGCACCATTTTCGTCTTAACGCTGCTTATCGTTATTTTCGGCTATTGCTATAACAGAGTCGAAAGCCGATTTATCAATATCGCATTGACACTGTTATTTTTGGGATTGTGGGTATTGGGCGGAATGTATAACCCTCTATTGTTTGGTGCATCAGGCGGGATCATTCTGTTTTTCTGCGCGAGGCATCACGCAATTATCCAACACTTCAAAGACGAAAATTAACTCGATAATGCGAGTTATCAGGAACCATGACTATGATCCGTCTTCGCCTTTTAAGAGAGAAATTATTAAGTGATCCAGATTTAACCGAAAGCCTGAAAGCGGCACAGGTTTACGGTTCACTACTTAATCTGATTGATATTGGCCAATACGACGATCCGCAACTCGAAGTCGCATTGGCCGAGCGCGCGTATCAGCGCTTACCGGTTTTGATGGAACCAGAAGTCAAAAAGGATTGTCTGCACATTATTTCTGAAGCGCTTATTGTCGGCGGTCATACCCGCTTGATGGAAAAGCTCGGCAGCATGCATGAAACTAAACCCGATCTTCTTGTAACTCGCAATGCCGACATCAGAGCCAAAGAGCGACTAAGCCCGTTATTCACGACAATTTACGAAATTACCCCGGCGGACCTGCTTGATGCAGTCGCCAAAATTCGAACGCTTTGTTCACAATATCAACGTCTGGTTTTACACATCCACTCAGATGATATTGTGACCGTCGTTGCCTGCGCGCTGGTGAAAAGAACGCAAGCCGTCACTGTCGCTTTTGTAAATCATGCCGATCATGCTTTTACTTTTGGCAGTTCGATAGCCGATTATTATTTTCAGCTGAGCAGTTTTGGTGCCCGGCTGGACAAGCTTAAAAATATCGTCGGTCAGACCTCATTTTTAGGTATTCCCATCACGAATATCAAACAAAAAGAGGAGCCGACCTTATCGACGGTTTTAGGCAAAGAGTTGCATTTTTTCAGTTCAGGTTCAGCGGTTAAATTCAGGCCTTTTCGCGGTGCCACTATGAGACCGTTAATTGACAAAATTTTGAAAAAATGGCCTGAATCAACGTTCACGTTCGTCGGGATCAATATCGTGAGCAGCAGTTGGCTCTGGCCGTTGAAATTACGCTATGGGAAGAGGATTACCGTTTCGCGTCTTCTCCCCTACGACCAGTTTATTGCATTGTCCAAAAAAGCAGATTTCTACATGGACAGTTTTCCATTTCCTGGTGGAACCGCCTTTGCCGAACAGATTCTGGCGGGCAAAAGGGGAATTGGCCGATCTTCAAAAGTGCAGGGCTATTCTCCTGCCGATAAATTGAAAAAGCAGAACGATGAACAGGTTCTCGAAAGTATCGAGAATTATCGGGATGAAGGGGTGTATGAGGAGATATTAAGTGTTAATGGTTATGATGCCGTGAAAACACGTTATCTTGATTGCTTGTACGCCAATAAAACTAGCAACTTTAGTATGGAAAGTCTGGTGCCGTGGACAGGCGATGCCGAATATTTAAAAGTCCGCGATCATATCTTTACTCCAGTCGACACTAAAGTAATTCAGTACGTTTATTATTATCACAAAAAACTGTTCTGGGAGATCTTCTATAATCTCTCCTGGTTCAATAAAGTGTATTTTATGCGCAATATGACACGTAACGCCATACGCAAGCTAAAACCTTGATTTGACATCTACTTTGTCACCAAGGTAAACCTATCACCTTGAGTTTGGCGCGTCTGTTGCACTAATCCTAAAATGCAGCAAAACACCATCTCTACTTTTTACATTGGTGGAAAGTAAGATATTATTACTTCGTAGAGTAATTGTTTATAAATTGATTATCAGACGGGCTTGTTTTTTTAGATTCTCAACAAATGGGAACATCAGCCCGAATGTTATTTTCCAGGGATGCCGAACAGATCGTGTTCACCGTTGCGATGAACACGGTTAACAAGATAACAGCAACGATACTAAACCCATTGATGCTAATACAGGCTTATGAGCATTGATTCTAAGCCTAGAAACATAACTAATCAGAAGGTTAGAGGCGTTATTATGAATTTATTTACACACACTGATGAAGCAGACTCCTTGCAACCGCCACAGCACTCGGTGATTGATCTGGTTACTTTCACCGACGACCGTGGCTGTCTGGTCAGCGTGGAATCCATGAACCAGGTCCCTTTCGAGATAAAGCGACTGTTCTATATCTTCAACACCAATTCCAACCAGAACCGTGGATTCCATGCCCATCGCCGCGACAAGATGTTCCTTATCTGTCTGGTCGGCAAACTGCGTGTGCGTTTGAACGATGGTCACAAGATTAGCGATCACTGGCTGGACAGCCCGTCAAAAGGCCTGCTGGTCAATGATCTGGTTTGGGTTGAAATGCACGATTTCAGCAAAGACTGTGCGTTGGTTGTGCTCTCGAGCGAGAAATACGACCGCGGCGATTATATCCACGACTACGATGCTTTCCTTGAAGAGGCACAGGCGAAATATGCAAAATAAATATGGTAAAACCATTTTGCTACGTCCCGTAGAAGTCAGTGATTATGAATTTGTACACAGCCTGCGCGTTGCGCCAAAAAGTGTTCAGTTTCTTACTCCGGTCGATAACGATCCTCTGCAGCAGAAAGCCTGGCTGCAAGAGTATAAAAATCGTGAATCCGAAGGGTCGGAATACTATTACATCATTCAGCGGCAGGATAATCAGCAGCCAGTGGGTTCGCTTCGTGCCTACGGTGTTGACAAGGAAGCCGGCGTCGTTAAATGCGGCAGCTGGATCCTGAACGAAAATAAAACCATGACCTCGGCGGTGGAAAGTATCCTGCTGATGGTTGATGCCATGAATGAAATGGGCTTCAAAATCATTATTGTCGATGCCCGTAAAGACAACAGACCGGCGCTGCGTTTTATCAAGAAAATTTCTCATCGCTTCCATAGCGAAGATGAAACGAATGAATATTACGAAATCGACATTCCGGTCATGCTGAGTACTTTCTATCAAGAAAACATTCAATACATCACGCCCGATGCTCCAGAAAAGGACGCGTAAATGATCAATTTCCTCAATTTAAAGCAAATTAATACGCCTTATGCGGATGAGCTTAAAGCAGCCAGTGCACGTGTAATCGACTCCGGTTATTACATTCTTGGCCCTGAAGTTCGCACTTTCGAACAGCAATTTGCTGAATTTTGTGGGGTAAGATCGTGCATCGGATTGGCCTCTGGTCTCGATGCACTGGTGCTGGTGCTGCGGGCATGGAAACTGCTCGGCAAAATCAAGGACGGTGATGAAGTCATTATTCAGGCCAATGCCTACATTGCCTGCGTACTGGCCATCACTGAAAACAATCTGAAACCGGTGTTCGTTGAACCGGATGCAGACAGCTACAATATCGACGTGACCAAAATCCGTGATGCCATAACCCCGAAAACCCGCGTTATCATGCCGGTTCACCTCTATGGTTACTGCTCACCGATGCCGGAAATCATGGACATTGCCCGTGATAACAACCTGCTGGTTCTGGAAGACTGTTCCCAGTCTCACGGCGCGGCAATTGATGGCAAACGTGCGGGTTACTGGGGCGATGCTGCCGCCTTTAGTTTCTACCCAAGCAAAAATCTGGGCGCCCTTGGCGACTCGGGTGCTGCCACCACTAACGACCCCGAACTTGAAGCCACGCTGCGCGCCCTGCGCAACTACGGTTCTCAGGAACGTTATTACAATATCTATCAAGGTGTTAACAGCCGTCTTAGCGAGATGCAGGCCGCATTGCTTGGCGTCAAGCTTAAGTACTTCTGGAAAGAAGTGGAAGCGCGCCGCAGTATTGCAGAGCGTTATCTGGCAGGAATTACCAACCCGCTGCTCAAACTTCCGCAGTTCGATCAGCGCGAACAACATACCTGGCACCTTTTCGTAGTGCGTACGCAACATCGTGACGCGCTGAAAAGCTTCCTGTATGAAAAAGGTATCGATACGATAATTCACTACCCTCTTCCGCCGTATAAACAACCGGCCTACGCGGAGATGAATCATCTGAGCTTCCCATTGAACGAAACGCTGCACAACGAGATCCTGAGTATTCCAGCCGATCCGTCGTTGTCGGATGAAGACGTTCAAACCATTATCGACGCCTGTAACACGTTCTCCGTTTAATCTGGTTTCTCGGCGAAGCCTTTTCCTCTGATTAAGACGCGTGTCGCCCTGACACGCGTCTTATGCATCTCGGATCCCGAGTACCCCGACCAGTCTGCCATGCAGAGTGATACTGCCGGATCGATTCTGGCTCTAACCAGAGGTCGTACAGAATTATGTCATTATCCCGCAGACGTTTATTTGGCTGGCTCGTGCCTTCAGCCGTAGTTGGATGGATGGGAGGCAAGGCCCAGGCGCAGACGCGAGAACCCTTGCAACATGCACAGGCTGCACAGTCCAATGCCTCGGCCACAGTGCAACAATTGAATTCCAGTACGGGCGCGGGCCTTTCCGGTTACGCCGTTCGTCAGAAATATACCCGTGGCACCGTCGGTGCAAAGCTCAATCATTTCATTACCATTGAAGATTTTGCCGATGACCAAAGTGCCGCCGGAGACTGGAGCTCGGCCATTCGGGCCGCTATCGATTACGCCATTCAGGCGGGTATCCACGATGTCTACGGCACCGGCACCTATACGCTGAGCCGTCCGATTGTCATTACCGGCGAGCTTGCCAGCAATGGCCTGAACATCAGTCTCTCACACCTGATTGCCAACAAGGACTGGCCGTCCCATAACTCGCTCTGGGATGCCACGCCGATGATTATCATTGGTGACAAGACTTCGAATATCACCGGTCTAAATCTGCGTATCAATATGCTCAATGGCGGCGGTCGGGCCGACGGCATAAATGCACGCGATGCCGGGTTCTCGCTGTCTCATCTGCATATCGGCGATGCCCGCAACTGTATTCGCGTGGTGGCCAACGGTGAACAGACCTGGCCAAACGCCTCGGTACAGATTACCGGCGATTTTTGGACCGAGAACTGGATGGGTATTTATCTTTCCAGAGGCACCAAAGGCACTGCGCCGATTTCCGAAGCCTGGAAGATTAACGTCAAATTCATCGCCAACAACCGCTACGGCGGCATTCTTCTACGCGGTGGTTCGCAATATACCCAGATTGGCGGCGATCATGATTACAATGGCCGTTATCTATCCGTACTTCAGGTCGATAGCCTTGAAGGACTGCGTAGAGGTATGACTGTCAACAGCAGCAATGGGCGTTGTGAGGTCTTGATGGCCTTTCAGGACAAGCATCTTTTTTATGTCATGTTAATGGAAGCGGCGGACGTTTCCGTGGGCCAGGGCATAAAAAGCAGCTTTAGCAAGGGTCAAACCCTCACCTCGCCGAGTGCTGGTGCCATGAATCGTAAGGTATTGGCGGTGCATCGCTGTTCAGACAACGCTTCCGGTACAAATTACATCGATATTTTGCATGATTTCGAGGGCGAACCCTTCGCAAGAATTCAGGCTGTAATGGGCTATTGCAGCGGTATATATGGCTCGATGATGTTTACCTCGTTTGTAACCGGTCAAAGCAGTTTTTCGGCCAACACTGATAATTTACGCGGTTTGGGTATCGCCAATTCCGGAACTACCCTGTCGCTGTATAACACGGCAGAAAGTGAGCTACCTTTCGCCAATGTAACCGCCGACTTTGTCAATTTTCAGAAAAAACTCTATATGCAGTCCAGATTGTATGAAGGGACAGGGGTTGCGCAGATCATTGGCCGTTCCTCATCCGAATATACGACCCTTTTTTCGCTTCAGGAGTCAGAGGACGATCGTTATATTCAGGAACTCAATCTCTATAAGGTTTATATTAAGACCAATTATCTCGGCGTGGCGGGTGAGTTTTTGATAAGCCTGACATCTGATGCCTCTTCAAAAGACAAAATGGTGGCTCAGGCCATTATTTATAAAGAAGATGTTTTTGCGTGGCGCGTTTCGGGCAACGATTTTCAAGTGCGACAGGATGCTGTCCCCGACATGCATTTCGTCGCCAATATTTTACGCGTCTAGAAATACGTTACATATTTGAATTATGTGCCCTTTTTGATATAAACAGTTATCTCGGACAGGTATTCGAATTTATCGGCCAGTGCAGGACACAACAAGGAACCCGCATATCGACCTACATCATTGAAGCAAACGGCCTATGCCGAAGGGGCTGTTTAGCGACCCTTGAGCTGCTAACACTTGTTTATACAGAAATTCTTTTAAGCAAAATTCCATAACCACATTGATTGCGGGATTAACAATGTCAGAGAAACGAGACGCAACATTAGCCAAGATAGAAACAAATTCCAATAACCTGGATTTAGGGCGCTTATATGGCGGGATCCTGGATGACCGCTGGCTGGTGGCAATTACCGTCGCTGTCATGATGGTTTTTGGTGTAGTGTTTTACTTCTTCGCTACACCGGTCTATAGCACGGACGCAATGGTTCAGGTCGAGAGCAACTCAAGTTCGACTATCCTGAATGATTTGTCCAAATATATGCCTGATGCTCAGCCAAAATCTGATGCCCAGCTTAAATTGATCGAGTCAAAACTCGTTCAGTTCAAAACCATTCGTGATCTGCACCTGGACATCGAGCAGGAGGAGCATTTCTTCCCGTTCTTTGGTAAAGGATGGGCACGTATGACGCACAAAGCGGTCAATCAGCTTGATGTTAGCAAGTTTGAAGTTCCGGAATCCCAGCTGGGTCAAACCTTTGTACTGAAAGTTACCGGACCTAAAACCTATAGCCTCAGCAACAAAGACTCTCTTCTGCTGCAAGGCACAGTAGGCCAGGAAGTGGTAAAAGGTCCGATCACCATCTATGTCGATTCGATGGATGCGGCAACAGGTACGACCTACACAGTGCGTAAAGTCCCTACCCGCGAGGCTTACGACAAGCTGGTTGCCCGTCTGAAAGCATCGGATGCAGGCGTTAATACCGGCATCATCGAGCTTTCGATGAATGGTGAAAACCCGATTCAGGACCAGAAAGTTCTGAACAGCATTGCCAACAACTTCCTGCTGCAAAACGTCGAGCGCAACTCTCAGGAAGCGGCCAACAGCCTGACCTTCCTGAAAGAGCAGCTGCCAGTGGTCCGCAACGATCTTGACCGCTCTGAAGATCGTCTGAATGCGTATCGTCAGAAACGTGATTCCGTGGACATGAACCTCGAAATCCGTTCTGCGCTCGACACCATGGTCAACCTCGATAAATCAATCAACGATTTGACCTTCAAGGAAGCCGAGATCTCTCAGCTTTATACCCCGTCTCACCCGACTTACCGCGCTCTGCTCGAGCAGCGTAAAATTCTTGAAGACGAAAAAGCCAAGCTGAACGGTAAAATCAACTCCCTGCCACAGACTCAGCAAGAGTTGATGCGTCTGACCCGTGATGTTGATTCGCAACAGGAAATCTTCGTGCAATTGCTGCGTAAACAGCAAGAGCTGAGCATCAATAAAGCCAGTACCGTGGGCGATGTCCGCATCATCGACTATGCAACCTCTGAAGTGGGTGCCGTATTCCCTAAACTGCCTCTGATCGAAATCATGGCTGCAATTCTCGGCGCAATGATGGCGATTATCTTCATCGTTACCAAAATCATGATGCGTCGTGGTATCGAAAGCGCACGTGAACTGGAAGAGCAAGGCATCACGGTTTACGCCAACGTACCGTTTGCCATGAATCAGGGACGCCTGGCGTCTATACCGTTTATCGGTTCACTGACGGGTAAAAACAAGTACGAGCAGAAAACCAAGGAAGTGCTGGCCATTACCGACCCGGCCGACCTGACTATCGAATCGCTGCGTAGCCTGCGTACCAGCCTGCACTTCGCGATGATTGATGCCAAGAACGATGTATTGATGATTACCGGTGCCGTACCGCATGCCGGTAAGAGCTTTATCTCCGTCAACCTGGCGAGCGTTATCGCACTGACCGGCAAAAAAGTCCTGTTAATCGATGGCGACATGCGTCGTGGTTCGGCGCACGACTACTTCGGCTTCAACCCGCGTGTGGGCCTGTCTACCGTACTGGCAGGACAGAAAGACATTTCGGAAGTGATCCATACCTCCGAAATCCCGAGTCTGCACGTCTTGACCCGTGGTCGTACTCCGCCAAACCCGGCCGAGCTTTTGACCAGCAAGCGTTTCAGCGATCTGCTTGAGTGGGCCAACCAGAACTATGACCTGGTGGTTATCGATACCCCGCCAGTGCTGTCTGTTACCGACTCCAGCATCATCGGTCAGCTGGTCGGCACCACCTTGATGGTTGCGCGTTTCGAGCTTAACACCGTTAAAGAAGTGGAAGTCAGTATCAAACGTCTGGAGCAAAGTGGTGTTGAAGTCAAGGGCTGTATCCTGAACGCCATCATCCGTCGCTCTGCAAACTACTACAGCCAGAACTACAGCTATGACGCGTTCTACACTTACGAGTACAAACGTCATATCGATAAAGACTAGTTTTAGAGAGATCTACAAGTTCTAGTTCATTAGTAGAAAGACATTAAAAGAGCCAGACCGAATACATGCCTGCAACCCGTTTAATCAAGGTGTTGCAGGCAGTGAAATGTATTGGGTACTGGCATTTTTTTTTCCTGTTCCGACTCACCAGATCGAACGTTAATGATGAAACGATACATAGATAAGTTATTTAGCAGCGGTTTTATCCGTAATATCTCGTGGAATCTTCTGGGATATGCTCTGCCTGTCATTGTCGCCATCATCATGATCCCGGTGGTAATGAAGCATATAGGTTTAGAGCGATTTGGGGTCCTGACACTTATTATCGTTCTGATTGGGTCTATGACGGTATTTGATTTCGGGATAACCCGCTCCGTCACCAATTCGGTTCGCAAGTATCTTGACGAAAAAAATGATCGCGCGATGCTGACAGTGGTTAAAACGGGATGGTTGATGATTACCATCGTATTGCTGATTATTTCGCTGCTGTTCTGGGTCGAAAGTCAGTGGATTGCGACCCATTTTTTTAACGTTTCCAATCAGCAAATTCGTGACGAGATTTCCGGCAGTATGAAAATTGTCGCTTTCAGTCTTCCTTTCGTTATTGCGCAGACTATTTTCGTTGGCGTGATGGAGGCATTCGGTGCCTTCAAGAAAATAAGCCTGGGTAAAGCGCCATTTTCGGTGTTGATGTATCTGGTGCCGATGCTCATCTCGTTTTACACCCCAAGCCTGTTCTACATCACTCTGTCGCTGTGTATTCTGCGCTGCATTATGGCTGTCGCATTTTACCTGATGATGTGCAGCGAAATTAAAACAGTTACTCCTACCTCTCTAATGAGTGTTCCCGTTACGAAAACCATCGCTCTTGAGCTGGTTAAATATGGTGGCTGGGTGTCGGTAGGTAATATCATCGCGCCCATAATGCTTTATATCGACCGTTTCTTTGTCGCTTCGATTGTAGGCGCAAGTGTATTTGCATATTACACTACCCCGTATGATGTTGTTTCACGTCTGGCTATCGTTGCGGTCAGCGTCTGCGGCGTACTGTTCCCCATGCTGGTAACTAAAATTGCCACCGATATTCGCAGCGCCAATACCTATTTCATCAAGGTAGTGCTGGGTATCTTCGCCATTCTGGTAATTCCGGCTGTCGCGGGCATCTTCCTGTCAAAATGGTTCCTTTCGGTCTGGATAAGCCCTGCCTTTGCAGAAAACTCATGGAAAATTTTTTCCATGTTCCTTTTCGGCTATCTGATTCACGGATTGGTTCAACCCGCCTTTGTGTGGATTCAGGCCTGTGGCAAACCGTGGATAATCGCCTGCTGTGAAATCATCGATTTGACTCTCTACGTCATTTATCTCCCTTTGATGACACATCATTACGGGATAATGGGCGCGGCGATCGCGTGGAACTTCAGAATGGTATTAAGTTTGGTGGTGCTGCATACACTCCGATATGTGTTGTATGCACGCGAGTTAAAGCGTGCTCCCAGCCAAGTGAAGCCAGTTGAGCATACCGCGTCGTAGAAAACAAAAAGCTCTCCCCCTTTTAAGGCGGAGAGCTTTTTTATTTATGGACAGGCCAACTTGTCAGAGATTATTTATCACCAAAGTGAATCACTGTACGAATCGATTTACCTTCGTGCATCAGATCAAAGGCTTCGTTAATGCTTTCCAGCGGCAGTTTGTGGGTGATGAACGGGTCCAGATTGATTTTCCCGGCCATGGCATCTTCTACCATGCCCGGCAGTTGGGTGCGGCCCTTCACGCCGCCAAACGCGGAACCACGCCAAACGCGACCGGTAACCAGCTGGAACGGACGCGTCTTGATCTCCTGGCCCGCACCGGCCACGCCGATAATTACGCTTTCGCCCCATCCTTTATGGCAGCATTCCAGCGCGGCACGCATTACGTTCACGTTGCCAATACATTCGAAGCTGAACTCCACGCCGCCGTCGGTCATCTCGACAATCACGTCCTGAATCGGCTTGTCGAAGTCATTGGGATTGATGCAGTCGGTGGCACCCATTTCGCGCGCCAGCTGGAATTTACCCGGATTGGTGTCGATGGCAATGATGCGCCCGGCCTTGGCCTGCACCGCACCCTGGATAGCCGCCAGCCCGATACCGCCCAAACCGAAGATAGCGACGTTATCGCCCTCTTTCACTTTTGCCGTATTGTGAACCGCGCCGATGCCGGTGGTCACGCCGCAGCCCAGCAGGCAGACTTTTTCGAGCGGAGCCTCAGGGTTGACCTTGGCGAGCGAGATTTCGGCGACCACGGTGTATTCGCTGAAGGTGCTGGTGCCCATATAGTGATAGATAGGCTCACCGTTGTAGGAGAAACGGGTGGTGCCGTCCGGCATCAGGCCTTTACCCTGCGTGGCGCGTACGGCCTGACACAGGTTGGTCTTGCCCGATTTACAGAATTTGCATTCGCGACACTCGGCGGTATAAAGCGGAATGACATGGTCGCCCACTTGCAGGGAGGTCACGCCCTCGCCGACTTCGACCACAATACCGCCGCCTTCGTGGCCCAGCACCGCCGGGAACACGCCTTCAGGGTCATCGCCGGACAGGGTGAAGGCATCGGTATGACATACGCCCGTATGGGTAATTTTTACCAGCACTTCGCCTTTCTTCGGCGGAGCAACGTCGATTTCGACAATTTCCAGCGGCTTGCCAGGACCAAATGCTACGGCTGCACGTGATTTCATAATGCTTCCTAATGAAGAGTTTACAGATGACCTTTCGCCAACGGCAGAAAAGGCTATTTCAAGTATGAGCGGATGAGCGTGGAGATTTCATCCGTGTATTGGGTTCGTTCTTTCAGCGACGGCTCTTCGGACAACAGGGTGTCGCGCAGATGAATCTCCATCATTTCGGCCATCAGGCCATTTGCCGCGCCGCGAATGGCGGCAATTTGCTGTAGCATCGCTACACACGGCGTATCACTGCCGAGCGCGCGTTCAAGGGCTTCGACCTGACCGCCAATGCGACGGATGCGGGTTAACACCTTCTTCTTGTCTTCTGCTGAATTTGGCATGGCGACGTCCTTTATACTATAGGGGGGTATAGTATATTTTTCTAAAGTTGATGGCAATAATGTGTTTCTTCCCTTGTAGAGTAGAGTCCCCTGACAAAAAGAGAAAGGCCCCGAGGCGGAGTTATCCACTTCGGGGCCTGTTTTTTACAGCGCTTTAGCGATTATATAGCGCGTTGGGCACGCGGCTATCGACCGCGTGACGCGATAATCTCGTCCGCCACGTTGCGTGGCGCTTCGGCGTAGTGATGAAACTCCATGGTGTAGGTGGCACGTCCCTGCGACATGGATCGCAGCACGGTCGAATAGCCGAACATTTCGGAAAGCGGAACCTCGGCTTTGATAAGCTTGCCGCCGCCGCCGAGAATTTCCTCCATGCCCTGCACCGTACCCCGACGGGAAGAGAGGTCGCCCATTACGCTGCCCGCGTAGTCTTCCGGCGTTTCCACCTCGACATGCATCATCGGCTCGAGAATGACCGGACTCGCCAGTCTTGCCGCCTCCTTGAACCCAAAGATAGCCGCCATCTTGAACGCCATCTCGGAGGAGTCGACCTCGTGTGACGAGCCAAACGTCAGCGTCACCTTCACGTCGACCACCGGATATCCGGCCAGCACGCCGCTGCTCAGCGCCTCGACCACGCCTTTTTCAACCGCAGGAATAAACTCTCGCGGCACGACGCCGCCTTTGGTGGCATCGACGAAGGCGAAACCCGTGCCTGACGCCTGCGGCTCCAGCGTAAAGACCACATGGCCATACTGGCCCTTACCGCCCGACTGGCGCACGAACTTGCCGTCTACGTCTTCGACTTTGCTGCGCACCGTTTCGCGGTAGGTAACCTGCGGCTTGCCGATGTTCGCCTCCACGCCAAACTCGCGCCTCATGCGATCGACGATGATCTCCAGATGCAACTCGCCCATGCCGGAGATAATCGTCTGCCCGGACTCCTCATCGGTACGAATACGAAACGACGGGTCTTCCGACGCCAACCGCTGCAACGCGATACCCATTTTCTCCTGATCGGCCTTGGTTTTCGGCTCTATAGCCTGCGAGATAACGGGTTCCGGAAACTCCATCTTCACCAGCGTGATTTGCGCATTCGGGTCGCACAGGGTTTCGCCCGTGGTCACCTCTTTCAGCCCGACACAGGCGGCGATGTCACCGGCGCGGATCTCGTCCACCTCATGGCGCACATTGGCGTGCATCTGCACGATTCGCCCGATGCGCTCCTTCCTGCCGCGCACGGGGTTGTACACGCTGTCCCCTTTCGACAGCACGCCCGAATAGACGCGCACGAAGGTCAGCTGGCCGACGTACGGGTCGGTCATCAGTTTGAAGGCCAGCGCCGAGAATTTCTCGTCGTCATCCGCCTCGCGATGCACCTCGTGGCCGGCATCGTCGGTGCCCTGCACCGGCGGAATGTCCAGCGGTGACGGCATCAGCTCCACCACCGCATCCAGCATCCGCTGTACGCCCTTGTTCTTGAACGCGCTGCCGCACAGCATCGGCTGAATTTCTCCGGCTACCGTGCGTTGACGCAGGCCGAAGGTAATTTCGTCTTCGGTCAGCTCGCCGCCTTCGAGATACTTGTTCATCAGCTCATCGGACACCTCCGCCGCCGCCTCGACCATCTTTTCGCGCCAGGCTTCGGCACTGGCCTGCAACGCCGCCGGTATCGGCGCATAGCTGAAGGTCATGCCCTGCGTCGCGTCGTCCCACAAAATCGCCCGCATCTTGCGCAGGTCAACCACGCCGATAAAGTGCTCTTCGCTGCCGATAGGGATCACTATCGGCACCGGATTGGCTTTCAGGCGGTCGATCATCATCTGCCGCACGCGGAAGAAGTCCGCGCCCGGCCGGTCCATCTTGTTGACGAATGCCAACCGCGGCACGCGATATTTATTCGCCTGTCGCCATACGGTTTCAGACTGTGGCTGCACGCCACCGACCGAGTCGTAGACCATGACCGCGCCATCCAGCACCCGCATCGAGCGCTCCACCTCGATAGTGAAATCCACGTGACCGGGCGTGTCGATGATGTTGATCCGGTGTTCGTCAAACGAGTGATCCATGCCGCGCCAGAAACAGGTGACCGCCGCCGAGGTAATGGTGATGCCGCGCTCCTGCTCCTGCTCCATCCAGTCCGTGGTCGCACCGCCGTCATGCACTTCACCCAACTTGTGGTTCATGCCGGTGTAGAACAGGATGCGCTCGGTGGTCGTGGTTTTACCGGCGTCGATGTGGGCCGAGATACCGATATTGCGGTAGCGCTCGATGGGCGTTTTGCGAGCCATATAATGTCCTTAATAGAGGATGGCCGAAGAGGAGGCGGGAAACGTGTCCCGTCGACGAGTCCCGTTCCCGGGACAGCAACATACTACAACTGTACGAGTATATTCGAACAATAGTTTCTTGCTATCGAAGTCATCGACGACTCGCCACGCAATGCAGGCCGGAAAAAATTTTCCTTCACCTCTTTCTGCGCGTTTACTTGAGTATAGCGCCGCCAGACAAGACACTCATAGAATCAAATAGTCCAGAAAATCATAGATATAAGAAAAACATATGACCATAACGAAAATTATTTCCTTATATTGAATTCGGTCTGTAACCACAGAGTATTGGAAAATACAAAAAACAATAAGGCTCGGTCACACCATCAAGAGCACGCAATGAGGCACAGGATGTAACCATCTCAAACATTTGGCAGGATTATCTATGAATCAATCTTCTACAGCGCGCTCCTCCCTTGGTAACACACTCTCGGGTCCCCAGGTCACCATGATTTCCATCGCCGGTATCATCGGCGCAGGCCTGTTTATCGGATCCTCCAACGCCATCGCGACAACCGGTCCAGCGATACTTATCTCTTATGCCCTCACCGGATTGCTGGTCATGCTGGTCATGCGCATGCTGGGTGAGATGGCCGTGCTACAGCCTGATTCCGGCTCGTTTTCAACCTATGCCACGCGCGCCATCGGCCACTGGGCCGGATTCACCATCGGCTGGCTTTACTGGTGGTTCTGGGTGCTGACCATCCCGGTCGAAGCCATCGCCGGTGCAGATATTCTGCACAGCCTGTTCCCTGCCGTTGCGTCTTGGGAATTCGCTGTCGCCATCATGGTGCTGCTCACCGTGACCAACCTCGCCAATGTCAAAAGCTTCGGCGCGTTCGAATTCTGGTTCTCGATAGTCAAAGTGGCGGCAATCATTGCCTTTATCGTGATTGGCATGGTGGCCGTGACCGGTTACTGGCCTCTCGCCAACGTTCACGGGGTTTCGCGCCTCTACAGTGAAGGCGGCTTTATGCCCCACGGCTTCGGCACGGTGCTGGGCGGCGTACTGGTCACTATTTTCTCTTTTTTCGGCGCTGAAATCGTTACCATTGCCGCAGCCGAGTCGAAAAATCCGGCGCAGCAGATCCGCCGCTCGACCAATCTGATGGTGTGGCGCATTGCGCTGTTTTATCTGCTTTCCATCTTCCTGGTGGTGTCTCTGGTCAGCTGGAACGATCCTCAGCTCAAGGCGCAGGGAACCTTCCAGTTCATGCTGACCTCGCTGAACCTGCCGGGCGCGAAGCTGATTGTCGATATCGTGGTGTTTGTCGCCGTCTGCAGCTGCATGAATTCGGGTCTGTATACCGCCTCGCGCATGCTGTTCTCGCTGGGCCAGCGCGGGGATGCGCCTTCGCAGGTGAAAAAAATCTCAGCCAACGGGGTTCCCGCGATGGCCGTGCTCGCCTCGACGCTGGCAGGTTTTGCCGGTTGCGTCGCCAACTATGCCTTCCCGAATCAGGTGTTCGATTTCCTGCTGTCGACCACCGGGGCCATTGCGCTGATTGTCTATCTGGTTATCGCGATTTCGCAGCTGCGCATGCGCTCGCAGCTTGAACGCAACGGCATGTCGCCCGAATTCAAGATGTGGCTGTTCCCGTGGCTGACCTGGTTTGCCATCTTTATCATCGTCGCGGTGCTGGGCTACATGATTATCTCGCCGGACTACCGCTATCAGACGCTGATGTCGTCGCTGGTAACACTCATCATGGTGGCCTGTAGTCTGTACGTCACACGCAATCGCAAGGCGCAGGATGTGGTCAAGATTGTCGGCAGCCAGAAAAATGCGCCGGCGCTGCGTCGCTCATGAACAAAGTGTGCGCTCCTCATCATCCTTGAACGCCGGTTGATGCTGATTTATCAGGCATTCGCTAAGCTTGAGTGATCAAGGGAATAAATGATGACAGGCAGAGGCATAACGATGAGCAATGTATTGATCTCCCCCGACGAGATTCGCGACCGGTTTTCAAAGGCCATGTCGCAGATGTATCAGCAGGAAGTGCCGCAGTACGGTACGTTGTTGCAGATTGTCAAAGAGACGAATGCCGCCTATCTGAACCGGCACCCGAATACCTTTACGGCGGATCTCGAGGTGTCGGAGCGCAATCGACTGGACGTCGAGCGCCACGGCGCGATTCGACTCGGCACGGCGGCCGAACTGGCGACCATGAAAGACCTGTTTGCCGTGATGGGCATGTCGCCGGTCGGCTATTACGACCTCTCGGCGGCGGGCGTGCCCGTTCACTCCACGGCGTTTCGCCCGGTGGACGAAACCTCGCTGCTGCTTAACCCCTTCCGCGTCTTCACGTCGCTGTTGCGACTGGAGCTTATCGATAACGCCGACCTGCGCGACACGGCGCGGCACATCCTCGAACAGCGGGAGATTTTCTCGCCCCGCGTGCGCGAACTCATCAAGCAGGCGCAACAGGCAGGCGGACTTACTACAAATCAGGCCGACGATTTTGTCTCGGAGGCGCTAAAGACCTTCCGCTGGCACAGCGAAGCGCAGGTCAATCTCGAGACTTACAACGCCCTGCTCGCCCATCACCGACTGATAGCCGACGTGGTGTGCTTCAAGGGACCCCATATCAATCATCTCACGCCGCGCACGCTGGACATCGACCACGTACAGCGGATCATGCCGGATTACGGCATTACGCCAAAAGAGGTGATTGAAGGGCCGCCGCGTCGTCAGGTGCCGATTCTATTACGTCAAACCAGCTTCAAGGCGCTCAGTGAACAGATTCGTTTTACCGATGATGAAACTGGCAAACATACCGCGCGCTTTGGTGAAATCGAGCAGCGCGGGTTGGCGCTCACGCCGAAAGGACGCGCGTTGTATGACCAACTGCTGCTGGCGGCGTCGGCAAGCGGAAGCGCACAGGACAACGACAGCCACCAGCGCCATATTGAAGCCGCGTTTGCCGATTTTCCGGACGACAAAGAGGCGCTGCGGGCTAAACAGCTCGGGTATTTCCGCTATCGGTTGACGCCGGGCGCCACCATTCCCGAACACAACGTCTCGCGCGACAATCTTGAAGATCTGATTCACGCGCGGGTCGTCACGTTCGAGCCTATCGTGTATGAAGATTTCCTGCCGGTCAGCGCGGCGGGTATTTTCCAGTCGAATCTGGGCAGCGACAAAGGCGCGGTCAGCAGCGGCAACCCGAATCAGGCGGCGTTTGAAGCCGCACTGGGTCGGACGGTTATCAACGAGTTTTCTCTCTATGCCGCCATCGAAGAGGCGTCGCTGCAAAGCATCTTCGGCGATTAATTTCCGAACGGCGGGCCGAAATTTGAGGCGTGGCCCGCCATCCCGGTATTCTTGACTTACCCTTTATAAGCTGCAACTATCCTCGGCAATCAAAGAAGGTGGCCCACCGCGCCTTGTGTCTCCCCCGTTATGGAAACTCATTAAGAACCGATGATCGCCAATCACCCCGAACGTGAACAAATCCGCCTCGAAAATGTGCTGAATGCACTGGGTAATCCGCTGCGTCTGGCGGTGGTGCAGATTCTGGCCAACGGCGGCGAACACGCCTGCGGCACGTTGCTGCAAGGATTGTCAAAATCGACGCTAACCCACCACTGGCGTGTGCTGCGCGAAAGCGGCGTTATCTGGCAGCGTCCGGACGGGCGGGCGAATCTGCTGTCGCTGCGCCGTGAAGATCTCGATGCGCGCTTTCCGGGACTGCTGGACTCGCTGCTTCACGCGGTCGAACACGACAGCATCACCGTTGAATCCACCGCACGCCATCTGCGTGAAGACAGGTAGACGTTCTGTTCGCCTTCTGTTATCGGCCATAAAAATCCAGCATTTGGTTATCTCCCCTCCTCGAGCTGACTTTTTACCAGCTCGCAAAACGTGGTGATCATCGCCGAACTCTGGCTGTCCTTGCGCTGCCCCCCTTTTCGATACGCCAGATACAGCGGCGCATGCAGCTCGGCCTGTTCCGACAGCGGCAAATAGACCACGCCGTCACCGCCCAGTCGCACCATGCAGGCGGGCACAATCGAAACGCCCAACCCCGCACCGACCAGACTGAGGCACGACGTGAGCCGCGGCGCTTCCTGCACGATGCGCGGACTGAATCCCGCCCGATAACAGGCCGCGAGAATGGCGTCGTACAGCCCTTGTCCTGCGGGTCGCCGGTAGAGAATAAACCCTTCATTGATCAAGGTATTCAGGGCGACTGGCCCGCTATGCTGCTGCACGAGGGGATGTCCGTCGGGCAGCGCCACCATCATCGGCTCCTGCAAGATGCGCTCGATTTTAAGCTCCGGCATACCCAGCACCGGCGTGCGCACGAAGGCGACATCCAGCGTGCGATTTACCAGCGCCTGCAACAGTTCGGTACTGCCCGACTCTTCGAGCTGCGCCGTCACCTGCGGATACACTTCGCGATAACGGCGCAACACGTTGGGCACAAAGGCGTGCAGCGCCGCCGAACTGGTAAAACCGATGCGAATATCGCCCTGCTTGCCTTCGGTGGCGCGCAGCATGGTGGCACCCAGGCTATCGGCCTGCGCGAGCAACGCTTTTGCCTCCTTGAACAATACCTTGCCGATATCAGTGGGTTCCACACCGCGCGGGTATCGCGACAGCAGCTTCACGCCAAACTCCTCCTCCAGACTCTGCAACAACCGCGTCAGCGGAGGCTGCTGGATAAAAAGCCGTTGGGCGGCGCGGGTAATATTGCCCTCTTCCACGACCGTGACAAAGGCCTTCAGTCGTCGTAAATCGATCGTTGCCATACCTTTCAGGTATCCTTTATGTTCTTCAAATGCATTAGACAGCAGCATACACCGCAGGCATCATAGTTAAAAACATACCTCAATTAACTTTAGACAATTATCGAGCACCTTCATGCCCGCACCCGTTGAAAGCCAGATGAACAGTGAACAGACGTTGCAACACCACGGCGTAACGCCGGACTGCCGCGCGCTGTTTTTTGGTTTCTTTATTCTCGGCCTGACCGGTTTCGGCGGCGTCCTGCCGATGGCACGGCGATTGATCGTCGAGAAAAAACAGTGGTTAAACGGGGATGCGTTCACCGAACTGCTGGGCCTGTGTCAATTTCTGCCCGGCGGCAACATCATTAATCTGTCGGTGGCGCTCGGCAACGAATTTCACGGACTGCGCGGGGCGCTCGCGGCATTGCTCGGGCTGATTTGCGCCCCCACCGCCATCGTCGTCGGGCTGGGTCTGGTGTATGCCCGCTATCAGAACGATGTCATCGTCGAACATCTGTTTGCCGGTCTGGCCGCCGGGGCTGCCGGGCTGCTGCTCTCCACCGGCATCAAGATGCTGCTGCCCCTGAAAGGCAAATGGCTGCCGCTGGCGCTGGTTGCCGTCGGGATTGTCGCCATCGCCGGACTACGCCTGCCGATGCTGCTGGTGATGCTGGTTCTTGCGCCCATCAGCATCCTGCTGTACTGGAAGAGTCAGAAATGATCAGTGTACTAATCACGTTGGCGCTGCTGTTTACCCAGCTTTCCGTCATGGCGTTTGGCGGCGGCAATACGATTTTGCCCGAGATGCAGCGCGAAGTGGTGCAGAATCATCACTGGATGAGCGCGCAGGAATTCAGCGCCCTGTTTGCGCTGGCGCAGGCGGCACCCGGCCCGAACATGATGATTGTTCCACTGGTGGGCTGGCAGGTTGCCGGATGGGCGGGTCTGCTGGTGTCTTCGCTTGCCAAGTTCGGCCCGTCTTCCCTCATCACGCTTATCGTGATGCGCAGCTGGAAACGCTACAAAGACAAGCCGTGGCGGCGCATTGTGCAGAGCGGACTGGTGCCGGTGACTGTCGGGCTGGTGGTGTCCAGCGGCCTGCTCATCGCCGAAGCCTCGGCGACCAGTCTGGCACTCGGAGGTATTATCCTTCTTTGCACCCTGCTGGCGATGAACAAAAAATTGCATCCCCTGTGGGTGCTGGCTATCGGAGCCGTGCTCGGCCTCCTCTTTGCCTGAATACATGACGAGCCTTTAGCAATAGACTCAGTTTTTCACCGCGTTGCGACAATCGACAAGTAGCCTCATGGAAGAAGCGCTTGTCGGTTGACCCCCTTCCTTTATCTTTTCCCTGCGCCCAAAAAGAAAAAGCTGCCCGAGGGCAGCTTTTGCAATGAGGGTATCGGCAGGATCAGTTTGGAATTTCAGACACTTCTTTGACATCTGCCTTGTTGATTTGCTTCTTCATGCCCCAGGCATCCGTATAGCCAAGCATGCCGGCTTCCGTGTCCATCGGCTTGCCATCGCTGACAATCGTTCGCGCATCATTGGTATGAATTGCATAACTCGTACGGGTACATCCTGTCAGGGCAACAACAGACAGCACAGCTGCAAGCGGTAACAACATTGCCTTTTTCATAGTCAACTCCTTTGGTTAGTTATCTAATTCACTCATGTTGCTAATCTGGTCACGATTGATCTGCTCGGTTTGACCGGTCTGGGCATTTTTATAGGACACCAGACCCGTATCGCTGTCGACCTGCGGTTTACCGTCGGTCACGATAGTGCGGCCATCGGTCGTCTTGATCGACTGATTGGAGGAGCATCCGGTCAGGGTTACGACGGAAAGTGTGGTCAGCACCAGGGCGGCAAGCATTGATTTTTTCATGAGTTTCTTCCTTAAATTGAAAATTATCTAACATTTACCTAGTGTAGTAACTTTTAACGATTTCGCCGTTGGAAAATGCCAAAAAAGCATTTACTCCTTAATCCAGACGCTAACGCTGCCCGCCTTGCAGCCAAAATGCCCACTGCCTTCCTGATTGCATTCGACCTGATAATCCGCATTGCCGGTAATGTCCTTCCACTGACTGCCGGCAAAGCTGTCGCCGAGAATGATGTCCTTGAATCCCTCGTCGCCGTTGGACATCACCACCACGCAGCCCGGTTTTTCGGCCGTGCCGCTGCGCACAAAGGCGATACAGTTGGCATCATCCAGATAATCGGTTTGAATACCCCAGGCATAATCCTGACGGGCTTTGATAAGCGTAGGTAATACATCAACGGCCGGAAGATCGATTTGATGCGTCTGGCCGTCGTCGCCGCTGTCTTCGTAGCTGGCGCTGAACAGGTCAGGATAGAATACGGCGGGCACGCCCTGCTCGCGCAGCAGAATCAGCGCATAGGCCAGCGGCTTGAACCACGGCTCGACCGGGATTTCCAGCGATTGCAGCGGCTGGGTATCGTGGTTGGCGACAATGGTCACGGCGTGCCACGGGTCTGCCTGCACCAGCGTGTTGTCGAAGATTTTGGTCAGGTCGTAGTCTTTGCCCTGCTTGGACGCATGGTGGAAGTTCAGCAGCAGCGGCGCATCAAACAGCATGGTTTTACCATCGACCTGATGAATATATTGCTGGAGTCGCTCGAGTTCGAAAGTCCAGTATTCGGCCACCAGATACATCGGGTGCGGCGCGGCCTCCTGCAGCTTGTCGATCCACTCCTTGTAGAACCAGGCCGGAATATGTTTGACCGCATCCAGACGGAAACCGGTGCACGGCACCTGCTCCATAATCCAGCGCGCCCAATAGTGCAGTTCTTCGCGCACGGCGTTGTTGCGAAAATCGATATTGGCGCCCATCAGATAATCGAAGTTGCCGAACTCGTCGTCGACCTCCGTGTTCCAGCCTTCGGCGGTGTATTCATTCACAATCTTGAATACGCCGTTTTCGTCGGGATTTTCGATGTGATCGACGCCGCTGAAACACTGATGATTCCAGATGAATTTGGAATATTCGCCCTGACGTCCGGCGAAGGTGAATTTGGTCCAGGCTTCGGCCTGCACCACTTCTTCTTCAATCTCTTCGCGGTTGTCTTCCTTCACACGATTGACGAGGATTTGCTCTTTCTCGTCGGCCCCCATCTTGTGGTTGAGTACCACATCCAGCAGCACGCCCACATTGTGCGCACGCAGTTTTTCAACCGCGGCCACAAGCTGGGTTTTGTCGCCGTATTTGGTGGCTACCGTGCCTTTCTGGTCAAACTCGCCCAGATCGAACAGGTCATAAGTGTCATAGCCTACGGAAGAAGCCCCGCCGTCGCCTTTATAGGCCGGTGGAAGCCACACCATGGTGATGCCCGTATTCGCCAGCCATTCGGCTTTTTCGGCCACTTCAGGCCAAAGCTTTCCGCCTTCCGGATAGTACCAGTGAAAAAACTGCAACAGCGTTGGATTTTCCATTTATGACCTTTCATCGTTGGTGGGGATAATTAGTAATAGACGAGATTTTGACTTTTTAATGGCAAACCGATTTTTAAATTTTTACGCCCCTACCCAGGCGCCCACGTTGTTGGTTTTAATTTCACTTAAAAAGAAAATGCCTCTCATTATCATTTCGTTTATCATCCTTACGCTTTCCCGATACAACCCTGACAAAAGCGCTCATCGGGAGGTTGCGTCTTCTGGGTGATGAGCGACGACACCATAAAAAAATTTATAAAAGGAATCATGATGATGCCGGCTTTTACTCTCAAACGTTCAGCGGTGCTTTGTGCAATAGCCACGTGCCTGCCGCTGACCGTGTTTGCCGAAGACACCCTGGTCGTCAACGCTGCGCCGTCGCAATCGGCCGATGCCCCAACGCAGGGCTATACCGCGAAAAGCAGCAAGGCGGCCACCAAGACAGACACCCCGTTGATAACAACGGGTCAGGCCGTCTCTGTGATTACCCGTCAACAGATTGACGACCAGCACGCCACGACGGTCAACGCCGCGCTGAATTACACGCCGGGCGTATTCACCAACTTTGCCGGAGGAGCCACGCGCTACGACACCGTTTCGCTGCGGGGTTTCCACGGCGGAGATGTCGATAATATCTTCCTCGACGGCCTGCGCATGCCCACCGACGGCGGCAGCTACAATATCGTGCAGGTTGACCCGTGGTTCCTCGAACGTATCGACGTCATCAAAGGCCCGTCTTCTGCGCTGTACGGACAAAGTATTCCGGGCGGACTGGTGATGGAAACCAGCAAGCGACCGCAGTTTGCCAGCGAAAATCATCTCCAGCTTTCGGGCGGTAACTTCAATACCCGTGGCGGCGCATTCGACACCACGGGAGCCATTGACGACCAATGGGCCTACCGTCTGACAGGACTGACCCGCAGCAGCGATACGCAATATGACCACCAGCGCGAAGAGCGCTATTCGCTGTCACCGCAACTGCTGTGGCAACCCGATGAAAATACCTCGCTGCTGCTGCGCGCCTATCTGCAAAAAGATCCGTCGGGCGGCTTTCACTCAGCGGTACCGGCGGATGGCAGTATTTACACATTGCGCGGCGACAAGCTCGGACGCGGTTTCTTTGATGGCGAAAGCGCACGCAACGCCTTCAAACGCCGGGAGCAAATCTACAGCTATGAATTCCAGCACAGCTTCAATGACATCTGGTCGTTTCGCCAGAACGCCAATTACACCCACTCCAACACGTCGTTGCAGCAGGTCTATCAGGGCGGATGGAATGCAGATCGCACGTTGTTGAACCGCTACTATTCGGGAGAACAGTCATCGCTGGACTATTTCGCCATCGACAACCAGCTTGAGGCGGATTTCGCCACCGCGGCCCTGCAACATAAAATGGTGCTGGGCTTTGATTTCCAGCACTACACCAACTCGCTGACCGCGCAGAACGGTTACGCCAGCGACCTCGACCCCTACACCGGCTTGTCGGGGGGCGATGCGGTGGACCTTTATGGCTCGACGCAGGGCAAGCGCCGCTACCAGCAGGCAGGCGTCTATCTGCAGGACGAAATGATCTACGACCTGTGGCATCTGACCTTGTCCGGGCGTTACGACACGTTGAAGACCCGCAGCAATCAGTATGACAGCCTGTACGACAGCGAAACCCTGAGCGAGCGTAGCGATAAACACTTCAGCGGCCGCGCCTCGCTGCTGTATGCCTTTGAAAACGGTATCTCGCCTTACGTGAGCTACAGCCAGGCGATGACACCGTCGGCGCTGCCCGGTGCCGACGGCACGCTGCTGAAACCGATGACCAGCGAACAGTACGAAGCCGGGCTTAAATATCAGCCGGTGGGCAGCAGCAATCTCTACAGCGTGGCGTTGTATGACTTGACGCAAAAGGATGTCGGCAACCGCGTGGTAGTGGGCAGCTATTATGAACCGGCAGGCAAAATTCACTCTCAGGGGATCGAACTTGAAGCGCGCAGCAAGGTAACGGACCGCCTGAATATTATCGCGGGTTACACCTATAATCGCGTGAAGTTTAAAGATGCCATCGACGGCAGCAACGGCAATACGCCGTATATCACGCCGAACCAGATGGCGTCGCTGTGGGCGCAATACGCGGCGGGCATGGGCGTTAATCTGGGCGGCGGCGCGCGGTTTATCGGCAAGCAGTGGGCGGATAATGCCAATACCCAGCGCATTGCCTCGACCACGCTCTTCGATGCCTCGGTACGGATGGATCTTGCCGAGTTTACCCCCTCGCTAAAGGGCGCTTACGTGCAGCTCAACGTCAATAATCTGACGGACAGGAAGTACGTGGCTGCCTGCTACGGCACCAGCTATTGCTACTGGGGTCAGGAGCGTACTGTCGTGGCGACGGTCGGTTACGACTTCTAATGCCTGCCAGGCCCGGTTTGATGACAAGCCGGGCCTCTCCCCGATCCGCTTTTGCCGGACAGGCAAAAAGTTCAATATTTGTTTAATTTTTGCGAAAGTTTTGGCCTGATTGAAATATTTCTTTATAATTACTCGCCCTGAAAAGTGATTGGTTACACATCTTGATTCACCTTCAAGCAATTGTGTACATACAATATAAGGGTCATCCCGGCAGAATCCTCCCGGTCAAAATCCCATAAACTAGTGCCCCTGCGGCAAGAGTAACATTAAAAAAATATGAAAATGAGCATTCGCGCGATCTTAACATTGGTGTTGGCTGTTGCTGCGTATAGCCAGGCGGCATTCGCCGTCGTCTATCCGTTGCCGGCAAAAAACGGTCGTCTGGTGGGTGAAAACATCACCGTCGTCGTTCCACAAGATAACAAACTGCCGCTCGAGCATTTTGCTGCCCAGTACCAGATGGGCCTGTCAAACATGCTGGAAGCCAATCCGGGTGTTGATACCTACCTGCCGACCTCCGGCACCGTGCTGACCATTCCCCAGCAGCTTATCCTGCCGGACACGCCTCACGAAGGTCTGGTTATCAACAGCGCCGAGATGCGTATTTACTACTATCCGAAAGGCACCAACACGGTCGTCGTGCTGCCTATCGGTATCGGCGAACTGGGCAAAGACACCCCGCTGAACTGGGTTACCTCGGTACAGCGCAAGAAAGCGGGTCCAACCTGGACGCCAACCGCCAAGATGCATGAAGAGTACGCCGCCGAAGGCAAATGGCTGCCGGCGACCTTCCCGGCCGGTCCTGACAACCCGATGGGTCTTTATGCCCTGTATGTGGGTCGTCTGTACGCGGTACACGGCACCAACGCCAACTTTGGTATCGGTCTTCGTGTGAGCCACGGCTGTGTGCGTCTGCGTGATGCCGACATCAAATGGCTGTTCGAAAACGTGCCGGTCGGCACCCGCGTCCAGTTCATCAACGAGCCGGTGAAAACGACCGTGGAGCCAAACGGCGCGCGCTATGTCGAAGTGCACAACCCGCTGTCGGCCAACCAGGAAGAGTTCGACTCCCAGCAGCCGCTGCCTATTACCCTTGCCGGTGGCAATGCCACGTTGATGGCTGACCCGAGCGTCAACCAGCAGGTGCTCGACAAGGCTATCGAACTGCGCTCAGGTATGCCAACGCAGGTCAATTAATTTAGCCCGTGGTTTCTCGGCCCTCCCGGTTCTGCCGCGAGGGCTTTTTTATTGCCTGCTTCCTCCCGCCTTCCTCCTTTCCTCTCGCCCCGCTCATCCCCGGCCTGCTTACGGCTTTACTTATTTTTTATTCTTCAGTAAAACGGGATGTTCATTTCACCTTAAACCGCGCCGACATCAGGAGCTTTTATGCCGCAACTTTCTGCCAACGCACTGGCAATCCCTGCCTCCGGCATTCGTCGTATCTATGAACTGGCATCCGAACTCGATGACGTCATCCAGCTCAGTGTGGGCGAGCCGGAAAGACCGGTGGCCGAACATATTCTGCAGGCCGGGGCCGATGCCTGGCTCGCCGATGTTACTCACTACACGCCAAACAGCGGCATGGCGTTGCTGCGGGCGGCGATTGCCACCAAGCTTGTGCGCGATAACGGGTATCAGGTGGATGACTCTCGTATCCACGTTACCGCAGGCGGTTCGCAGGCGCTGCACATGGCGATGTCCCTGACGTTAAGCGCGGGCGACGAGATTTTGATCCCCGATCCGGGCTATGCCACCTTTTCGATGATCCCGACGCTGCTCGGCGCGGTGCCGGTGGCCTATCACCTCAAGGCCGAAGACGAGTTCCAGCCGTCAATCGCCAACCTCGAGGCCTGCGTCACTCCGCACACCAAGGTATTACTGATTAACAGCCCGTCGAATCCGCTTGGCGTGGTGTACAGCGCCGAGAAAATTGCCGAGCTGCTGGCCTTCGCCGCGCGCCACGACCTGTGGGTCATCAGCGACGAAGTCTATGAATATTTTACCTCGACGCGCGCCTTTACGAGCGTTGCGGCGCTGGATACCGATGACCGCGTGTTCAGCATCTATTCCGTGTCCAAAACCTACGGCCTGACCGGTGCGCGCGTAGGTTATCTGGTCACTCCGCCCGGCGTCGCCGCGCCGTTTCGCGCCGCTCAGGAGGCAACCGTCAGCTGCGTCAATGCGCCCGCGCAGCTTGCCGTGCTGGCGGCTCTGGAAGGTCCCCAGGATGCCGTGCACCAGGCGCGCGAACACTACGGCAACAATATTGAGGCCGCCTGCGCGGTGCTCGACAAGCTGGGCCTGCACTATCAGCGACCGCAGGGCGCGTTCTATATCTGGATTGATGTTTCGCATGCAAGCGAAGGCGACGTCGCCGCCTGGGCCGAGCATTTCCTGATAACCCAACGGGTTGCCGTCGCGCCGGGCGTGGCCTTTGGGCCTGCGGGAGAAGGCTGGATCCGCGTCTGTGCCGCAGGCAGGACCGAAGCCCTTCTCACCGCCCTGTCTCGCCTGCCTTCACCCCGCAATATTTAAATGTTGTCCTGCATTGCCTAAATGCAATGCAGGGTCTAAGATTTTCCCGAGTTGATCTAGATCACACTTTTACCGTCTATACTCATAATATCTCTCTGTTTCTACTGATTTACTTCCTTCTCGATTCAGAAGGAAGGGGTTTCTTTGGCAATAATTTAGGGAAAGATAAAGAATGACGAACATTTCTACGCAAGCGGATAGCGATCAACAACCGCAGACCCCCGATACGGTCAGGCAGCGTATTTTCCTGATTGTACTGGTGGCCACCATGGGAGCGCTGGCTTTTGGCTATGACACCGGAATTATCTCGGGTGCCTTGCCTTTCATGACCTTACCCGCTTCACAAGGCGGACTGGGGCTGACCCCTTTCACCGAAGGTCTGGTTTCGTCGTCACTGATTTTCGGTGCTGCATTCGGTTCCTTCCTCAGCGGGTACTTCTCTGACCGTTTTGGGCGTCGCATTACGCTGCGCAGTCTGGCCGTGCTGTTTGTTCTCGGCTCGCTCGGCACCGCGCTGGCCCCGGATGTACACATCATGGTGGCGATGCGCTTCCTGCTCGGAATCGCGGTGGGCGGCGGTTCTTCGACCGTTCCCGTGTTTATCGCCGAGATTGCCGGGCCTAAACGCCGTGCACCGCTGGTGAGCCGCAACGAACTGATGATTGTTTCCGGTCAGCTGGTTGCCTACACCACCAGTACGCTGCTGAGCTATCTGCTGCACGACGCGCATCTGTGGCGCTATATGCTTGCGATCGCGATGGTGCCGGGCTTCCTGCTGTTTCTGGGTACTTTCTTTGTTCCTGCTTCGCCTCACTGGCTGGTTGCCGAAGGTCGTTTCAAGGAAGCAAAGAAGATCCTCAAACATTTGCGTGATACGCCCAAAGAGGTGCGCAAAGAGCTGGCGGATATGAAGCGCCAGTCTGCGGAAGCCCATAAAGGGCCGTCTGCGGGGGAGCTTATCCGCGAAAAATGGGTGTTGCGCCTGCTGATGGTCGGCGCGGGTCTGGGCTTTGTCTGCCAGTTTACCGGCGTCAATGCCTTTATGTACTACACGCCTATCATTCTGAAAACCACGGGGCTTGGAACCAATGCTTCCATCGCCGCGACGATTGGTAACGGGGTGGTGTCGGTGATTGCGGTCGTAATGGGTCTATGGAGCGTAAACCGTTACGGACGTCGTCAACTGCTGATGACGGGCCTGACCTTCGTGATTATCTCGCAGGTTTCTCTCGGCATGGTGCTGTCGTTTATGCCGCAGAGCATGCTGCAAAGCTATCTGGCGCTGGCCTGCATTCTGGTCTTCCTGTTCTTCATGCAGATGTTCATTGCGCCGGTTTACTGGTTGCTGATGTCCGAGCTGTTCCCACAGAAGCTCCGTGGCGTGCTGACCGGCACCGCCGTAGCCTTCCAGTGGATCTGCAACGCCATCGTCGCCTTTGGTTTCCCGGCGATGCTGAGCGTGACAGGCAACAAGACTTTCTTTGTCTTTGCGGTCATTAACGTGGGTTCGCTGCTGTTCGTGATGTTCATGCTGCCGGAAACGCGCGGCAAGAGTCTGGAAGAGATAGAGAACCATATGCGTGAACGCTATGGGGAGCTGGATGCGCAGGAAGCGAAATAGTTTTCAGTGCGTTGAATCTTGATGAGTCCCCCTGTCATGCAGGGGGATTTTTTTTGGCGCTTTCGAGAAAGCGTTGCCGGAGTTTACCTACTGTGTGTGAATTATTGCGCTTATCACGCAGAAAAAATCAGATTTACCTTTATGATCGTTCAGTCTTTATTGGCACGTCATCGATGTTGGCACTGCGCCATACAAAAAAAGTTTAACGCCTCGCGCGACCATGGATTTCACTTGCTCATCAGAGCATGGAACCGGTTCACGCTGTAATAACATGACGTTGGCTTCTGCCTTCAGTAGCGCAGTAAACTGCTCGGCGCGCAACATGGCTTCAGATTGCGCCAGTTCGCCCGCCTGCATGGCCCGTGTCATCAAATCCGCCAGCTTCTCCATACTCTCCTTCGGACCCGCAGCGCGAAACAGTTCGCCGATATTGGAATTCCCCGCCTCGCCCAGCACACAGCGATAGATTTTAATCGCCTTGTTATCCTTAACCAGCACGCCGAGCATCCGTTCGCCAAATCGCGTGAGCTTCTGCTCGAACGTCACATCGCCATTGCCATAGGACGAAAGTTCATCGGCGGCGGCGGTCAGCAGGTGCGTGCTGTACGTGCGCACCACTTTTTCAAACAATGCCTCTTTGGAAGCAAAATAGTTGTACAGCGTTGCCTTGGATCCTCCCATCCTTCTTGCTACTTCATTCATTGAGGTTCTTTCGTAACCCATTTCCTGAAAAAGCTCCGTCGCAGTATCGATAATGGCCTGCCTTCGTGCTTCCGTCAGTGTTCTCATCCTGGCCCCCTATTGCAGTCGGATGTCATCGTTCAATATCACCAAATTTGGAACCGACTAATATTAGCTCAATTTAACGGAATTACTCAGATTTGTAAGGAAGGGGCTGTGCTAAGAGGCGGAGATGCCTCAGGATTTTGACGATTTAATGCGCAGGCGGGGTGTTGGAGTTGTGCCCAATACCCCGCCATTGTTCACTAAAATTTACTTAACTAGAGGGCACCTGTGAGGTACTGCGCCTCGCCAAAGCCGAAACTCCAGTCGCCCTTGCTGTTGGTAATAAAGGAGATAAACAGATCACGGCCATCGATATCGCAATGTTTTGCCCATTGCTCCGCCAGCAGTTTCATAAACAAAGTCTTTTGCTCCTCGCTGCGCGGACTGGTAAAGACTCTCACCACCACCAGCTTGTTCGAGCGCTCAAAACCCAGTCCCGTGTCTTGAAATACCATGAAGTTGGCAGGATTTTCGTGAACAATCTGATAACGATCACGCGGCGGCACGTTAAACGCCTGCAGCACAACCTCATGGGCAACGTCCAGCAAGGTTTGGACTTCTTCGGCCGTGCGGCCCTGGATTAAATCGAATTGAAGTAGTGGCATAGTGACTCCAGTTGAAAAGGGGTTTCTTGTTCGACACCGTCACTTTTACATGTTAACGGCCATGGAAAAAGCGCTATAGTTGAAATCATTATTCAATATAGTGAACAATCACGATGAAAGACCTGAAACCCGATGCGCTATGGCATCATTTATACTGGCTCACTGTGTTGGCCGAACAAAAAAGTTTCACTCAGGCCGCGGAACGGCTGGAAGTCAGCAAGTCGGCGTTTAGCCAGAGAATCAAGGAACTGGAAACCCAGGCGGGTGTTGCACTCGTCTCACGCACAACCCGCAGCGTAAGATTGACGCCAGCAGGGGAAAAGCTGGTGTCGGAAATCACTCAGCCCTTCAAAGACATCGAAAAAAGCTTTGTCGGCCTGCGCGATATGACCGGCTCCGTCAGGGGTCTAGTGCGTATCACGGCCCCGGTAGCCTTTGCCCGCCAGCAGTTGCTGCCGCATCTCAACGATTTCCTGAAAAATTATCCCGAGGTGCGGATTCAACTCGAAGTGGAAGACAGAATCGTGCCGATGGTGAGCGAAGGCTTTGATATCGCCATCCGCCACAGCGACAAGCTACCCGATACCAGCATTGCACTGCCTCTTTGCGAGACGCGCGCCATGCTGGTCGCCTCCGGCCACTACCTTGCCACTCACGGCGTGCCGGGTCATCCCGAGGCGCTCATCGACCACGACTGCCTGTATTATCCGCGCGGCACCGAACTTCCGCGCTGGGTATTCGAAAAGGCTGCCGCTCCGGGCCAGGCCGTCAGCGTCAATGTCAGAGGGCCGCTTGCGACCAACAACAGCGAGTCGATTCGTGATGCGGCCATTTCGGGCATGGGCATTGCCATGCTGCCGGATTTCAGCGCCGGCGTGGCGATTCGTGAGGGGACATTGCAGGAAGTTCTGGCCGACTGGAAAATCATTGATGCCTTTGCGAGTAAAATCTGGATCCTTCGCCCCTATAATCGCCAGACACCGCGCGCAGTAACGGTATTTATTCACTGGTTGCAGGCACGTTTCGCCCGTAAATAACGGGCACGGCGTTGCACGGATTATTCCACAAATCCTCAATGGGATAGAAAAAAATAATGTAATACTGTACTGAACGGTACAGTTTTGTTATTTTACCGATATTCCTCGATTACCCTACATTACGGGTCCCCTTAATAAAGACCCTACCCTTTGATCATTCAGGAATGGAATATGAAAACGCATTATCAACCTGCCCCGGCATTTTCGCAGGACGCGTCGCCTCTTACGGCACAGAATCAGCCGTTAAAAGGAAAAACCGCGCTGGTAAGTTACGGTGGCCACGGAGCAGGCAAAACTCAGGCGCTCTTTCTTGCGGCGCAAGGGGCGGCGGTGATTGTGGCCGACAACGACCTCAATCAGGCAGAACAAACGGCCGAAGATATTCGACATGCGGGCGGGCGCGCGATTGCGGTTGCCGTAGATATCAACGAGCCTGCGCAGGCCGCCATGCTGGTAAAATATTCTCCCGGAATATTTGGCGGGCTCGATATTCTGGTCAACTGTACAGGCGAAGTTTATACCTTGAACGATAATCTGCCCCACTCTGGAAATAGCCTGCAAAGCTTGCTGACCGACAATATCAATGCAGCCACATCGGCGCGTAAGCTCTCTATTTCGGACGAATAACGAGGCGGCATTAATATGCACGTTAAGCACTGGCAGCAGTGACGATAATTGTCACTGCTATCAGCTCTTCTTTACGAAAAATGTCTGGAATTAAAACACTAAACTGGCTTTTTTAATCGGCGATAATTGCAGATTGGCGCGAAAATCTTCTCCGAGATAATCTTCGTCGATTAATTGCCTTTTACGCAGTTCAGGCAGCAGTCCGTTCAGCAGTAAATCCTGCTGATCGGGCTGGCCCAGACCATGCAGCGAAATCACGTCCAGAACGCCCGCGTTGAAACGCTCTTCAATCGCATCGGCCAGCGTTTCCGGCGTGCCCGCCACATACCAGTGCCCCGTTTCCTGCGCCTGAATAATTAATTCACGTAGCGTCAGCCCCTGCAACGCGAAGCGCTTGAAGATGTCTGCTCTACCACGACGGCGATTGATCAGTCCGACTTCCGGCAGGAATTTTGGCGGAATAGGCTGGTCGAGGGCAAAATCACGCAGATCAATCTCGCCGCCCAGCATATCGGCGACCTTGAGTCGGCCCTGCTGATAGTCGATGCGTTCATGTTTTTCCCGCAGCCTGCGCGACACATCGGTGGCGCTCTCGCCAATCACCGAATGGAATGAGTTCATGATAAGCGGCTTGTTGTCGTGTCGGCCATAGGCATTGGCATGCTGGTGCACCCGCTCGACAAAAGAGAGGGCATCGTTGAGCGTAGGCTGCGAGGTATAAATGACTTCTGCATACTTCGCGCCGAGAATCAGCCCTTCGTCGGATTGCCCCGCCTGAAACTGCACCGGACGACCCTGCGGCGGCGGCGGTACGTTCAGCGGTCCCCTGACCTGAAAAAACTCCCCGCGATGGTCAATCGCATGCAGTTTACGTGGATCGATACTGACGGACCCGCTGGCGGCGCGGCGCACGGCACCCGAGTCGTTGGCGTCGAACAGCGCATTGATGACCTCGATAAATTCGGTGGCACGGGCGTAGCGCGCGGCCGGATTCGGCAAGCCGTGGTCGCCGAAATTCTCTTCGCCCACCGACGAGGTCACCGCGTTCCATCCGGCTCGACCGCCGCTGACGTGGTCCAGCGTGCCAATCAACCGCGCCAGATTGTACGGGTGATGATAGGTGGTCGACACCGTGGCGATAAGCCCGATGTGCGAGGTGAGCTGGCTCAAGGCCGCAAGCGCCACAATCGGATCCTGACTGCCCGTGCTGCCCGCCAGACCGTCGGGATCGGCCTGCAGCAGATCGGCGGTGAATAAACCGGTAATGCGCTCTTTTTCGGCTATTTTCGCCAGTTCGGCGGCGCGTTCGATACCGGTCTGCGGTCGGGTATCGTTCGAGGCATAAACTACGCTCCCTGCGCCTACCAGCGTCTTTAACCGCCTGCGAGTTTGATTGGTCAAACTGAACTCCTTTTTCCATGCAAAAGTAGTGTCCAAAATAGAGCGCAGGAATTTTTAATCTACGAAGAAAAAAGCATTTTGATACCACAAAAAATAATAAGTCAGGGATTATGGACATTGACCATTTATTGCTATGAATAGCTAAATTCGTTATTTCATCTTCCTTTTGATTTGGTTTGTTATGAGTTCATGCGCGTCCCTGCTGCCTTGGTCTGGCGGCATTTTTCGGGCCGGTGCGCGCCTCAAATCAAAATAAAAAGGAAACTGAAATGGGTAAAATTCGCCGAGTTGGCGCCGTGGCGCTGGGGCTGTCTTTCGCCCTGTCAGCAGGGAGTGCGTCCGCAGAGGCCGCAGGGGATACGCCGGTCAAGGGCGGTACACTGATTTATCTCGAGCAGCAGGCACACACCAATCTCTATCCGCCTGCCGGTGGTTTTTACCCCAACGGCGGCATTCTTAATCAGATTACCGACAAGCTGACCTATCAAAATCCGCAGACGCTCAAGATAGAACCGTGGATTGCCGAGTCGTGGACCACCAACGCCGACAAGACGCAATACACCTTCACACTTCGCTCGAATGTCACGTTCTCCGACGGCACCCCGCTCGACGCCAATGCCGTCGCGAAAAACTTCGATACCTACGGCCTTGGCGACAAAGCCCATCACCTGCCGATTTCCGAAGTCATCAACAATTACGATCACAGCGAAGTCATCGATCCGCTCACGGTGAGGTTCTATTTCAAAAAGCCTTCTCCGGGCTTCCTGCAAGGCACCGCCACCATTGGTTCGGGGCTTGTTTCACTCTCGACGCTTGCGCGTAATTTCGATGCGCTCGGCGATGCGCGTCACATCATTGGTTCGGGGCCGTTTGTGGTCAGTGGCGAAACCCTGGGTCGTGAAGTCGACCTGACGGCGCGCAAGGACTACAACTGGGGACCCAAAAACCTGAAACAGCAGGGTCGCGCCAACCTCGATGCCATCAAGGTTATCGTTACCGGCGAAGACAGCGTGCGCATCGGCGCGTTGCTGGCCGGTCAGGCCGACTTTATTCGCCAGGTTCAGGCGTACGACGAAAAGCAGGCCGAAGAGAAGAAATTCCCGATTTATGCGCCTTCAACCCGTGGAGTAAACGACGGCATCTCCTTCCGCCCCGAGAATCCGCTGGTGGCCGACCTCAAGGTGCGTCAGGCGCTGCTGCACGGCGTCAATGCCCAGCAAATTGTCAGCACGCTATTCTCGCCAAACTATCCGCAGGCGACGTCGGTGATTGCCGCCTCGGCGGCGGGTTACGTCAATCTGAGCGACAAGCTGAAGTACGATCCTGCGCTGTCGAAAAAGCTGCTCGACGAGGCAGGCTGGAAGCCGGGTCCGAACGGCATTCGCCAGAAAGACGGCAAGCCGCTGGCGCTGACTATCTATGAATCCCTGCCGCAGCCGCAAAACAAAGAGGTCCTGCAACTGGTTGCGCAGCAGTGGAACGCGTTGGGCGTCAAGCTGACGATACTGGCGGGCGATGCGGGCAGCAAAGTGGCAGATAGCCTCGACCCGTTCAAGACCCCGGTCAATGTGGTAGAAGTGGGCCGCGCCGACCCGGATGTCATCAAAAGCGAATTTTATCCGACCAACCGCGATGCGCTGCTGCAAGCAGGCGGCCTGAGCAGTAAAACCAAAACCTTCAAGGATGACAAGTTGAATGCGTTACTGGTGGATATCTCGGCCGAAGTCGACCCGCAAAAGCGCCTGACACTCGCCGGTGAGGCGCAGCGCTATATTCTGGACCAAGCCTACGATATTCCGATTTTCGAAGAGCCACAGGTCTTTGCCGGTGCGCCCTATCTGCATGACGTGGCCTTCGAAGCGGTCGGCCGTCCGAGTTTCTACAGCGCGTGGCTGGCTAAACATTAATTTCGGGAGCGGGCGATGAACCACTATCTAAGCGGACGTATCGGTCAGGCCCTGCTGGTGCTGTGGGCCGCGTTTACGCTGTCTTTTGTGCTGCTGCAAGCGCTGCCGGGTGATGCCATCCTCATCAAGTTTCAGGACCCGTCGATGGGGCTGAGTCCGTCGCAAATCGCCGAGATGCGCGCGGCCTACGGTGCCGATTTGCCGCTGTGGCAGGCTTATCTGCATCAACTGGGCAGTTTCCTGCGCGGTGATTTCGGCTTTTCGATTCAGGCAGGCGTGCCGGTGACCGAATTGCTGGTCAGCAACTTTCCGCCCACGTTAAGACTGGCGGTGCTCGGGTTTTCACTCGCCGTGGTGCTGGCGGTGCTGATTGCCTTCGTCTCCCATCTGCTGCCGCTTCGCTGGCTGAAATCGGCGTTGTTGAGCCTGCCTTCGCTTTTTATCTCGGTGCCCACTTTCTGGCTCGGGATTGCGCTGATTCAGGTGTTTTCGTTTCGCCTTGGCTGGATCCCGGTTATCAATCCCGGCGAATGGCTGGGGCTGATTTTACCGGTCATCACGCTGGCTGTCCCCATTAGCGCACCGCTGGCGCAAATTTTGATTCGCAGTATCGACAGGGTGCAGACCCAGCCGTTTGTGGCGGTAGCACGCGCCAAAGGGGCCAGCCGCAGCCGCGTGCTGTGGCGTCACGTGGCGCGCAACGCCACCCTGCCCGCGCTGACGATTGCGGGTTTGCTGTTTGGCGAGCTGATTGCGGGTGCGCTGGTCACGGAAACGGTGTTTGGCCTCAACGGCATCGGGCAGCTGACGCAGCAGGCGGTGAACAATCAGGATCTGGCGGTATTGCAGGCTATCGTGGTTATCTCCGCCGCGGCCTATGTCGGCATCAATCTGCTGGTCGACCTGATTTATCCGCTGCTCGACCCGCGCCTTAACCCTTCTGTCGGAGTCCGCT